>JAEEGL011789345.1_pt1 | contig 11118 bp, 9 predicted proteins | sample 9134231 | NCBI WGS metagenome assembly JAEEGL01 (sample SAMN16246548, study PRJNA631951) | gut metagenome | biome: gut microbiome; feature: rumen; material: fiber-attached | host: Bos | place: Iran: Karaj | collected 2018-10
ACTAGGTAAAACCTAGTATTTTTTAAAATGGTGTCCTGTATGCGACTTGAACGCATGACCCCTTGTTTAAAAGTCAAGTGCTCTACCGACTGAGCTAACGGGTCAAATCTGGCTGGGGTGGCAGGATTTGAACCTACGATGCGGGAGTCAAAGTCCCGTGCCTTGACCACTTGGCGACACCCCAATGAACGCTCCCGATATCAGGCCGCCGCCGGAAAAGAAACTGGGGTGAGTGGTGGGGCTCGAACCCACGACCTCCAGAGCCACAATCTGGCATTCTAGCCAACTGAACTACACCCACCATATTCTGTTCCGCCGAAAAATGGCGCGCCTGCAGGGATTCGAACCCGGGACCTACGGCTTAGAAGGCCGTTGCTCTATCCTGCTGAGCTACAGGCGCATTCCGTATATCCTGCCGCCGACAGAACAATATTATAGCAATTAAATCCTGCTTTGTCAACACATCATAGGAATTAAATTAAATAGCCCAAAATATATTTGGAACGGCAAAAATCCCGTTTGCCCTTGCCAAGAGGGCAGATTTTGGATATAATGAACTGTATCAAATGGTTTCGGAGGCATTTATGCAGATCACGATAGACGGCCGCAGCACGGAGCTCCGCCAGGGCGCCGCGGTGCTGGATTACATAAAGGAGCTGGGGCTCGATTCCTCCTCCCTTTCCTCAAAGCCGCTCGCGGCGAGGATCGGGGGCGAGATCTTCAACCTGGGCTATTCCCCGAAGCGGGAGGCCGAGCTGCACCTTATCCGCTTTGCGGACGAGGAGGGCCGCCGCGTCTACGAACGCACGCTCCGCTTCGTGCTGATCGCCGCGGTCAGAAAGCTCTTTCCCGCCGCACGGGTCATCGTGCAGTATTCGCTCGGGCGCGGCATCTATATCACCTTCGTAAAGGAGCCCGAGCTCTCGGACGAGGACGTTGCGCTCCTCAAGGAGGAGATGAAGGCGATCATCGCGGCCGCGCATCCGCTCGTGCGCCGCAGGATGGATATAAAGGAAGCGCTCGAATACTACGAGAAGGACGGCCAGCTCGACAAGGCGGCGCTGCTCAAGATGCGCCGGTTCAGCTATTTCGACGTCTACCGCTGCCCGACCTATTCCGACTACACCGATTATTTCTACGGCGAGATGGCGCCGAACACCTCCTACGCCTCGGTCTTCGACCTCTACCGGCTGGGCGATTCGCTCGTTATGCAGATGCCGGATAAGGACGCGCCGGACGTGCCCGCCCCCTATCAGGACAGCCCGCGCATGCTGGCCGTATTCAGCCAGAGCGACCGCTGGGGCAGGTTCATGAACGTCGCGAACGTCCACGACCTCAACGTGCGCGTGGAGAACGGCTCCATCCGCGAGCTCGTGCGCGTCAACGAGGCGCTGCATGAAAAGAACTATGCCCGCGTTGCGGACGAGATCATCCGCCGCGGCGTCAAGGCCGTCATGATCGCCGGGCCCTCGTCCTCGGGCAAGACCACCAGCGCCAACCGCATCGCCACGCAGCTTCGCGCCGAGGGCCTCGACCCCGTGATGCTCTCGCTCGATGATTACTATATCGACCGCGACAAGCTCGCCCCCGGGCCGGACGGCACGCTCGACCTCGAGCATATCAACGCGCTCGATACCGCTAAATTCGCTTCGGACCTAAAGCTCCTGCTCGCGGGGGAGGAGGCGGGCATACCGCGCTTCGATTTTCTGACGCAGAGGCGCGCGAGCGAGCTCGTCCCGCTGCGGCTCGGGAAGGACCAGCCCCTGCTGATCGAGGGCATCCACGGCCTCAACCCGCTGATGCTCGGGGATATCCCGCATGATTCGGTCTTCCGCATCTACGTTTCGGCCCTGACCACGCTGAACCTCGACGACCACAACCGCATCCGCACGACCGACCTGCGCCTGCTGCGCCGCCTGGTGCGCGATTACAAGACGCGCGGGGCGAGTATGGAGCATACTCTCGGCATGTGGGCGAGCGTACGCGAAGGCGAGGAGCGCTGGATCTTCCCGTATCAGGAGAACTCCGACGTCATCATCAACACCACCCTGCACTACGAGGCGGCGGTAATGAAGCGCTACGTCTACCCGCTGCTCAGCGAGGTGCCGCCCGAAAGCCAGTATTACTGCATGGCAAGAAGGATAGTCAAGTTCCTCAACTACTTCCTCGAGGCCGATATCGAGGACGAGATACCGCCCACCTCGGTCATAAGGGAGTTTATCGGCGGGAACAGCTTTTACAGAACGGAGGACTGAAAATCCGCAAAGCAAGAGGATGGCCGACGCCATCCTCTTTTAAAACTGCTTTTCGATTGAGGTTAACGCATGAACCTCATTCTTGTGATGCGGTCCTTCTCGGACTTCCGGCGCAGAATGAATATGACCACCGCGGCCGCGCCGAACAGCACCGCGAGGATCGGGAAGCCGCTCTCCCGCGTTTCGCCCTTGCCCTCGTCCCCGTCGGGAACGGGCGTCGGGCCGGCGTTCGGGTCGACAAGGCCGTCGCGCGAGAGCATGACGCGCACGCCGCCGGAGTTCCGGACCGAGTCGAGCTCCGGCACCATTCTTTCGGCCTTTTCAAAGCCTTCGCCGGGCACCGTGATGCGGACGGTCTGGGTAGGATCGTGGATATCGTAGTAGGAATAGGTCACGCCCGCCTTTAAAAGCTCCGAAAGGACGCTCTCGAGCACGTCGATCAGCTTGTTTTTGGAGAACTCTGCTTCGCCGAAGACGACCCTGCCTCGGTAGGGCGAGAGCAGGTCTTCGTAGAAGCCGTACTCCTCGCTGTCGATATGATAGAAGTTTATATGCAGCCTGCCGTCGTTCTCGTCGATCCACGCGCCGCCGAAATAATCGGGGATGCCGGTCCTCGAGGTCAGCTCGCCGCGCTCCGCCATGGCGGCAAGGAACAGCTCGTAGGCCGCCTCACTGCCGGGCAGGGGCGTCGTCTCCGCAAGCGAGGCATGCGGAAGGACGGCAAAGCCGAGTATGAGCGCTGCGGCAAGCGCGATCAGGCGTTTTAACTTCAAGGTCTCCTCCTAATGGGTGATACGGAAATTATAATACCCCGGAGGCGAAAATGCAAGCCGCTATGAGCCGATCAGCGCGTCGATCGAAACCAGCTCCACGCCCGTGTAGTAGTGCTTGAGTATCTCCTCATAGTCCGCCCCGCGCGCGGCCATCGCGTTTGCACCGAGCTGGCTCATGCCCACGCCGTGCCCGCTGCCGATGCAGGTCAGCCGCACCGTGTCCTCCGTTATATCGAACAGGACGTTGGTGCTCTTGAGCTTAAGCGCGGTCCGGAGCTGCTGGCCGGTCCTGACCGTGCCGCCGAGCCGGATAAGGCTGATCCGCCCGCTCTCGGTGCGCTGCCAGACCTCCACGTCCTTTTCGGGGTCGGTCATCAGCGCGTCGGGAAACGCCGCGTTGATCCTTTCGGTGAACTCCTTTGCGGTGTAGGTCTTTTCATAGGTCACGCCCTCCTCGCCCTCGCTCTCGACCGACACGAGATAGGGGAGAGCCACCGCGAACACGGCCTCGCAGTCCTCGGTGCGGCCGCCGGCGCAGGAATGGTAGAGCGCGGTCACGAGCTCGCCGTCGCTCGTTAGCACCTCGCCCGCGGTGGAGAGCACGGCCTCGCGTATGCGCGCGAGATATTTATCGTAGGAATCGCCCCAGAGCTCGCGCATACGGGCCTCGTCCGCGAACGCCTGGCAGCAGCCGGGGTCGGTGCAGATCGTGTGCCCGCTTTTGCAGCGCGCTTCGCCGACCATATGCTTTAGGGTAAAGGTCCTCGCGGCCACGGCCTGCGCCCTGAGCGCTTCGAGCTCGAATGAAGCGGGCACCTCCCCGGCGGTCACGCCGATGATATAGTCCTCGAGTGGCATCAGCACGGCTTCCTCACCGTTCCATACCTCCACCAGGGAGAGGCTTTCGGATTTGGAGCCCGAGGCCGAGAGCGGGCTGAGCAAAACGCCGTTTTCCGTATGCCCGTCCGTTTTCGGCGCGTAAAAAGCCAGGTCGAGCCCGCGGCGCAGCTCGGGCACCAGGTCGAGCCCCGGGCCGGAGGGACCCGGCGCCGGCTTCCCGAAGAGGAGCAGCGCTGCCGCTGCGGCGATGACCGCGCCTAAGCGGATGAGTTTTTGGCCGGAAGGATGCTTCATACCGAAACTTATGCCTGATTTGCCACAGATATGTCATCTTCGCCGCAGGAAAAGCATTGAACCGGACGCAAAATGAAAGTATAATATAAGCAACGATAACAAAACCTTCGGTTTGAAAGGAGTAACGAATATGCTGCTTGAAGCATTAACCATCGGCGCGACGGCCGTTTCGGGGACCTTCTTCTCGGAATGGCTGGCCGGGCTCAACGTCGGCAGCCTGATCCTGCTCTTGGTCGGCATCGCACTGGTCATCGTGGAGATGATCATCCCCGGCTTCGGCATAGCGGGTCTTTCCGGCGGCACTGCGATCATCGCCGGCCTCATCGTAGGCTCAAGGAGTTTCGGCGCGGCCATGTTCACGCTGGCGATCGTGGTGATCCTGCTCTGCATCGCCGCAATAATCATCTTCAAGGTGGTCTTCGGCAAACGCAGGAGCAATTCCAAGCTGATCCTGACCGAGAGCATCAACTCGAGCTCGACCGACCTCGGCACCGAGGAGGCGGCCTCGCTGATCGGCCGTGAAGGCGTTGCGATGACCTCGCTCCGTCCCAGCGGCATCGCCATGATCGGCGGCAAGAGGCTCGACGTGCTCGCGGACGGCGAATTCATCGCCAAGGGCGACGCGGTCGTCGTTTCGGACGTGCAGGGCCTGCATATCAGCGTCGTCAAAAAGAGCTGATGAAAGGCAGGAAAAAGCCCGCGGAAAAGGCCGCGGAGGACGCCCGCCCGTTCCTGAGGAGCAGCTTTTACGACGTTTCGGATATCCGCGAGGCGGAGAAGACCGCCTACGACGCGGATATGAGCGAGGAGGAGCTTGAAAAACAGCGCAGGAGCGACTGGATCTTCCTCCTCATCGGCGTCCCGCTCTTCATAGGGCTCATATATCTCATTGTATTGTTATTGCGGTAGCCCGCAAAAGCATAAGAAAGTTCAAAAAATAAAAAAAGAGAGGTAAAAAACCATGCCCCCCATCGTAATCTTCGGAATCATAGTTGCAGCGATCATCCTTCTGATCTTCTTCTTCACCTTCGTGCCGATCGGCCTCGCGATCTCCGCGGGCGCATCCGGCGTGCACGTCGGCCTCTTCCAGCTGATCGGTATGCGCATCCGCAAGGTCAATCCGCATAAGATCGTGGAGCCCCTCATCAAGGCGACCAAAGCGGGCCTGAGCCTCAACATCAATAAGATGGAAGCTCACTACATGGCCGGCGGCAACGTCGACCGCGTCGTCAACGCCCTGATCGCCGCACAGCGCGCGGGCATCCCGCTGGATTTTGAGAAGAGCTGCGCGATCGACCTCGCCGGCCGCGACGTCCTCTCCGCAGTGCAGATGAGCGTCAGCCCCAAGGTCATCGAGACCCCGATCATCGCCGCCATTGCCAAGGACGGCATCGAGCTTCGCGCCAAGGCAAAGGTCACCGTTCGCGTCAATATCGACCGTCTCGTCGGCGGCGCGGGCGAGGAGACCATCATCGCCCGTGTAGGCGAGGGCATCGTCACCACGATCGGTTCCTCCTTCAGCCATAAGGACGTTCTCGAGAACCCCGATTCCATCTCCCAGACCGTGCTCGGCAAGGGCCTTGACAGCGGCACCGCCTACGAGATCCTTTCCATCGATATCGCGGACGTCGACGTCGGCGTAAACGTCGGCGCAAAGCTGCAGATCGACCAGGCCGAGGCCGACAAGAGGATCGCTCAGGCGAAGGCCGAGGAGCGCCGCGCGATGGCAGTCGCTCAGGAGCAGGAGAACAAGGCGGAGGTACAGGGCATGCGCGCCCGCGTCATCGAGGCGGAGGCCCAGGTCCCGCTCGCAATGGCCGAAGCCTTCAGGAACGGCAATCTCGGCGTTATGGACTACTATAAGATGAAGAACATGATGGCCGATACCGAGATGCGCGAATCCATCGGCAAGACCACCAACCCCCAGGGCGACAATAAGTGACCTCAGGTGACCGACTTGACGGAAAGGAGATGATCCTATGGACGGATTCGGCGGAATCATAGTGATGTTCATTGTGATCTCGATCATTTCGAGCGTCATCCGCACCGCCAAGGGCAATCAGAAGAAGGGCGGCTCCGCAGGGAACGCGCAGCGCGGCACGAACGCCGCCGCCGGCTTCGTAAGCCGCGACCCTCAGGCCGCCGAGAAGCACCGCCAGGCCTTCGAGGAGCTTGAAAAGGCCCGCCAGGAGCGCCTCGCCAGGGCGAACGACGCCATCAAGAGGGCTTCCGAGGCGATACGCGTGGCCTCCGGCCAGAGCCGCAGCGCCGCGGCGCCGGAGAAACCGATCGTCGACCATTCCACCAGGGAATGCGGCGGCGGCAGCATCCACGACGGCTACCACGAGGGCAGCGTCCGCCGTCCCCAGGCGGCGTCGAGCGCCGAGGGCATGCAGGGCCCGCAGGGCGCCCGGAGGGGCGTCTACCAAAAGGGCACCACGGGCCAGGGCATGGCCAGCGCCGAAGCCGTGTACGCCGCATCACAGCGCGGCAAGGAAGCCGCGCGCGAGGCTGCGGAGTATGCCAAGGAATCCGAGGCGCATTCGGCGATCTATCAGAGCCTCGTCAGCGTGCCCGAGGGCCCGCGCGAGAGCGGCGCCGACAAGCTGCAGAAGGCCATCGGCGACAAGAGCGGCATAGTGCAGGGCATTATCTGGTCCGAAGTGCTCGGCCGCCCGAGAGCGGAACAGCAGCAATGATCATACAGCCAACAGCGGCCGGCACCTTAACGGTGCCGGCCGCTTAAGTGTATTCAATACCGCACAGCATTATACCGTAGGGGCGGCAACCTGCCGCCCGCCTTGTGGCGGGAAATGTTTGCGGCGGGGTTCGTTTTTCCGCTCCTGTTTTATTCCGCTTGCAACATATAGCGTAGGGGCGGCAACCTGCCGCCCGCGGGACGTATCAACTTCGGGCTTTGCGTTCCCGCCGTTTTCGGGCGGCAGGTTGCCGCCCCTACGGTATGCTGGCGCAAATCAAAAACGGCGGGGCCGAAGCTCCGCCGTTTTGCCGTTATTCTGTTTAAGAGGGATCAGACGATACCCTGAGCCATCATGGCGTCCGCGACCTTCTTGAAGCCCGCGAGGTTCGCGCCGGCTACGAGGTTGTAGCCAAGGCCCGCTTCTTCGGCTGCTTCGAGGGAAGCCTTGTGGATGTTGATCATGATGTTGTGGAGCTTGGTGTCGACCTCCTCGGCGGTCCAGGCAAGACGCTCGGAGTTCTGGCTCATCTCGAGACCGGAAACCGCGACGCCGCCCGCGTTGACGGCCTTGGAAGGAGCGACGATCATGCCGGGCTGCTTCATCATGTGGAACAGAGCCTCGTTGGTGGTGGGCATGTTCGCAACTTCGATGTAGTACTTGGTGCCGTTGGCGATGATCTTATCGGCCTCTTCCATACGGATCTCGTTCTGGTAGGCGCAGGGCATGCAGATGTCGGCCTTCTGGCCCCAGGGCTTCTGACCCGGGAAGAACTGTACGCCGAACTTATCGGCATAATCCTGGACCTTGTTGCGGCCGGAATTACGCATCACGAGCATGTAGTTGAGCTTCTCCTCGGTGCAGACGCCGTCGGGATCGTAGATGTAGCCGTCGGGACCCGCAAGGGTGACGACCTTGGCGCCGAGCTGCATGGCCTTGGTGCAGACGCCCCAGGACACGTTGCCGAAGCCGGAGATCGCGATGGTCTTGCCCTCGATGGTGTCGTTCTCATGCTTGAGGACTTCGCAGAGGTAGTAAACAGCGCCGAAACCGGTCGCCTCGGGACGGATAAGGGAGCCGCCGAAGCTGATGCCCTTGCCGGTGAGAACGCCGTTCTCGTAAGCGTCCTTGATCCTCTTGTACTGGCCGAAGAGGAAGCCGATCTCACGGCCGCCTACGCCGATGTCGCCCGCGGGAACGTCGACGTTGGGTCCGATATGACGATAGAGCTCGGTCATGAAGCTCTGGCAGAAACGCATGATCTCGGCGTCGGTCTTGCCGTTGGGATCAAAGTCGGAACCGCCCTTGCCGCCGCCCATGGGGAGGGAGGTGAGGCTGTTCTTGAAGGTCTGCTCGAAGCCGAGGAACTTCATAACGGAAAGGTTGACGTGGGATGCGAAACGGAGACCGCCCTTGTAGGGACCGATGGCGGAGTTGAACTGTACGCGGAAGCCGCGGTTGACCTGGACCTTGCCCTCACGGTCTACCCAGGGTACGCGGAACTCGATGACGCGCTCGGGCTCGACAAGGCGCTCGAGAAGGCCGTTGGCCTCGTACTCGGGATGCTTTTCGATCATGGGCTCGAGGGAGCGAAGAACCTCTTCTACGGTCTGGATGAACTCGGGCTCGTGGCCGTCGCGTGCTTTGACCTTTTCGATGACTCTTTCGATGTAAGCGTTCATGTGAAATCCTCCAAAAAAGTATTTTTGTTTTCTGCCGGGGAAGCTCCGGCTCGGCGGACAGGAACCGTTTCGAGCGGCAGCACCCACCTATTTGTAATGATAAATCCCCCGCTGAACATTGTCAACAGTTATTTGAAAATATACTTTGAAAATAAAGAAAAAACGGGCGGGGATACCGTCCGTTCGGCGCAGGGCGCGGCCCGGTTTGCGTTCAGACCTCCACCTTGTCGAGGATGCCGCCCGCATAGGCGAGGAACACGCCGTAATTGGTCATCGGCACGCCCTGCGCCCTGGCCCTTTCGATGCGGGAGAGCACGTAGCTGCGGTTGAACATGCAGGCGCCGCACTGGATCACGAGGTCGTAGGGGGTCAGGTCCTCCGGGAAATCCGTGCCGCCGAGGATGTCGATCGTTATGCCCTCGCCCGCGAGCTTTTTTAGGATGCGCGGCAGCTTCACGCGGCCGATATCCTCGTTTTGGGGGACGTGGGAGCAGCATTCGGCGATCAGCACGCGCGAGGAGGGGCCGAGCGCCTTCGCGGCCTCGATCCCGGCCATGTAGTAATCTATATCGCCTTTGAGCGCGGCGAAGAGGATCGAGAACGAGGTCAGGCGGCTCTCCTTCGGCGCTTTTTTCCATACCTCGGCGAAGGCCTGGGAGTCCGTGATGATCAGCTCCGGCGGTTTTTTGAGCGCGGCGAGCGCCGCTTCCATGCCCTCGGGCGTGCAGCCGACCGCGGTGCAGCGGTTGTCGAGCAGGTCGCGGATCGTCTGCACCTGGGGCAGGATCAGCCGACCCTTCGGCGCGGAGGCGTCCTGCGGCATGACCAGCAGCACAGTGTCGCCCGGGGAGACGAGCGAAGCGGTGATCGACGGCTGTGCGAAGCCCTCGGGCAGCAGGCGCAGCAGCTCGGCGCGGAGCGCCGCGGCGGCCGCTTCGGGCGTTTTGGCGGCGATCGGTTCCGCGCCGGTCAGCTCCCGGACCTTTGCGATAAGCGCATCCCGGTCCTCGGCGACGGCGGAGACCACGGGCACCACGGGGGTCTTCCTGCCCTTAAAGAAGCGGAGCACAGCTTCGTCCTCCTCCCGGCCGGAGAAGAGCAGCACCGCGATATCCGTCTTTTCCGCGGCGAGGCGCGTCTTCTCCACGCGCAGGCGGCCGAGCTCGCCGCCGTCGTCGTAGCCGGCGGTGTCGATCAGCTCCGCGGGGCCGATGCCATGGAGCTCCATGGCCTTATAGACGGGGTCGGTCGTGGTGCCGGGAACGTCCGAAACGATCGTGACCTGCTGGCCCGAGAGGGCGTTGACGAGGGTCGATTTGCCGCTGTTGCGCGCGCCGAAAAAGCCGATGTGCAGGCGGCTTGCGGATGGGGTGTCGTTGAGAGTGGACATAACAGCTCCTTTATGTATGCACCAATGGGGACGGTTCTCTTTGGTGCACGGAAATCCTTTAAATATAGCAAATATTGCAAGTCATACGGTAATAGTTTGCACCAAAGAGAACCGTCCCCGTTGGTGCAGCTTTTTGCTGTCAGAACCTGAAATCCCTTTCCCCGTTCTCTATCTTCACAAGCCTTTCCTCGACTATCGCGCGGACCTTATCGCTCGGGATATTGGGCAGCTCCCTTTTTATCGTCGCTTCGCCGACGGCGCGGGTCTCGGGGCTTGCGTAGTCCTCAAGGTATTCCTTGAGCGTCATAAGGGCGTTGGGGTGACAGCAGTTCTGTATCTGCCCGGTCTTGCACAGGCTCATGAAGCGGTCACCGGTGCGGCCCTCGCGGTAGCAGGCCGTGCAGAACGACGGGATATGCCCGTTCTCCATCAGCCAGCGGACGACCTCGTCGAGCGAGCGCTGGTCGGAGACGTCGAACTGCTCGGTGTCGTGCGGGCGCTCCTTGGGGGTATAGCCCGCGTAGCCGCCGACCGATGTGCGCGAGCCGCCGGAGACCTGCGAAACGCCGCATTTTAAGAGCTTTGAGCGCACCTCCTCGGTCTCGCGCGTGGAGACGATCATGCCGGTGTAGGGTACGGCGAGGCGGATGCAGGCGGTGATCTTCTCGAAGATCTCGTCGGAGATCGAGTTATCGAACGCCGAGGGGTCGATGTCGTCGGCCTTCTTGATGCGGGGGACGCTGATCGTGTGGGGACCCACGCCGTGGACGGCCTCAAGATGCTCCGCATGCATGAGCAGGCCCGCGAACTCGTACTTATAGAGCTCCAGCCCGAAGAGCACGCCCAGGCCCACGTCGTCGATGCCGCCCTCCATGGCGCGGTCCATCGCCTCGGTATGGTAGCAATAGTTGTGCTTGGGTCCGGTCGGGTGCAGCTTTTCGTAGCTCTCCTTGTGGTAGGTCTCCTGGAACAGGATGTAGGTGCCGATGCCCGCGTCCTTGAGCTTTTTGTAATTCTCGACCGTGGTTGCGGCGATGTTGACGTTGACGCGGCGGATAGCGCCGTTCTTGTGCTTGATCGAATAGATCGTCCTGATGCAGTCGAGGATGTATTCGATCGGGCTGTTGACGGGATCCTCGCCCGATTCGATCGCAAGGCGCTTGTGGCCCATGTCCTGCAGGGCGA
>JAEEGL013254873.1_pt1 | contig 11118 bp, 8 predicted proteins | sample 9134231 | NCBI WGS metagenome assembly JAEEGL01 (sample SAMN16246548, study PRJNA631951) | gut metagenome | biome: gut microbiome; feature: rumen; material: fiber-attached | host: Bos | place: Iran: Karaj | collected 2018-10
CAATATCATCGATAGCGCGATCAATCATATTTGCACCAACATAGATGTGACCAAGAAGCTGTCCTTCATCTGTGTAATCATTTCTAGGGAACTCTGAAAGCTCCTTAACCTTTCCGATATCATGGAAGATTGCAGCTGTGATAAGCAAATCTCTATCTAAGAAAGGATACTGTTTGCTGAAATAATCGCAGTTTGTAGCTACTGAAAGTGTGTGCTCCAAAAGTCCACCTGTGAATCCATGATGAACTGATTTTGCTGCAGAGTGTGATTTAAACTCTTCAATAAAATCCTTATTATCAACAAAATACTTCTTAAGAAGTGCCTTCATATAAGGCGCCTTGATGGAATTAATAAGAGTCATCAAATCATTCCACATAACACCAATGTCTTTTTTGCTAGATGGAATATAATCTGAAATCTCAAACTCACCAGCGTTTGCCTTGCGTAAACGCTTTATATTGAACTGTAATGCACCGTTCCAGCTTGTAATATCACCTGTAACTGTGATGAAATCAAGCTCATCATAATCGCTGATTCCCTCTGAATCAACGTCCCAAATTTTTGCTTCGATTGTGCCTGTCTTGTCACATAATGTAAGTGATTCGAAGGCTTTTCCTGTCTTGGAAATACCCTGTGTCTTCTTCTTGCAAAGATAAGTCTCTGTGCCTCTGTCTCCCTCTTTCAGGGTGTTAATGTATTTCATAAATTCTCCATTCTAAGCTTCCTAAAGAAGCAGCGGGGCCATGCCCCAAAATCTTATTTAATTATAAGAGAATTCTATAGGATAATCAACGTACAGCAATGCTCGAAAATATAAATTATTTCGCCATTTTTTAGTCGTTTTCGCACTATTTCTGTGGTAGGATTTAATTAGTTTTTTTATAGGAGAAGAACTATGGCACGTAATTTTTTATTTCCACAAGTGGAGGGACTTTTACACGGTGGGGACTACAATCCAGAGCAATGGTTGGATAGACCTGACATACTTGAAAAAGACATTAAACTCATGAAAGAGGCTGGCATTAATACTGTCACAATGGGGGTTTTTTCTTGGGCTGTACACGAGCCTACAGAAGGCAACATTAGCTTTGACTGGTTAGAGCCTATTATGAATCGTCTTTATGATAATGGCATTTACACCATTCTTGCCACACCTACAGGAGCTCGCCCTGCATGGCTTGATGAAAAATATCCATCTGCAATGAGATGTGATGATATGGGCGTTCGTAATCACCACGGAGTACGTCACAATCACTGTATGCAATCACCTGAATTCAGACAGAAGGTTCAGATTATCGATACAGCTCTCGCTAAGAAATTCGCAAATCATCCTGGACTTTTGATGTGGCATATTTCAAACGAGTTAGGAGGCTATTGCTACTGCGATACCTGCAAAAAGAAGTTTCAGGAATGGCTAGCAGATAGATACGACCACGATATTAATAAGCTTAATAAAGCATGGTGGACCACCTTTTGGTCTCACACCTTTAACAGCTTTGACCAGATTGAGCCACCATATGCAAATGGTGAAAACTGCGTTTTAGGTCTTAATCTTGACTGGAAACGATATAACACTTGGTCAGCTACAGATTTTATGAAATTTGAAATCATGACACTTCGCAGTGCTGGCGCCAAAGAGCCTACCACCACCAATTATATGGAGTGGTTCTACGATTATGACTATCGATATATGAGCCAGTTTATTGATGTTATTAGCTGGGATAATTATCCAGAATCTCACAACAATTGGCAGTCTGATGCAGACCACATGTTAGAACGAAGCTTCAATCACGCTTTATTTAGAAGTCTTAAACCAGACAAACCATTTATGATGATGGAATCTGCTCCTGGGGTTGTTAATTGGAGACCATACAATAAATATCGCAGACCTGGTATGCATAAACTTATTTCTATGCAGGCTGTAGCAGCTGGTTCCGATACAGTTCAGTATTTCCAGATTAGAAAGAGCCGCGGTTCTTCTGAACAATGGCATGGAGCTGTAATTGATCATATCGGCACTAATGACACTCGCATCTTCAAGGAAGTGGCTTCATTAGGACAGGACCTTAAAAAGATTTCTGAAATTGCTGGTACCATGGCAGACAATAAGGTTGCCATTCTTTATGACTGGGATAATCGTTGGGCAATAGATGATGCTTGGGCCCTTGCAAAAGATACAAAGAACTATGACAAGACATGTCTCGAGGTTTATAAAGAATTTATGAGCCTAGGCGTTGAACCAGATATTGTTGGCTCAAATGATGATTGGAGCAAGTATAAAATCATTTGTGCACCGATGCTTTATGTGCTTCAAGATGGAATTGGGGATAAGATTGCACTTTTCGTAGAGGAAGGTGGACAATTCCTTAGCACTTACTTTACTGGCTATGTTAACAAGGATCTACTTTCAAACCTTGGTGGTTTCCCTGGTCAGGGATTAGATAAAGTATTTGGCCTTCGTTCTGAAGAAATCGATACACTTTATCCCGAGGACAAGGTTACTATCAAAATTATAGATAAAGCAGGTCTAGCTCCACACTCCATAAATGTATACGATTATCAAGAAATGCTTAGAGATGTCAGCGCTGATGTTTTAGCTAAATATAATGATGACTATCTTGCTGGCACTCCAGCCATTACACGAAATGAGTTTGGCAAAGGTCACGCTTATTATGTAGCCTGCCGCACTAATCAATCGGATTTGGAATTCCTTTATCGTGAAATGTTAGACCATACTGGTATCGTATATTCGAAGTTGCCAACTGGCGTGGAGAAACATACAAGATACTCTGATGACAGCGCCTACGATTTCTATTTAAACTGTGGTGATGACCACGCCACCATCAAAAAAATAGACGGTGAGGATATCATAAGCAACGCAGAAATACACGGTAGTCTAAAGCTAGATAAATACGAAATTGCAATAATAAAACACTAATAAAAAAGTTCCGGCTCTTAGTTGAGTCGGAACTTTTCTTTTAAATGTTTCGATTAAATGATATTACCAACAAATCATCACTATTTTCATCCTTAACAAAATAATCGATGATTTCTACTTTTCTAAGGACACCATCGTCTCCTTTTTGGAATACACGAAGCTCTACTTTTTCAGCGCCAAGCTCATGCTGGCGAATAAGATTTTCACGAGAGAAAGTCTTAACAAAAAGCTCCTTGTCCATATCATAAATTGTTTGTGCACCTGATTCGATAAGCTCATCAAAGGTGCCTGCTGCTGCACATTTTGTAGATGTAAAATTCTCATAGGTCAGAAATGTGTATGTATTTTCTGTGAGATTTCCCAAAATAAGCAATGGATATTGCTTAAACATTGCCTGCATTAAAAGCATTGTGTTATTAATTGTTTTGTTAGTACTCATTTTCTTTCTTTAATCTTTAATATTAAACTTACTTAAATGTTACTATTGTTACACCGGCGTCTCCTTCGCCGAATTCTCCTAAATGGAACTCTGCCACATTCTTACATTTTCTAAGATACTGCTGCACTCCTGCGCGAAGAGCTCCAGTTCCTTTACCATGCACTACTCTAACAGATGTTAGATGACTAATGTATGCATCGTCCAAATACTTCTCTAGTTTAGCGATTCCTTCGTCAACAGTACAGCCCAAAAGATTAATTTCTGGTGAAATTGATGCTGCCTTGTTGAATCCGCCATAGGTCATGTTCTTTGTTCGTGTGCCTTTCTTTGGAACAAATTTATCTTCCTCTTCAATAAGCACCAAATCTTTGATGTTTACAGTGGATTTCATGATACCCATCTGCACCTGAAGTTCGCCTTTAGCATTAGGTAATGTACATACATTACCTGTAAGATTCATAGAAAGAACCTTTACCTTATCGCCAACGTGAAGGTTAGTTGGAACATTGTGATTCTCCTGAACCTCCACCTTTTCCTTAGCTTTGCTCTTTGCTTTATTAACGCCTTTACCAAGGGCTGCTCGCTTTGCTTCCATGGCAGAGATATTTCCGCCACCTTTGCCAAATTTATTAAAGTCACGAATTGTTTCATCAGCTAAATCCTTAGCCTCCTGAAGAATCGCTGCTGCTTCCTCATGGGCCTGACGGATTAATTCCTCACGCTGGGACTTAATCTTTTCTTCCTTAGCTGTTGCATTTGCAAGCTTTGTTTCAGCTTCCTTTAATGCTGCTGCAGCTTCAAGAGCATCCTGCTCTACCTGATGACGCTTTTGCTCAAGATCAACCATTAAATCCTCAAAGGATTTATCATCCTCAGATAATCGCCCCTTAGCATCATCAATTAAATCTTCAGGAATACCAAGCTTTGATGAAATTGCAAAAGCATTAGACTTTCCAGGAACACCTATAATTAAATGATACGTTGGGCTGAGAGTCTCTAATGAAAACTCACAGGATGCGTTTTCAACGCCCTCAGTAGAAAGTGCATAAACCTTAAGCTCACTATAGTGAGTTGTTGCCATAGTGCGCACATCAAGGGTGTGTAATCTATCAAGGATAGACTGGGCAAGGGCCGCACCTTCCTTAGGGTCTGTACCTGCACAAAGCTCATCAATAAGAATCAAGAACTGCGGCACCTTATTTGGTGTTGCTGTTCCTGTGATTACCTTTGAGTGAACAAAGTCCTTTTTATTCTTAGCAATCAATTCCTCTGTCTCATGGGAATAACTTCCACCATTAATCGCCTCTAAAATGTGGACAATGTTAACCATATGAGATGAAAATGTTGATAAGGACTGCTCGATTGATTGCTCATCACCAATATCAGCATATACATCATCAAATACTGCAATCTGGCTTCTATCTTTTGCAGGAATGTGAAGTCCTGCCTGTGCCATCAGAGTAAGCAAGCCACAGGTCTTAAGGGATACTGTCTTACCACCAGTATTAGGACCTGTTACAAGAAGGAGATTATAATCCTCTCCAAGCTTAATATCTGTAGCTACCACCTTCTTTGGATCAAGAAGTGGATGACGTGCTCCTCTAAGATTTATGATTCCATCCACGTTAAACTCAGGATTGCTAGCATTTAATTCAATAGCAAATCGTCCCTTTGCAAGAATAAAATCAATCTCTGTAAGCAATTCGAAATTACGAATTATGCCCTCTGATACCTCTGCAATTCTATTGGAAAGATTTGCAAGAATACGTTCAATCTCATCCTGCTCTCTAACCTGAAGCTCACGCATCTCGTTATTTAAATCAACAGCCTGCATTGGCTCTATAAAGAATGTGCTTCCTGTTGAAGATTGGTCATGAACCATACCAGGAACTCGCGATTTATAATCAGCACGAACTGGAAGGCAGAATCGTCCGCCTCTAACAGTTACAACTGGCTCCTGCAAATAGCCTCGTGTAGTACTGTTGTTAAGCATAGAGTTCATTACACTCTTAATCTTTTCGTTTGTACGCTGCATTCCCTTACGAATATCGTAAAGAGCTGTGCTGGCATCATCAGCAATTGTCTCCTCGTCAATGATGCATCGACGGATTTCATTAAGGAGTGCCACCTCTGGTGAAAGGCCATTGAAATAAAAGGTTAATGCATCCTCCTCTTCCATTTGCTTTCCGTATGCAGCCACTCTTTTTGTTACCTCAAGAACATTGGCAACTGCAAGAATTTCTTCGATGCCCAAAGATGATCCAAGCTCAAGTCTTGCAAGTGAAGGACGTAAATCAGTAGTGCCGCTGACACTTACATCTGAAAACTTAATCAAACGATTGAAAGCACAAGCAGTCTCCTGCTGCATCACCTTAATCTCTTCTATATCATTAATAGGAAGAAGCTGAAGACAGCGTTGCTTTCCAGCCTCACAAGTGGCTTTCTCAGCAAGGCGCGCTATTATTTTGTCATACTCAAGTGTTTTTAATACCTTTAAATTCATATTTGTACTGTCAAGCCTCCAAATTTAAATCTTAATCTTGCTGCAGATTATACCAGTGGCTCTTTCCACTGTACGATTAAACAACTCTGCTGCAATTAAAACTACAACTAATAGTGCCAAATAAACTAATATAGCCGCACTAATAATATTACCTGTCAATCCTTGGAACCCGTTCATTAAAACATTTCCAAGGTACTCTAATGCAAATAAATGCACTAAAAAGATACCATAACAATTCTTTCCTAGCCACTTAAAAACTTTTGTGGAAAGAATATCAGGTAAATCTATTTCATTCCAAATAAAAAAACCTACAAGAATTGCCCACACACCAATCAAGTGTAAAAGCACATATCCGCCATTGTTAGATGTAGAAACAAAAGATAACCACAAGTAGCTTCCTGATGGTGCTACATATGTTGGATATCCACCTAACCATAGTCCGACAATTACTAGGACTGCAATTATTAAAACACCTAATAACTTATTCTTTATAACTGGAATTCTTTTACGATAAATCATATCGGCCAATAAGACACCAATTATTCCGGCCATATAATAATCATATGTTGAATTGGTATCAATAAAAAATCCGAACATCAATACATAAACTATTGGCATGTAGCGATTGTTCTTTCTTGCTGTGGTAGCCAACATTGCTGCGAACAATGGCACAAATAACAAATAGTGCAAAGTCCAGAATGGACCAATTAATGTAATATCCATTTGTATCCAGGTCTTAAAAAGACCATCAATTATCAATTGTCTAAAGTTGTAAGCAGGTAATCTTTCCGTTAATCCAATAATGTTTAAAAACTTTACAATTGTGTAGTTCAAAAAAACTACCGCAAAAGTTGGAAGCATTAAACGAGGATATCTCTTTAATACCATTGAACCAAGCTTATTTCCAACATTTTCATCACTGGCTTTAATTATCTGTAAGGCAGGTAAAAAACATGCAAGCACCATAAACATACAAACCCAGAAATTTCCATTAATAAAAACTCCGTAAGGCTTATATGACAGTAATTCATCGAATTTACCTGGCAATAAAGATGGATATTCATCACCATAGAAACTAGCTGAGAAAAAATGCAGGAAAAAGTGATGGGTGAATACACCGATGCAAGCTAATCCCTTTAATCCATCTATCCATGTTATTCTTGTCTTTTCATTTCCAGTTGACATTAATAGTCTATCCTCTTTCAATTGGTTAATCATACAAAAAGATGACTAATGAGCTTCTTACCCATCAGCCATCTTTCATTTTACTATTTTTTAGTTAAACTCTCTATTCTTAATTTCAATGTAAGATTTTACAACTTCAACTAATCTGTCATAATCCATAACCCCAGTGTCGAGACAGAAGTCATAGTTTCTAGCATCGTTCCAATCATGACCAGTATAGTATTTATAGTAGTCTGCACGATGCTTATCAATATCATGCATTCTCTTAATGAGCTCTTCATCTGTACCACTGACCTGACGGCGAAGACGCTTTAAGCAATCTTCCTCAGATGCATAAAAGAAAAGTGAAAGCACATAAGCTCTATCCCTAAGGATGTAATCTGCACATCGACCTACGATGATACAGCTTTGTGTGTTAGCAATACGCTTGATAACATCTGCCTGAAGTTCAAACAAATTGTCATCTGAAGTAAATGCTGAATACTCTGGACTAAGTGGAAGACCTTTATAACGAGCCTTTGCAGATACAAAAATCTTTCTGATATGCTCGTCCACCTGTCCGAACAGCTCTTCATTGATACCACTTTGATCTGATGCCATTCGTAAGATTTCTCTGTCGTAGACTGGCAAGCCTAATTCCTTACCAAGCTTCTTTGCCAAGGTGAGACCACCGGAACCATAACTTCTTGCAATACTAATAACTAGCTTCTTTTCATCCCCCATGATGAAACCCCCTATTCTCCTAAGTATGCTTTTTTAATAGAGTCATCATGCATAAGAGCATCTGCATCACCAGATAGTACGATTTTGCCTGTCTCCAGTACATAGGCTCTATCGGCGATAGCAAGAGCTTTCTTTGCGTTCTGCTCTACTAAAAGTACTGTGGTACCTGCATCTGAAATCGACTGAATGATATTGAAAATCTCGTCTACGTAAATTGGAGAAAGTCCCATTGAAGGCTCGTCCATAAGCACAATACGAGGATTACTCATAAGTGCTCGCCCCATAGCCAACATCTGCTGCTCTCCACCAGACAATGTTCCTGCCAGCTGATTCTGACGTTCCTTTAATCTTGGGAAACTCTCGTAAACTCGTTCAAAAGCATCCTCGATTTCCTTCTTGTTACTTCTAGTATAAGCTCCCATTTTCAAGTTTTCAAGCACAGTTAAACCTGGGAAAACTCGTCGTCCTTCAGGCACGTGAGCCATGCCCATAGACACAATTTTATGTCCAGGAATCTTAGTTATATCTGTGCCCTCCAAAAGCACCTGACCAGAAGTAGGCTGAAGCATACCTGAGATAGTCTGAAGGGTTGTAGTTTTGCCCGCACCATTGGCGCCGATGAGGGCGATGACTTCACCTTCATTAACTTCAAAGCTGATTCCCTTCAATGCTTGAATCACGCCGTAATTTACAATTAAGTCTTTTACTTCTAACATACTACTCTCCTAAATATGCTTTAATAACCTCTGGGTCGTTAAGAACTTCAGAAGTGCGGCCCTGAGAAAGAACTCGACCAAAATTTAATACAGTAAGCTTTTCGCAAATACCTGAAACAAGCTTCATATCATGCTCAATCAAAAGAATTGTTACCCCAAATTCTTTTCTGATAAGAGCAATTGTCTCCATTAATTCCTTAGTCTCATTTGGATTCATTCCTGCTGCAGGCTCATCCAAAAGAAGAAGCTTTGGGTTTGTCGCAAGGGCTCTTGCAATCTCAAGCTGACGCTGCTTTCCATATGGAAGATTAGAAGCAAGTGTATTTGCCTCCTTATCAAGTCCAAATACAGAAAGGATTTCAAGGGCCTTCTCGTCCATCTTCTTTTCCGTGGCAAAATACTTTGGCAATCTAAAGATGCCTGTAGCTGTGCCATATTCAAAAGAATTATGTAGACCGATTTTTACATTATCAAGTACTGATTGATCCCCGAATAATCGGATATTCTGGAAGGTTCTTGCTACACCTGCTTTATTAATATCTGCTGTATGCTTTCCAGTAATATCCTTATCTCCTAAAAAGATTTTTCCGTCTGTAGGCTTATAAATGCCTGTTAGCATATTAAAAACTGTGGTCTTACCTGCTCCGTTAGGTCCAATCAATCCGTAAAGCTCCCCATCTTCGATTGTGAGATTGAACTCGTCAACAGCTCTAAGACCACCAAAGGAAATGCCAAGATTAGTAACTTCAAGTAAGCTCATTACTGCACCTCCTTTTTATTTTTAAATCTAGCCATTACTGCATCTGCAGTAAGTCCGTGTGTCTGTCTAAACTTAAGTACTTCTGGTGCCCAGTTAAATAACATAAGTCCAATAAGCACGATTGAGTAAATAAGCATTCTATATGTCGAAAGACCTCTAAGTAGCTCTGGAAGCATTGTAAGTACAACAGTTGCGATAACAGTACCATTAAAGTTTCCAATACCACCAAGGACAACATATACAAGAATCATGATAGACATGTTGTAACCAAAGTTGTTAGTTGTTGCAGTAAGAGAATTAATATTGTGAGCATATAAGACTCCACCTACACCAGCGATGGCTGCTGATAGTGTGAAAGCTACAAGCTTATATTTTGTAATAGGAAGTCCTACTGTCTCTGCTGCAATCTGATTATCTCTTATAGCCTTAACTGCACGTCCTGTTCTTGAATTTACAAAATTATGAGTTACAACAAGGGCTATAACCAATAGAACAACTGCAATTGTAAAGGTAGACTGTCTAGGTGTACCTGTGATACCCTGAGCACCATTAATGATAATGTCGCCACCTGGCTCCAATCCCATAGACATCATATCTTTCAAGGAAAGATGCATTCCTGCAGAATCTCTTCCCACATATAAAACATTGATTACATTTTTAATAATCTCGCCAAAAGCAAGTGTAACGATAGCAAGATAATCTCCGCTAAGTCTAAGTACTGGAATTGCAATTAAGAATCCAAACAAGCCTGCAAAGAAAGTACCAATTAAAAGTGCAAGAATGAATCTTGGCACATCAGGAATCGTTCCCTGATATACCTTTGAAAAGAAGGCTGATGTAAATGCACCAACGCACATAAAGCCTGCATGTCCTAAGGAAAGCTCCCCCAAATATCCTACGCACAAATTCAATCCTACGGCTACTAAGGAATATGCACAAACTGGTACAAGAAGTCCGCTCATAAGAGAGCTAAGATTGCCTGTTGATTGCATTACAGCCATCACCACATATAGCACAATAATTACTGCAATGGCGGTTATTAAGTTTTGTGTAGATTTATTAAGATTCTTCATTCTAGCCACCTACACTTTCTCTTTAATTTGCTTGCCAAGAATACCTGTAGGTTTAACAAGCAATACTATAATTAATACCGCAAATACGATAGCATCTGCCAACTGACTTGAAATATATGCCTTTGCCATAATCTCAATAACACCAAGTAATAATCCACCAATTAAAGCACCTGGAATAGAACCGATTCCTCCAAATACCGCAGCGGTAAATGCCTTGATACCAGGCATTGATCCTGTATATGGATTAAGGTTTGGATATGAGCTACAAAGCATTGCGCCTGCAATTGCAGCAAGACCAGAACCAATGGCAAATGTAAGAGAAATAGTTGCGTTTACATTAATTCCCATAAGAATTGCAGCGTCCTTATCCTCTGAAACTGCACGCATAGCCTGGCCAGGTCTTGTATATTTTACAAACCACATAAGAGCCACCATGATTACCAAGCAAGTTACAATAGTAACAATTGCATTTCCTGTAATCATCAGCTTTCCACCAGCAATTGTGATCCCCTGCCACTTAACTACTGATGTAAAAGAAACAGGATTTGAACCAAAAATCAAAAGAGCCATATTCTGCAAGAAATAGCTGACACCAATAGCTGTAATAAGTACAGCAAGGTTCGTAGCACGACGAAGTGGCTTGTATGCTATTTTTTCAATTACTATGCCAAGAACTGTACAGCAAATAATTGCAATTACTATAGAAATGATTGGTGGTAGTCCAGTATTACTCATGCACATAAACACCACATAAGCCCCTATCATAATTACATCACCATGG
>JAEEGL013677708.1_pt1 | contig 11118 bp, 15 predicted proteins | sample 9134231 | NCBI WGS metagenome assembly JAEEGL01 (sample SAMN16246548, study PRJNA631951) | gut metagenome | biome: gut microbiome; feature: rumen; material: fiber-attached | host: Bos | place: Iran: Karaj | collected 2018-10
CTAAAATATAGTGTATAATGAACGCAGAAAGTCAAGGGAAGGTAGACAGCTAAGGCAGACGCCAGACCAAGACTATCACATAAGAGCGGGACAGGATAAGAGAGAGTGAGACGTACAAAAGGTACTAGATGTTTAACGCCCCCCGCCTCTTGACTTTCTAAACTATCTTAAAGGAAGGAATGACCCACAATGTCAACAAACGAAATCACCACCAAGATCAGAAGCCTTAAGGAATTGCAAGCGCTGATTGAAGAAGCGCAAGCCGAAGCGGAAGCGATCAAAGACGAGCTGAAAGCCTACATGGTAGACACCGGCGCGGACGAAGTGACAGTAGACGTCTTTAAGATCAGATACGCAACAGTCAAGAGTACACGCTTTGACACGGCAGCCTTTAAGAAGAACCACGCCGATCTGTATAGCCAATACAGCAAGACCACAGAGACGCGCCGCTTTTCGGTAGCATAAGAAAAAGCCCTTGCTAAACCGCGCCAACGGCAGCAAGGGCACACACCAACAGACCACCAACCACGAACACAGAGAGGACGGAAGGCGGCTAAAAATATTATAATCTAGCCGTCTTCCAATGTCAAGAAGGGAGCTTAAAAGAATGGATAAGAACACCGACACGATCACGATACCGGCTTATAGGTATGAAGACCTCATAGACAAGAACGACCTAGCCTTGACAGCCGAACGGCTGGAAGCGGCGCTAATGCTTATAAACGATATGCAAGACGATTATTTCAGATTTCACGAACCAACCGCAGCGCTAGCGAGTGACGAAAACGCGGCGATTTTATACGGCTTTAGCAGATACAGAAGCACAACGAACGCTATAGCAGACCTTCTTTCCCTTATAGGCGAAGACTTTAAGCGGCTGGACATTAGCTGGAAATGATACAACAGAGAGGGGCAGCCGCCCCTTTTTGTGCTTTTTGCCGAACTATGAAAAGATATGAAAATAAGATTGACAGACCGCCCTCATTATGATATAATAAACATGATGAATTTTGAACTTGTGTATACACAATACACATACACAATACACATACACAATGTGTATACACATACACAACAGGAAGGGAGCGCCGAAACATGGAAGGCTTGACAGTAACGAACAGGAACACGGCGCTAGAAGCGCAGACGATCACAGCCGAACTTTTCACCCGCTGGACGTCCTATATAGACGCCGCGCCGAAGACCATAGAAACCTATAATAAGTCTATCAGACAATTCTTTAAGTATCTGGACGCCCACGCGATCACCCGCCCAGACCGCGCCGACATTGTAGCCTATCGGGAATACCTGCGGGGACAGTATAAGCCCACAACGATACAGGGCTATCTAGCAGCCGTCAAACTGTTTTTCCAATGGACAGCACAAGAAGGAATCTACCCGAATATAGCCGAACGTGTAAAAGGCGCGAAGCTGGACACCGAACACAAAAAGGACTATCTGACCAGCAAACAGACCGCGAAGCTATTAGCGGCGATTGACCGCAGCACCCTTAAAGGCAAAAGAGACTTTGCTATATTGTCTTTAATGGTAACGACCGGACTTAGAACTATATCTATTATCCGCGCCGACATAGGCGATATTAGAACCGCTGGAGACGATACCGCGCTATACTACCAAGGCAAAGGACACGAAGAGAAAGCGGACTATGTGAAGCTAGCCGAACCGGTAGAAGCTGCGATCAGAGACTACCTAGCAGAACGCGCAGCCACAGACCCAGCAGCGCCGCTTTTCAGCTCGATAGCGCACCGGAACACCGGCGAACGCATGAATACCCGCAGCATAAGCCGTATAGTGAAAGAACGCCTAATAGACATAGGACTAGACAGCGAGCGCTTGACCGCGCACAGCCTACGGCACACGGCGGCAACGCTGAACCTATTAAATGGAGCGACAGCCGAAGAGACCCAGCAGCTTCTAGGACATAAGAACATAAACACCACGCTTATATATAGTCACGCGCTGGAGCGAGCGAAAAACAACAGCGAGCACCGCATAGCTAAAGCAATTTTTGGATAATCTACACATACACAATGTGTATACACAATACACATACACAATATGGAAGGGGCTACAAAATGGACAATAACGGCTTGACTTGCCAGCGCTGCGGCTATCGGTATGACCCGAAGCAGCGGCGGCGCGTCTTCGTCTTCAAAGACCTAGAGGAAAAGCAGACAGAAACACTTTGCGAAGAATGCTTTATAAAGATCACCGACCGGAAGGGGGAACAGGATTGACGCCACACGAAAAGGCAGCCCAGACCTTGAAACAACACAAGGCAGCGCAGCGACAGCGCGAAGCCGAACAGAAGGCAGAACGCGAGCTTATAAGAAAGAACCTGCGGCAGATCATCGACAGCGACAGCGCCACGGCAGCCGAAAAGCTGGAAGCCGCAAGGCTTTTACTGGAAGCCCAATAAAACACACACCAAGCACCGGAAGCCCTCATAGACCAAATTTTAAGGCATGAGGGCACACGCAAGGGGGACACAATGAAAACTATAACGATCACCAACCAGAAGGGCGGCGCCGGTAAGACTACCACGGCGGCAGCGCTGGGCGCCGGTCTATCTCTTAAAGGCTATAACGTGCTATTGATAGACCTTGACCCGCAATGCAACCTAAGCTATACAATGGGCGCGAAACCAGACCACCCGACAATTTTAGGCGTCTTGACCGGCGAAGTCTACCCGCTGGACGCGATACAGCACACGCCAAGCGGAGACCTTATAGCCGCTTCTAGAGCGCTATCTGGAGCAGACGCCTTTATAAAGGACACCGGCAAGGAATACCGGCTAAAAGAAGCGCTGGAGATCATCAAGCCGCACTATGATTATATTATCATCGACACACCGCCCGCGCTGGGAATCCTAACAATAAACGCGCTGACAGCCTGCGACAATGTGATTATACCGGCACAAGCGGACGTCTACAGCCTACAGGGAGCGGAACACCTAGCCGAAACGATACAGCCTGTAAAGAAGTATTGCAACCCAGACTTGCATATAGCGGGAATCCTTTTGACGCGCTACAGCCCGCGGACAGTATTAAGCCGCGATATAGCAGACCTAGCCGAACAGCTAGCGGCGAAGCTGGGGACAATTCTTTTTAAGACCACCATAAGAGAAAACATAGCCGTAAAAGAAGCGCAGATCAGCCAGAAGCAGCTTTATAAATACGCACCCAGAGCCAAAGCAACAGAAGACTATATAGCCTTCACAAATGAATATCTACAGAGAGAGGGGAGAAGGACGAAATGAAAAAGAGCTTTAAGGACATGGACAACCCAGCCTTGCAATTCATAAGCAGCGCCCAGCAAGACGAACCGACACCGGCAGCACCGGAAGCACCGGCAGCCAGACCGCAGCCCACCCAGACCGCGGAAGTCAAAAGCCGAAGAGTGCAGCTAGTCTTCCAGCCCAGCCTTTACAAACGTGTAAAGAAGGCGGCGAAAGCTGCGGGGCTGTCTGTAAATGAATACGTCCACCAAATTTTAGACCGCGAAACGAAGGGAGTATAACACAATGAGCTTTGACACCAAAGAGAGATCACAAGCCAGACTAGCAAGCAACGCCGCAAAGCTGGACGCGATCAGACTTTACACGCTGACAGAGATTGAACCGATTTTAGGCGTCACGCACCGGACACTTTTAACCTACATTAAAGACGGACGCTTAAAAGGCGTCAAAGTGGGCGGCAAGTGGAAGATCAGCGAAGACAACCTGCGGCGCTTCATAAACGGCGAATAATACCGGCGCGGGGCTTTATTGTCTTGAAATTACTATTAGCGGACAATAAAACTATGAAGAAAAACCACACCCAGAACCACACGAACACACACCCAACGCCGCTATATTGACAACACCGACAGCGGCGGCTATCGAATCCTTTAAGGGGGACAAACACGAATTGAAAGCAACAGACCCAAAGAAAGAATTTATAAAGCTGCGGGCAGCGGGGCAGAGCTACAGCCAAATAGCCGAAAAGCTACACGTTTCCAAAAGCACCTGCGGCAAGTGGGCTAAAGAGCTGAAAGACCAGATAGACGAATTAAAGCGCGGCGAGCTGAACGAGCTTATAGAATCCTACGGCATGGCGAAAGAAGCCAGAATCAAACGGCTGGGAGATATGCTAGCCAGAATCGACAACACGCTAAAGGGAATTGACCTAGCAGAGATTGAACCGGCGAAGCTATTAGAAATCCGCTTGAAATACGCCGAAGCACTCAAAGCCGAATACACCGGCACAAAACCGGCGATCACGCTTGACAACGTGGACGCGAAGAGCATACTAGCCGCGCTGGGCGATCTATTGAACAGAGCCAGGGCGGGAGAGATCACCACAGAACAGGCTAAGAAGGAATCCTTGATTTTATCGCAGCTTCTAAAGGCTTATGATATGGTAGAGATCAAAGCGAAGGTTGACGAGCTGGAAGCGATTATAAGGGGGCGGGAGAATGACTAGTATTAAGCGCATACTGAATAAAGAGACATGGACAGGGCGCGAGCTGGGAATAGTAGAGCTGACACAAATGTCTAGAAACTATGACAACGGACTAAAGGGAAAGCCCGCAGAGCCTTTAGTGGACAAAGACCGCCTAAGAGAGATCAGACGGCAGATCACAAGCGACCCGATACAACGAAGAATTTATTATAACTATGTATCTGTTCATTCATGGATTAACGCGCACTATAACATAGCAGAAGCCGAAGCGCAGCAGCTACAAGTAAAATTTTTAGCTATGTCTTTAGCCGTGGAGCGCTGTATAATTATAGAACAGGCTAAGACGTTTGCTCGCTGTCTGCCGCGCATAATGACCGAAAAGCAGTACAAAGCCGAAGTCGAAAGACGGCGGGAAGAAATCTTAAAGACCAGACCGGCACACACCGCGGAAGACGTGAAAAAGGTTGACGCCGAAGTCGAAGCCGAAGTCTTGAATGGAGACGCCGAGCTTATAGCGAACGCCACCCGCGGACTTGCAATATTGAAGCCGCAAGACAAGCAGATCATAGGCGTAAACAATGAGGGCGAATACACACCCAGAGACATAGCGGGCTATTTTACAAAGACCGGCATAGAAGGATATTTCAAAGAAGACCCACGAAGCGGCGAACGTATAGCCTATATGAAAAACAACCGGCAGCGCCTACGCGAAAGCTACAGATTTTTAGCGGGCTATAACAAGTCACTAGAACTAATGGGCGAAGTATACGGCGCACCGGAAATAAAGGTTTTTTGCGTCCCTTTGCTTTATCTGGAAGCCAAGATTGACGCATTAAACGAAGAGATAGACAGCCTGTATAGTGCTATGACAGAGGGGGCGCTATTGCAAAGCATTGAAGAGCTGGAGCGCAAAATAGAGACTACAAAGCGCGTCTTTCCCAAAGTAGAATATAAAGACCTAGCCTTCACGGAAGCGCAGATAGAAGCCGCAAAGGAAAGCCTAGTAGATTTCAAAGTCTTTGAACAGCATAAACAAGATGGAACAGCGGCGCCAGCGATTTTATGCACCTATGACCTGCCGACCGACACAGCGGAAGGGGGCGGCAACGAATGAACGAAGGCAGCAAGGCAGCCAGACCGACCAGCGCAACGATGGACTATAGACGCCAACAGCCAGAAGCTACACAACCGGAAAGACAAGAAAAAGAGTTTTACCACGTCCCAGAAGGCGCGCCGAACGCGCTTATAATGGACATTTTAGCGTCTGGGGAAGAGCTAGGCAGCCTTCCAGACCGCAAGAAGAACACAAGCAAAGACATTATGCTAGAAGTGAAAGGCAAGGGAAAGAGCCGCACGATAACACAAGAAAACGGCGCTAACACCACAGCGATCACAGTAGAACTGTCTGACATTGATAAGCTAGCTGGAAGCAACAAAGCCGCAAAAAAATTGTTTATACGCTGCGGAATTGAAGCGAACCGGCAAGCAATAACGAACGGCAAGCTAACACAAGATCATATTTCTTTTCCTTTGCAACGCCTAGTTGACGATGGCAATTATTCAAACCTACGAAGCGCCCGAAAAGGTTTTACACAAGGCGCGGACGTCTTGACAAGCATAAAGATCAAAGGCAAAGTGACAAAATCAAAGAAGGACGAAGCAGAAATAGAAGCGCTTGAAGTACCCTTTACAGGTTCCAGAATATCAAAAGGACAATGTATTGTATTTTTGAACCCGCGTATAAACTGGAGCTTTTTTACGCAATATTTTACAGCTTTGCCGCCTTATTGTTTCAAACTTTCTAATAGAGCCTTCGACCTTCTTTATTATATCTTTTCGACAGCGCGGCAACGGACACGCGACATAGAACAGCGCGGCTATTTTACGATCAGCTTTAGGGCTATTCAATACAAGCTACAGTTGCCAAACGAAGTGGGCGCGGCAAATCCGCAGCGCGACATTAAAGACGCAATCGAAAACGCAATAGAAGAAATCGAAAACGAGCATAGCGCAGCCTACGCCAACGCAGATTTTACGATAACGCCGGTATACAACGAAAGCGCACCAATAGCGGAATATCTGGACAACGGCTATTTAAAGGTAGAGCTTAAAAACGACTTTGCAAAAACCTTTATAGAAATCAGCAAGAGCACCGCCAAGCAAATAGCCGCAGCCCAAAAGAGAAAAGAGAAAAAAGAGCAGCGAAGAGAAGACGCTATAAACAAGGCAATAGCCGCCAAAGAAGCAGAAGCATACCACGCCGAAGATCAGACGGAGAGTGAAACAGCATGAACAGAGTTGACGCGCTTTTATTGAAAATGAGACCGCCCGAAGAGGGGGCGGGGCTTCATCTGACAACCGCCTTTATAACGAAGGACGGCGAACGCTGGACGCTTAAAGCTGACTTGTGGGACGGCGAAAAAGGCGGCAAGACCCAGCGGCTTATATCGGAGCACGACACACCGGAAGACGCCGAAGCAGCCCTTGAAGAAATCCGCAAGAAATACGGCACACACAAAGGCGCGTCTTCCGTCACGATCTGGGAAGGCGATCTACAGGACTAGAAGACGGCGGCGGGGCTTGACCTCTGCCGCTTTTCTTCGTCACCCAGACCGGCAGCCACGCAAAAAGACACGCCCCCAAAAAGTCACTTTTTACGTGGGAGCCGAAATATAGAACAACACACGCGGACGCCCGCTATATCTAGTATTGCCTTTAGAAGAACCGGCTGGAAGACGTCAAAAAAAGTGTCATTCTACGTGGGAAAAGTGTCATTCTACGTGGGAAAAGTGTCATTCTACGTGGGAAAAGTCACTTTTTACGTGGGAAGCCAAACCCGCGAACCCGCACCACGTCTAGGTTTTTAGCGCCTTGCAATTCCCTAATAGATTATCTATAGATAATTTATAGATAATTAACAGCGCACAGCCCGCCAACCCTAGCGGGCGGGCTATGCTATAATAGACCTGTAAAGAAAAAGCTGGACAGCATGAGGGCGCGGGGCGAAGCCCTCATAGAATCCAGCGAAAGAAAGAAGGCTACATATTGACACCAACACAACCCGAACCGAAGTGCAACGTCACCGGTCTAGCGACCTGCCGCGGCTGTAAATACAGCTTTGCACCCGAACTTTTTGACGGCGGCTGTATGATACCGGAAGACGAACGAACGGAAGACTACAAAGAAAAACACAGAGAGGGGGCGCCCACATGGACAGGGAAGCAGCCAGACAATACATAAAAGATCATCTGGAAGACTATCTAGAAAGCGAATGGGGAATAAACACGCGAAAGCCTTTTCGCTGTCTGAATCCAGACCACAACGATCACAAGCCAAGCATGAGCATAGACCGAAGCAGCAGAAGCGGAATACATTGCAAATGCTTTTCCTGCGGCGCGTACTATGACACCTTCGACCTTATAGGCATTAAATACGGCTTGACAGACCCCAGCGAAATCTTTAATAAGGCTTATGAAGTCTTCCAGATTGACCGCGGCGGCGCGTACCAAAAGCAGCCCAAAAGTGGACGATCTGAAAGAGATCCAGCACCCAGCAAGCCGAATTTTGACGAACCGGAAGACACCTACACGCTAGACTTGACGAACGAAGCAGAAGCAGCACACGCCGAGCTTCTACAGACACCGGCAGCGCTGACCTATTTACAGGAGCGCGGCTTGACGGCGAAGACAGTAACGGAATACAAAATAGGCTTTGACCGGCTGGGCTACAATCACTTTCTACAGGCACACCCAGAGCACCAGACGAAGGGGAAAAAGCAAGACCTTTACCGCTATGTTTATCCATACCCAGACGGCGCGGGGCGCTTCAACTATGCTTTGCTGGAGATCATCGACCGCACCCAGACAGACCGATATAACGCGAAATATAGAAAGATCAGCGGGGGCGAAACGAAACTAAAGGCGCCAATCTTTAACGAAAGATATTTACAAGACCCGCCCGAAGCTGTCTTCGTCTGCGAAGGAATCTTTGACGCACTAAGCGCAGAAGAAGCGGGGGCGAAAGCTATAGCCTTCGTTGGAACAGCCGACCATCGCTTTTTAGGACTTTGCCAGAAGTACCGCCCGCAGACCACCTTTATTATAGCGCTTGACAATGACGGCGCGGGGCAGACGGCAGCGCAGCGAGTAAAAGAAGGGCTGGACGCGCTGGAAATTCCTTATATTATCAGCGAAGCAGCGGGAACAGCTAAAGACTTTAACGAAGCACTACAAAACGACAGGGGGGCTTTTATGGAAGCAATAGCCAGAGACATAGAGAGAGCAGAAAACAAGGCAACCGAAGACGCAGCCGCCACGCTGGAAGAGTACCAGAAGACCGCGGCAGCCGCAGCGCTTGACGCCTTCCGAGCTGACATAGAAACCAGCAAGACCGCCCCTGTTTATCCTACAGGCTTTGACGATCTGGACGAAATTCTGGACGGCGGGCTATATGCCGGTCTGTATATCGTGGGCGCGATCAGCTCTTTAGGCAAGACAACATTTTGCTTGCAAATAGCCGACCAAATAGCCGCGGCGGGGAATGACGTCTTAATCTTTTCGCTGGAGATGGCAAGGAATGAACTTATAGCTAAAAGTGTATCACGCTTGACCTACAGGACAATGATAGAGACAGGCGGCACAACGCGCAACGCGAAGACCACCCGCGGCATTATGACAGGTAGATTTTACAGTAAGTATTATCCGGAAGAGCTGGAGCTTATAAACCAATCAATAGAACGCTATGGAGAATACGCCGAACACATTTATATTTTTGAAGGAATCGGAAACATAGGCGAAACCGACATAAGGCGAAAAGTGGAAGAGCACATAGAGATCACCGGACACCGCCCAGCCGTCTTAATCGACTACTTGCAAATCATAGCGCCTTATGATACGAAGCTGACAGACAAGCAAAATACAGACAAGAACGTGCTAGAGCTGAAACGCCTAAGCCGTGATTGCAACGTCCCAATTATAGGAATCTCCAGCTTTAACCGCAACAGCTACACCGACCCTGTAAACATGGCAGCCTTCAAAGAAAGCGGCGCTATCGAGTATTCTAGTGACGTCCTTATAGGTCTACAGTATGAGGGCATGGACTATGACGATAAGACGCCAAGAACAACGAAAGACGGCAAGACGGTAACAGGAGAAACGGACGCAACGCGGCAAAAGCGAATCAGAAAGCTAATAAGAGACATGGAAGCCAGAGCCAAAAACGGCGAAGCCCAGCGCATACAGGTTAAGATATTGAAGAACCGCAACGGCAGCAAGGGAAGCGTAGCGCTTGACTTTTTCGCAATGTTTAACTGTTTTGAAGCCGTACCGATCAGCAACGAAAGCGAAGACGAAGGCTGGACGAAGGTAGAAAGCACCTACAGCACCGGCAAGAAGCGCAGAAAGTCACCGGCGAAACCGGAAGAAATCGACATGGAAGACGAAGACGCCGACCTGCTACCATAACGAAATACCAGCCCACGGAAGCCCCTAGAAGAATATAAAACCCTTGCTAGACCCCAAAACCGCTTCTAGGGGCAAAAATGGGCGCTACAGAGCGCGTCACCGATAAGCCCTTTTTGTTGTCATGTTGTGGTATGGAAGCTAACCTTTTTGTTTCGTGCGACAGTACAGAAGGCTAACCTTTTTTGCCGTGGCGGGCAGCACCGGCAGCCAACCTATACAGCATGGACGCCACACAGCCCCAAACAGCACCAAAACGCCCGATAATTCCTTATGTTTGAGACATTGCAACACCGGCATAGTATAAGTATATTGCCTATAGTGTAGACCTTCCAAAAGCTAAGGAATAATGTGGACGATCAGCACCAAAAACGCCTTTTTGTTTTGCGCGAGTGCAAACGACACCAACCACACCGGAAGACGGCGGCGCTATACCCCCAGACCCCGCGCAACATTCCCAAAAAGTCGCACATAAAAAAAGGAAAAACGAGAACCCAGCCTTGACCCTTGAAGGCAGAAGAAAAGACCCAGCTTCACGGCTGGGCTTTTGTTTTTTTACAAAATTTTACACATAAAAAAGGCGAAAATGTAAAATCAATTTAGCGTTACTTTAACACATAAAAAAGGCGAAAACGCAAAGTTGACCTGTCACTATCTGACACATAAAAAAGGAGAAAGTGACACATGAACAGGCTTTAGTCTTCCACGTACTCGATCACGTCACCGACACCGCAGCCAAGCAGCGCACACAGTTTATCAATCGTCTTATAAGGAATGACAGCGCCACGTCTGAAGTCTTGCATAGTCTTTTCGCCGAAGACCTTTTCTTTTCTAAGTCTGGACGTGGTATAGCCCTGCTCTTTAAGCCTTGCCAGAATATCGTCTTTATACTTAATAGCCACGATCACACCCCCCTTGCTATATTAGTCGCTCTTTTCCTAGCGTATTCATTATATCATAGAAAGTACACTAAAATCAAGTGACAAAATGCACAATAATCTAGTGTAAACCTTGTGCAACATTTCACTATTTTTTAGTGCATAATCCCTTGACATTCACTAAAATATAGTGTATAATGAACGCAGAAAGTCAAGGGAAGGTAGACAGCTAAGGCAGACGCCAGACCAAGACTATCACATAAGAGCGGGACAGGATAAGAGAGAGTGAGACGTACAAAAGGTACTAGATGTTTAACGCCC
>JAEEGL014087031.1_pt1 | contig 11118 bp, 9 predicted proteins | sample 9134231 | NCBI WGS metagenome assembly JAEEGL01 (sample SAMN16246548, study PRJNA631951) | gut metagenome | biome: gut microbiome; feature: rumen; material: fiber-attached | host: Bos | place: Iran: Karaj | collected 2018-10
GCCTGTGAGGAGGCTTCCCAGAACCGGGGCGTCTATTTCGTCGGGTTCAATCAGAGCATGTCGGAGGTCGCCCCCGGTTCGTCTCTGGTGACTGCAAGGATCTGCTGGGAACCGTATGTGCTTTCGGCGGTGGACGCGGTCCTGGCGGGCAGGAAGATCGAATCCGTCGTCTCCGGACACATTCACGGTACGGATGTTTCCGCCGGAGTCGAGAGGGGCTGGGTGGAGATGGTCGATCTGAATCTGCAGGTTGCCGCGCCCGGGACGCAGGAGGCTATGGACGAGGCCATTGGGCAGTTCAAGCGCGGGTATGTCGATTTTGTGTTCCGGGGCGATTACATCGGCGTCAATCCTGACGACCCCTCCGATACCTGGGACCTGCACACTGCTTACATAGAGAACGAAAACACCTCGTACCCCCTGTTCCATTATCTCCTCTCAAATATTATAACCGTCATCAGCTGAGGGATGTTCAGCGGCCGGTCTGCGGCACGCGTTTACATGTCTCCGGTCACCAGGAGCCGCTCCATGATTTTGGAGCGGCTCTTCAGATTGCAGAAAAACTGTGATTCAGAGCGTCGGCCCGCATGGAGGGGGACGATGGGGGGACGGGTCCCGCCCGCACGCAGGGAGAAAAACGGAACGATTATTGGCAAGCCGGTACGGCGACCGTGCCGCCGATCCGAAAAGCGCAGGCAGGAAAACGGCGGCCGCAAACAGGTTGCAGCCACCGTTTTTTATGTGCCTGAGGCGGGCGAACAGAAGTCAGTCGGTTTTCTTCTCCGTCACGTTCCCGTCCGAACGATCCGTGTCCGCGTCCTGCTCAGTTCAGGAAGTCCCTGAGCTTCTTCGAACGGCTGGGGTGGCGGAGCTTGCGCAGCGCCTTGGCCTCGATCTGGCGGATGCGCTCGCGCGTGACGTTGAACTCCTTGCCGACCTCCTCGAGCGTGCGCGTGCGGCCGTCCTCCAGCCCGAAGCGCAGGCGCAGGACCTTCTCCTCGCGCGGCGTCAGCGTGCTCAGCACCTCCATGAGCTGCTCCTTGAGCAGCGTGAAGCTCGCCGCCTCGGCGGGCTCGCTCGCGTCCTCGTCCGGGATGAAGTCGGCCAGGTGGCTGTCCTCCTCCTCGCCGATCGGGGTCTCGAGCGAGACCGGCTCCTGGGCGATCTTGAGGATGTCGCGCACCTTGTCGACCGGCATCCCCATCTCGTCGGCGATCTCCTCGGCGCTCGGGTCGTGGCCGAGCTCCTGCAGGAGCTGGCGGGAGACGCGGATGACCTTGTTGATCGTCTCGACCATGTGCACCGGGATGCGGATCGTGCGCGCCTGGTCGGCGATCGCGCGCGTGATAGCCTGGCGGATCCACCAGGTCGCGTAGGTCGAGAACTTGTAGCCCTTCGTGTAGTCGAACTTCTCCACGGCCTTGATCAGGCCGAGGTTGCCCTCCTGGATGAGATCGAGGAAGAGCATCCCGCGGCCGACGTAGCGCTTCGCGATGGAGACGACCAGACGGAGGTTCGCCTCCGCCATGCGCCACTTGGCGTTCTCGTCGCCCTCGGCCATCTTTTTCGCGAGCTCGATCTCCTCGTCCGGCGTCAGCAGGGCGACTTTGCCGATCTCCTTGAGGTACATGCGCACCGGGTCGTCGGTGGAGAAGTTGTCCACCATCGAGTCGGTGTCCATCATCTCTTCCTCGGTGACCTCCTCGATCTCCTCGATCTGCTTGATCTCCGGGAGCGCGTCGTCGTCCATCGGCGGGAGGAAGCTGTCGTCCTCGATGATCGTCTCGATGCCGGCGGCCTCGATGGCGTCGTAGAACTTCTCGGTGGCGTCCACGTCGAGGTTCAGGGTCTCCAGGACCTCCAGCTCCTTGTTCGTGAGCTGGCCGGACTTCTTGCCCTTCTCCATCAGGGCGTTCAGGACCTCCTCGGGCGTCTTCTCCGAGGCGCCCTCCTCGCCGTTCTTGCCCTTGCCGCCCTTCTTCGTGCTCTTCTTCTTCGCCGTGCTCTCGGGCGGCATCTCGATGAGCGTGAACGGCTCGATTTCGTCCGCCTCGGCGAGCAGCTTGTCCGCCGCCGCCTCCAGATCGACGTTCTCACCCTCCGGGATCTCGGTCTTCTTTTTCTTTCTTTCAGCCATGTTCTCCACCATACCCTTTTTTATTTCTCAGTTGTTCTGCAAAGGAGCGCAGGTCGTCCCCCGCGGCGGCCGCCGCGCGTTCGGACCGGATGATCTCTATGTAGTCGTCAAGCGCCTTCGCGCCGTTTGCCAGGACCTCGGGCCGTTGCAGGATCGACGTCAGGTGGTCGATCTCCTCTCCGGTGAAGCTGCCGGAGAGCGCCGCCATGGAGAGCGGGGCGTGGGCCGCCGCCTTCTCCTGCAGCACGCCGAAGAAGCGGCCGAGCAGCGGGCTGGAGAAGTCCGCCGGCCGGATGTCCCGCCCGTTGAAGAGCGAGGGGTCGAGGACCATCAGCCGCAGGACGCCCTCCTCGGCAAGCGCGCTGCGCTCGTTCTCGTAGCGGATCGAGCGCTCGCGCGGCTGCGCCGCGCTGCGCACGGCGCGCAGGGAGTCGCGCCCGTCCTGCTTCCGCGCCGCGTATGCCCGCCGCTTGCGCAGCCGCGCGACCTCGTCGGCGACAACAGCGCTGTTCACGCCTGTCCGCTCCGCGACGCGCATCGCGTAGACCTCGCGCTCCACCGGGCTCGGCAGCTCCGCGATGATCGCGGCGGCGGCCTTCAGATAGCCGACCTTCCCCTCGTCGCTCGCAAGGTCGAAGCCGTGCTCCGCGCTCTGCAGGCGGTATTCGACGTGGTTCTCCGCGCCCTCAAGGAGATTTGCGAAGGCGTCCGGCCCGCGGGAGCGGATGAACTCGTCGACGTCCTTCGCGCCGGGGACGTGCAGCACCCGGACCTTCAGGTCGAGCGGCTCGAGAATGCTGATCGCGCGCTGCGCGGCCTTCTGTCCGGCGGCGTCGGAGTCGTAGGCGATGACGACGGCGCCGGTGTAGCGCGCCATCAGCCGCGCCTGCTCCGGCGTCAGCGAGGTGCCGAGCGAGGCGACGGCGGAGTCGAATCCCGCCTGGTGGAGCGAGACCACGTCTATATTGCCCTCGCAGAGGAGAAGATATCCGTTTTTGCTCTTTTTTGCCAGATTCAGCGCGAATAAGTTGCGGGACTTGTTGAAGACCGGCGTCTCGCGCGAGTTCAGGTACTTCGGCTCGCCGTCGCCGAGGATGCGGCCGGAGAAGCCGATGACGTTGCCGCGCACGTCGATCACCGGGAACATCAGGCGGCTGCGGAAGACGTCGTGGACGCCCTTGCCGCCCTTGTTGGCGTTCGCAAGGCCGGCGTTCACGAGCTCGAAGTCCTGGAAGCCCTGCGCGCGCATCGCGTTCGTGAGGGCGTACCAGCTGTCCGGCGCGTAACCGAGGCCGAAGTTCGTCACCATCTTCGCGCCGATCTGCCGCCGCTCCACATAGGCGCGCGCGTCCGTGCTCTCCGGCTTCAGCAGCTCGCTGTGGAACCAGCGGGCAGCGGCCCGGTTCAGCGCCAGCAGGCGGTCGCGTTGGCTGTGCGCCTCCCGGTCGCCGTCCTCCGGCAGCTCCATCCCGGCGCGCCGCGCGAGGAAGGCCACCGCGTCCGGGAAGGAGAGGTTCTCGATCTCCATGATGAAGTTGATGACGCTGCCGCCCTTGCCGCAGCCGAAGCAGTGGTAGATCTGCTTCTCCGGCGAGACGGAAAAGGAGGGCGTCTTTTCGCTGTGGAAGGGGCAGAGGCCGAAGAGGTTCGCCCCGCTCTTTTTCGTGAGGCGCACATAGGCGCTCACCACGTCAACGATATCGTTGCGGTCCGCCAGCTCCTGCAGGAACTGCTCGGAAAACGCCATATGTACACCTCCTTGTTCCTTGATAATCGCCGCGCTTCGCGCGGGACGGGATCGGGCGGGCGCACGGTGTGCGCCCCTACGCAAAAAACCCGGGGACGCTCGCTATTTCACACTCCAGGCGGCGGGGATGAAGAGCCTGCCGTAGACCTCCATCGCGTAGCCGTCCGTCATGCCGGCGACATAGTCGCACACGGCGCGCTCCGCCCCGTCGGTGCGGGCGATGTCCTGAAACTCCTCCGGGAGCTCGTCCATATGGCCGACGTAATGGTCGAAGATGCCGCCGAGGATGCCCTTGACCTTGCTCTCCTCGCTCTTCGCGGTCGGGTTGCGGTAGACCGCGTCGAACATGAAGTTGTGGAAGATATCGAAGACCTCCGCGACCTCTTCGCTCATCTGCACGGTCCCGCCGGCGCTGTTCCGGATGAGGTCGAGGAGGATCGTGTTGATGCGCTGGCTGTTGCGCGTGCCGAAGACGCGGCGGATCGGCTCCGGGACGTCGCCGTCCGTCAGGATGCCGGCGCGCAGGGCGTCGTCGAGGTCGTGGTTGAGATAGGCGATGCGGTCCGAGAAGCGGACGATCGTCGCCTCCGTCGTGTCGTCCGGCGCGCCGTAGGTGTGGTTGAGGATGCCCATGCGCGTCTCGTAGCAGAGGTTCAGCCCGCGGCCGTCCTTCTCCACCCGGTCCACGACGCGGAGGCTCTGCTCATAGTGGTGGAACGCGCCGCCCATGATGTCGCGCAGCGCGCGCTCGCCGGCGTGGCCGAAGGGCGTGTGACCGAGGTCATGGCCGAGCGCGATAGCCTCGGTCAGATCCTCGTTGAGCCGCAGCGCGCGCGCTGCGGTGCGCGCCCGGCGCGTGACCTCCAGCGTGTGGGTCAGGCGCGTGCGGTAGTGGTCGCCCTCGGGGCGCAGGAAGACCTGCGTCTTGTGCTTCAGGCGGCGGAAGGCCTTCGAGTGCGTGATGCGGTCCACGTCCCGCTGAAAGCAGGTGCGGATCGGGCAGGGCTCCTCCGGGTGCGCGCGGCCTTTTGAGTCCGCGGCGCAGACGCCGTACGGCCCGATGATCTGACGCTCCAGCGCCTCTCTCTCTTCGCGCGGCAACGCCATGTCGGCCGCCTCCTTCCCGCCGGGCGGTGCCCGGTCGTATCTCGGTATCCCTTTATTCGCCGCGCGCGCCGTTTTTCCCTTTATTTTTTAAAAGTTTTTTGCGCCGGCATAAAAAAACCGGGGCCGGTGCGCTCTGCACCGGCCCCGCGGGCGCCGTTCCGCTCACCCCGCCGCGGCGTTCTGCCGCACGCTGACGCGGATCTCGCCGTCCTCGGCGTCCACCTCCGCGGCGCCGCCGGCGGCGAGGGTGCCGTCCAGCATGAGCTCGGAGACGGGGTCCTCCACCAGCGTCTGGATCGTCCGGCGCAGCGGGCGCGCGCCGTAGGCCGGATCGTAGCCGTCCCTGGCGAGCAGCCCGACCGCCTCTCCGGTCCAGGCGAGGCCGATCCCGAGGCCCTCCATGCGGCTGCGCACGGCGTTCAGCATATTCTCGGCGATGGCGGTGATGTTCTCCTCGGTCAGGCGGCGGAAGACGATCGTGTCGTCCACGCGGTTGAGGAACTCCGGCTTGAAGGTCCGCTTCAGGTCGCCCATGACGAGCTTCCGGATCTCATCGTCGGTGCTCTCCGCGCGCTCCTGCGCGCCGAAGCCGAGCTGCGTGTGCTTCTCCGTAATGTTCTTTGCGCCGACGTTGCTGGTCATGACGATGATCGTGTTCTTGAAGTCCACGTGCCGGCCCTGGGCGTCGGTCAGGCGGCCGTCGTCCATGATCTGCAGCAGGATGTTGAACACGTCCTCGTGCGCCTTTTCGATCTCGTCGAAGAGGATGACGCTGTAGGGCTTGCGGCGCACCTTCTCGGTGAGCTGGCCGCCCTCGTCGTAGCCGACGTAGCCCGGGGGCGAGCCGATCAGCTTGCTGACCGTGTGCTTCTCCATGAACTCGCTCATGTCGAGGCGGATCATGGCGTTCTCGTCGCCGAAGACGGCCTCGGCGAGCGCCTTGCAAAGCTCCGTCTTCCCGACGCCGGTCGGGCCGAGGAAGAGGAAGCTGCCGATCGGGCGCTTCGGGTCCTTGAGCCCGACGCGGCCGCGGCGGATCGCCTTCGAGACAGCGGTCACGGCCTCGTCCTGGCCGACGACGCGCCGGTGGAGCACGTCCTCCATGTGCAGCAGCCGCTCGCTCTCGCCGCGCGATAGGCTCGTCACGGGGATGCCGGTCCATCCGCTGACGACGGCGGCGATGTCCTCCGCGCCGACCGTGCCGCGGCGGCCGGAGGGGCTGAGCTCCCGCTGCCTGCGCAGCTTCTCGAGCGCCTCGCGCTGCTCCTTCGCCTGGTCGCGCAGACCGGCCGCGCGCTCGTAATCCTGCGCCTTGACGGCGGCGTCCTTCTCGCGGTCCAGCGAGGCGATGCGCGCCTCGATCGCCTGGACGTCCTCCGAGGGCGTCAGCTTCTCCATCCGCACGGCGGAGCACGCCTCATCCATCAGGTCGATCGCCTTGTCCGGCAGATAGCGGTCGTTGATGTAGCGCGCGGAGAGCTTCACCGCGGCCTCGATCGCCTCGTCGGAGATCGTCAGGCGATGGTGCGCCTCGTACTTGTCGCGCAGGCCGCGCAGGATGGCGATCGAGTCCTCCGTGCCCGGCTCAGCCACCTGCACCGGCTGGAAGCGGCGCTCGAGCGCGGCGTCCTTCTCGATATGCTTGCGGTACTCGTCGAGCGTCGTGGCGCCGATGATCTGCACCTCGCCGCGGCTCAGCGCCGGCTTGAGGATGTTCGCCGCGTCGATCGCGCCCTCGGCGGCGCCGGCGCCGATGATCGTGTGCAGCTCGTCGATGAACAGGATGATGTCGCCGGCCTTTCCGACCTCCTTGAGCACGTTCTTGATGCGGTCCTCAAAATCGCCGCGGTACTTCGTGCCCGCCAGCATCCCGGTGATGTCCAGGGAGACGATGCGCTTCCCGCGCAGGTCGTCCGGCACGTCGCCGAGCGCGACCTTCTGCGCCAGCCCCTCGGCGATGGCCGTCTTGCCGACGCCCGGCTCGCCGATCAGCACGGGATTGTTCTTCGTGCGGCGGCTCAGGATCTGGATGACGCGGCGGATCTCCCCGTCGCGGCCGATGACGGGGTCGAGCCTGCCCTTGCCCGCCATGTCGGTGAGGTCCCGGCTGAACTGGTCGAGCGTCTTCGTCTCGCCGCTCCTGCGCACCGCCGAGCGCCCCGACGCGGCGCCGACCGTCGGGCGCTCGCCGCCGCGGCCGCCGGGCGTGCCGAAGAGGTTCAGCGTCTGGGTGTAGACCCGGCTGAGGTCCAGCCCGGTGCTCGTGAGGATGCGCGCGCCGGCGCTGTCCGGGGAGCGAAGCAGGCCCATCAGCAGGTGCTCCGTCCCGATGAAATCGTGTCCGAGCCGGCCCGCGTCGCCGATGGCGAGCTCGATGATGCGCTTCGCGCGCGGGGACAGGCCCTGCGGGGGCGTGCCCGGGTCGCCGCGGCCGACATAGCGCTCGATCAGCTCCGTGAGCAGCGCGTCGCTCAGGCCGTTCTCCCGCAGGATCTTCGCGCCTTGGCCCCCCTCCTCGCGGAGGATGCCGAGCAGCAGGTGCTCGCTGCCGACGTAGCTGTGGCCGAGCTCCTCGGCAGCCTCCTGCGCCTTCTCGATCGCGGACTTCGCCCGCTCGGTAAAATGATCAAAATAATTCATCCGTTCATCTCCCTTTCCGCCGACTGGCCGGGACGGCTCCGTCCCGCACCCGTCTCCCGCCCCGCCCGGGGCGTCATTCCGGTCTTTACTCTCCCGCGCGCTTTTTCAGCTCGTCGCGCAGCGCGGCGGCGCGCTCGTAATCCTCCGCGCGGACAGCCTCGTCCAGCTGCTCGCGCAGCGCGGCGGTCTCGCGGCGCGCCCGGACGTCCGCGCCGGCGTCCTCCGGGATCTTCCGCTCCGTTTCGGAGAGCGGGGCACGCGGTCTCTCCTCCCCGTCCTGGCGCTCCGGCGCGCCGATGACGATGTTCACGATCGGGAACGCCGGGGTCATCATAGACCGCATCGGCCTGCCGAAGAGGTCGAATCCGGGCAGCACCCGGCCGCCGCGTCCGAAAAAGCCGCCGAAGAGGTCGTCCGTATCCCCCGGCGCGCCGCCGAAGCCCTCCTCGCGCGCGCACGCCGCGCACAGACAGCGCTCGCTGTGCTGTCCGTTCACGCTGATGCTGTAAAAAAACGTCGCCTCATTCTGTCCGCATTTTTCACATTTCATGTCCGCACTTCCTTTCCCGGGGTTCATCCGGAGATCAGGGTCACCAGCATATATTTGAGGATCGAGGCCCGCGCCGCGTCGCGCTTGTCCGGGTCGACGGGCCGCAGCGCGTTGTTGCCGAGGGCGGCCAGGATGAGCCGGCCGGTCCGCTGGTCGATCGCGCCCGCGTCGTAGATGTTGGAGACGAAGGCGGTCGCCGTCGGCAGATCCAGGCGGTCGCCCACGGCGTTCACCGTGTGCATGATGAGCTCCCGCGGGGTCCGGCGGACGCGGGAGATGCGGATGTAACCGCCGCCGCCGCGCCGGCTCTCCACGAGATAGCCGCGCTCCGGGGAGAAGCGGGTGGAGATCACATAGTTGATCTGGCTCGGCACGCAGGAGAACATCTCCGCAAGCGCGCTGCGCTGCAGCTCCGCAAAGCCGCTCCCGCTGTTTTCGATCGCGCGCAGGATGAAGTTCGCGATCAGATCGCTCGTCGCCATAGTCCAACGCCCTCCGATCTTCTGATTTGACCTTCTCTGACCTTTATGCTCCCATAATAGTCAGGAAAGGTGAATTTTATCAAACCGCGTCCTGATCTTTCCTGACCATCCGGGGCGTCCGGTCTCGCTCATGCTCGAAAATCCTCCGTTTTTCTCATCTTTTCGGGGTACTCGGGCCTTTTTGAATTTTTTGTGAAAAAACGCAAATTGATTTGACAAACCCGAATTCTATGCTAATATTGTAGTTGTAGAAAGCCCGGAAGGGTGAAACAGTCTCAGGTAATAAGGAGGAGAACGATCAATGTATGTGATCAGTGACGGATGCATCGCTTGCGGTTCCTGCGCGGATTCCTGCCCGCAGAGCGCGATCGCCATGGACGACGCGCTGGGCCGTTACACCATCGACGGCGGCAAGTGCATCGACTGCGGTTCCTGCGCGGACACCTGCCCCATGAGCGCGATCTCTCAGGGCTGAGTTTTAAGTCTTACTTATCGAGTACGAAAGGGCGGTATGAGCGATCATATCGCCTTTTCCATACGCTTTTTCCGCGGCGCGGTCCGTTTTCCGGACCCGCCGGGCGGGTGCGCGGGACCGATCGGAGGTGACGGCATGGCGGAATATGACGAGCTCTGGCGCGGGGGACCGCGCTTCCTGCGGCGCGAGGGCGGATTCAAGCTCTCCACGGACAGCGTGCTGCTGGCCGATTTCTGCGCGGGCATCCGGGCGAAGCGGATCCTGGATCTCGGCTGCGGCGCCGGCGTCCTCACCGTGCTTCTGCACCTGAGCCACCCGGCCGCGGAGATCGGCGGCGTGGAGCTCTCGCCGGAGGCCGCGGCGCTGTGCCGGGAGAATCTCGCGGCGAACGCGCTGCCCGCGGACGGCATCCTGACCGGCGACCTGCGGGAATGCCGCGCGCTCTATCCGGCGGGCTCCTGCGACCTTGTCGTCAGCAACCCGCCCTACTTCGCCTCCGGCAGCGGTCGGAGCGCGCCGGACGCGCAGCGCGCGCAGGCGCGCGATGAGCGCTGCTGCACACTCTCCGAGCTCTGCGCCGCGGCGCAGTACCTCTGCCGCTGGGGCGGCGCCTTCGCGCTGGTCCACCGGCCGGAGCGGCTGAGCGAGATCTGCTGCGCGCTGACGGCCGCCGGACTGGAGCCGAAGCGCCTGCGCACGGTCCACTACCGCGCCGGCTGCGCGCCGAATCTGGTGCTCGTGGAGGCGCGGCGCGGCGGTCGGCCCGGGCTGGATATCCGGAAGCCGCTGCTGCTCACAGACCCGGACGGCGGAGAGTCCGCGGAGCTCCGGGCGATCTATCACCGAGGAGAATGACATGGCAGGTACGCTTTTTCTGGTCGGCACACCGATCGGCAACCTGGACGACCTCTCGCCCCGCGCGCTGGAGACGCTCCGCGCGGTCGATTTCATCGCGGCGGAGGACACGCGCGTCACGCTGAAGCTGCTGAACCGCTTTGAGATCAAAAAGAAACTCGTCTGCTATTTTGAACACAACCGCGCGGAGATGGGCGAGAAGATCCTCGCCCGCCTGCTGGACGGCGAGAACTGCGCGCTCGTCACGGACGCCGGGATGCCCGCGATCTCCGATCCCGGCGAGGACATCGTGCGCCAGTGCGCCGCGCAGGGCGTCACGGTCTGCGCGGTCCCGGGGCCGAGCGCGCTCGTCACGGCGCTGGCCGTCTCCGGCCTGCCGACGCAGCGCTTCACCTTTGAGGGCTTCCTCTCCGTCTCCGGCAGGTCGCGCCGCGCGCATCTGGAGAGTCTGCGCGGGGAGCGGCGCACGATGGTCTTCTACGAGGCGCCGCACAAGCTGGTACGGACGCTGCAGGACCTTCTGGACGCCCTCGGCGAGCGCGACGTCGCGCTGTGCCGGGAGCTCACGAAGCTGCACGAGGAGGTCGTCCGCACGACGCTCTCCGGGGCGATCGCGCGCTATTCGGAGACGCCGCCGCGCGGCGAGTTCGTGCTCGTGGTGCGCGGCGCGCCGGAGGAGACCGGACCGGCCATGACGCGCGAGGAGGCGCTCGAGGCCGTCCGGCGCTAACGCGCGGAGGGCCGCAGCCTGAAGGAGGCCTGCCGCCTCGCCGCCGCAGACTCCGGCATCGGGGCGAACGAGCTGTATCAGCTCGCCATCGGAAAGTAAGCGCCGCCGGCGGTTTTTTTCGCGCGCCGGGGACGGGGGCGCCGCGCGTCAGCCAAGCGCGACGTCGAGCACCATCATCACGAGGAAGCCCGCGAGGAAGCCGCAGGTCCCGGCGCGCGAGTGCGCCCAGGGCACCAGCTCCTCCACGACGACGGCGAGCATCGCGCCCGCGGCGAAGGAGAGCAGCCACGGCATCAGCGGCCGGACCGCGGAGACGGCCAGCGCCGCCAGAATGCCCGCGGCCGGCTCTACCGCGCCGGAGACCACGCCGCAGAGGAACGCTCTGCCGCGGCTCC
>JAEEGL014377887.1_pt1 | contig 11118 bp, 7 predicted proteins | sample 9134231 | NCBI WGS metagenome assembly JAEEGL01 (sample SAMN16246548, study PRJNA631951) | gut metagenome | biome: gut microbiome; feature: rumen; material: fiber-attached | host: Bos | place: Iran: Karaj | collected 2018-10
AAGGGTAAGATGCGGCAAGGGCACATACATTAGATCGCTGTGCGAAGACATAGGCAATAAATGCGGTGAGCTTGCATATATGACAAGCCTTATAAGAACCCGCGTTTCGGGCTTTTCGATCGATACGGCCGTTAAGCTTTGTGATATAACAAGACTTCGCGACGAGGGAAGGATAGAAGAATATATCATGCCCGTCGATGATTGTTTTAAAGACTATCCCAAACTTACCGTAAAGCCCGAGTTTCGTAAGCTCATAGATAACGGGAACAAGCTTTTTTACAATATGGTGGACGGCGATTTTTCAAAAGAAAACGGTACTTTGGTAAGAATCTATAACAACGATGATATATTCACGGGAATATTTGTGGTTAACAGCATTGATAAAACGTTAAAACCGTTTAAAATGTTTATGGGAGAGTAAATGATAATCATAGACGGACAAAGCGAAATTGAATATCCGGGAAAGACCCGCGTTGCCATAGGAAAATTCGATGGCATACATATGGGCCACAAGCGTCTTATAAGTGAGATCACCGGTAAAAATGACGGACTTTTGGCTGTTGTGTTTACTTTTTCTTTTGCTTCGGAAATATATCTTAACAACGTGGAACGCATCCTTTCGGATGAGGAGAGACATAAAATATTTGAACAACTCGGCGTGGACATCTTAGTCGAATACGATTTAAACGATGTCACCGCAAAGACCGAACCCGAGGATTTTGCAAGGATCGTATTAAAAGAACGCCTGCACTGTGCCGAAGTCGTGTGCGGAAGCGATCTTTCTTTCGGATATAAGGGTCGCGGGAATGTTGAGCTCCTTAAATCAATGGAAAAAGAACTGGGTATCAAAACCCGTGTAATAGATAAGGTTAAATATCTCGGTGAGGATATTTCGTCGACGCGTATAAGAAAAGCCCTTTATGAGGGTAACTTTGCGGATGCCGAATATATGCTCAAAGGATGATGAGGAAATTGTTATGAAGATGGCAATCATTTTGACGCTGATCGGCGGACTTGGACTGTTTCTTTACGGAATGCGCGTCATGAGTGAAAGCATTGAAGCTTTTGCGGGCGCCAAGTTAAGAGGTATTCTCGAAAAACTTACCACAAACCGTTTTATGGGTATATTGGTAGGTCTTGTATTTACAGCTACCATTCAGTCATCATCGGCCTGTACGGTCATGGTGGTCAGCTTTGTCAACTCCGGGCTCATGAATCTTTATCAGGCTGCCGGAGTCATCTTCGGTTCAAACATCGGTACGACCGTTACCGCATTACTCGTTTCTTTCAAACTCGAAAAGATCGCTCCGATCATTCTTTTTGCCGGCGTTGCCGTCGTAATGTTTTCCAAAAATCAGATGCTGAAAAAACTTGCAGATATAGTTATCGGTTTCGGTATTCTTTTCATGGGATTAAGCTCCATGTCTTCTTCTATGGGCACCATGAAGGATTCCCAGGCTGTCCTTGATGCGTTTGCAAGCTTAAGGAGTCCTCTTTTGGCGGTCTTATTGGGTCTTTTGATCACGGCCGTGGTACAGAGTTCGTCGGTAGTCGTATCCATAATGGTACTCCTTGCCAATCAGGGCCTCATGGGTCTTGAAATGTGCATGTACATAACCCTGGGAAGTAACATCGGTGCCTGTACTTCTGCCGTACTTGCTTCGTTAAACGGTAAAAAAGACGCAAAGCGTGCGGCTCTTATCCATGTACTATTCAACATTATCGGTACGGTCGTCATGTATATATTCTTTGCGGTCGACGTCGAAGCTTTTGTGGGCTTTATGTCCAAACTGGCAGGTGCAGATGCCGGCAGGGTTGTTGCTTTTTCGCATTTGTTCATAAAGGTCATCCAGGTTATGATAATGACTCCTTTCATCGGCCCTATAGTACGGCTTACAAATGCCATTATCCCGGGTGAAGATGTTAAGGTCGGTTACCGCGAATCCTTCAGGCTTAAATACATTGGCGATAAGGTTGTTCTTAATCCGGCGACCGCAGTTGTCGAAGTCATCAAGGAAGTTGACCGTATGGCCAGTCTTGCCGAGGAAAATTTAAACCGCGCAATGAATGCGCTTATTACTCTTGATGAAGAAGATATCGAAGACGTATACAAGGTGGAAGAGAACATCAACTTCCTAAACCATGCGATCACAAATTACCTTGTTAAGATAAACCAGACAACCCTTCCTATCGAAGACTTACGATCGATAGGCGGTCTTTTCCATGTGGTAAACGATATAGAAAGGATCGGCGACCATGCCGAAAACGTTGCCGATGCGGCAAAACAGCGCCGTGAAACCGGCATAACTCTTTCGACGGACGCTCAAAGGGAACTCGGCATAATGCTTGACAAGGTTAACGAAATGCTTCGTCTTTCCGTAGAAGTGTTTACTTACGGCAAAAAAGAGAACCTCGAAAAGATAAGTCAATATGAGAATGAAGTCGACGAACTCGAGAGAAAATATCAGGCCAACCACGTCGAGCGTCTTACCAAAAACGAATGTACGCCGGAAGCCGGCATGATATTCTCGGATATCGTATCGGGTCTGGAGCGTATCGGAGACCATGCGATCAACATCGCTTACTCAATGATCGATTCAAACGAAGTAGAAAAAGCATAAAAAATGACGGCTCCTCACGGAGCCGTTTTTTTATATCTGTTCGGGTTCTGTCAGTTCGACCTTTTCTTCAGGCAGAAGATCGATCAAAGTCTTTTCGAGTTCTGCGCTTTGGATAGGCTTTGTTAAGTAGGCTGAAAAGCCTAACTCAGCATATTCGACATCCATTCCGATAAGGGCGTTTGCGGTGAGCATTACGACAGGGGTTAAGGTGTTTAAACCTTCGCTTGAGATGGATACGAAAGTTTCTATACCGTCGGGTGCGGGCATTCTATGATCTAAGAGGATCACATCGTATTTGTGTTTTTTGCAAAGCTCAATGGCTTCGTCGCCGCCGCCCGCGGTGTCGATCTTAAGTTCTGTTTTTTTGAGTAAGGCCTTTATTACGGTAAGGTTTACCTTTATATCGTCAACGATAAGTATATGTGCGGTCGGGGCATGGAAACTTTCGCGGTATACATGTTCGGGCTTTTTATCATCATGGATCTTGAAAGTACCTAAAGGAGTTTTGTCGGTTATCTTTTGAGGTATGCTTACTCTGAAGGTACTTCCGGCTCCGGGTGCACTTTCGACGATAATATTTCCGTTCATCAGTTTTATCAGATCTTTGGTGATCGAAAGACCTAGACCGGTTCCCTGTATCGTATAGTTTTCTTTTTCATCGACACGCTTAAACGAATCGAATAAGGTGTCAATGTCTTTGGCATCGATGCCTATGCCTGTATCGGAAATGGTGATCAAAAGATCCACTTTCTTGTCATTTAATTCCGAACAGCTTACGTTTACGCTCACTCCGCCGGTTTTTGTGTATTTAATGGCGTTTGATATAAGATTGCTCATTATCTGTCTTATAAGTTTATTGTCACCGTTAAGGACCGAAGGGATATTCTCGTCGCAGTTTATCGTATAATATAAGTCTTTGCCCTCAGCCATCTGGTGAAAATAGTTGTAACATTCGCGCAATAGGTCGTGGGGATTGTAGTCGGTCGGACGGATATCCATCTTATTGGCTTCGATCTTTGAAAAGTCGAGAATATCGTTGATTATACCCAAAAGAGCGTTTCCCGACGACCGGATGTTTTCCGAATATTCCTTAAGCAGAGGATCTTCAACGGTACGAAGTATCATTTCGTTAAGCCCCAGGATAGAATTAAGGGGTGTTCTTATCTCATGAGACATATTGGCAAGAAAAGTGCTTTTGGCGCTGTTGGCGGCATCCGCAATATTCTTGGCTTCCTGGATCTCACGTAAGTATCTTACATCTTCGGTAGTGTCTTCGATAAGGAAGTACGATCCGATCGTACGGCCCTTTTTGTCGGTAAGCTCGCTGTATCGGATATTGTAATGTTCTTCGGTAATGACTCCGTTTGAACTGACCGTATGGATATAGTGATGTGTTCCGTATTCATGCCCTTTGCTTCTTAAAGTGTTTACTACCGTAGCCACCGGTTCGCTTTTAAAATTGTAGGTTTTCTCGTTGACATCAAATCTTTCTTTTGAAAAAGTGTTTGCATAGATGCAGTTGTCGTTAAGATCGAACAGGATGAGGCCTTCGTTCATATTGTCGGTGGCGCTCCCTACCGATACGCTCATCAGACTTTTTGGCACGAATGTGCTTATGCAGAAATACACAAGTGTTCCGGCAACGGAGTAGAAGATGACAGAAGCATCGAGTAAAAGCCCTGCGGTCATATATATGATGTTTAACACTATAACGAATATCAGCACGGAAAGGATGCCTATATACTTGATCCTGTACATGCTGTAACTTTTAAACATTTGGTATACGAACAGGAAAAGAACAAATGCAAGCGGGATATAATCCACCGCAAGATGGAAATAATATAAAGGCCTGAAGCCGGTCTGATAGAAGATAACTCCGCTTGCGTCCTTTGTTTCGAATATATAAAAAACGTGATTAAACAAAAGGTTTAAAAGGATCGATACCGTATCGACCGCCATTATGATCATCGTGGGCATGGCAAACCTTTTGGAAAAACGTCTGTGATTCGTATAGACAAGGCAGAATACGGTAAGGCAGTAGATTATCCAGTCTATTGACGAAAAATACAGTGCATAGGAAATCTCGGCGCTTACTTTGTTAAAAGAACAAGCTACGAATATATTTGCAAGGATAGCCACAATAGCGGTCTTAAGTGCATATGACAGCCATTTGGCGTAATATTCGCTGTTATTCTTCATCGCTTTCAACAGGAATAATATGTTGATCACGGCAATGCAATCAACAAGTATATAGATTGTTTTTGTAAGCATTCGGTAAAAGCCTTCCTTTGCATAAAAAATGTGTGACCGTACAAATATTGATTATACAGTCACACAATTAATCATGCATTAAGCAGAGAATAATAAAATCCGTGCTTTTCGATAAGCTCTTCGTGAGTACCCTTTTCGATTATGTTTCCGTCCTTCATGACTAAGATAAGATCCGCATTTTGTATGGTGGAAAGGCGGTGTGCCACTATAAAACTTGTGCGGCCCTCCATCATGGCAGTGAATGCGTCGGTGATCTTTCGTTCGGTCCTTGTATCTATTGAAGAGGTAGCCTCATCAAGTATGAGTATCGGAGGAAGGTTAAGCATTACGCGCGCTATGCAGAGAAGCTGCTTCTGCCCTGCGGAGAGATTGCCTCCGTCCTGTGAAAGGACAGTGTCATATCCGTTTTCAAGCCGCATGATAAAGCTGTGTGCATGGGCTTTTTTGGCGGCGGCCTCTATAGCTTCTCTTGTGGCTTCCGGATGGCCGTAGGCAATGTTTTCGGCTACGGTCGCCGACTTAAGCCATGTATCCTGAAGCACCATTCCTATCTGGCTTCGAAGATCCGCCTTGTGAAGACTTCCCGAAGGTATGTCATCATATAAGATCTTACCTGCATCGGGTTCATAGAATCTCATAAGAAGATTTATAAAAGTGGTCTTTCCGCAGCCTGTGGGACCTACTATAGCAATGTGGTGGCCCTTCGGTACATCAAAGGAAATATCATATAACAGTTTCTTTGATTTATCGTATGAAAATGCAAGATTTTTGATCTTGATATCTCCGGAAAGCACCGGATCTTCAACTGCGGTCATTCCTTCTGTGATATCGGTCGTATCCTCTGCGTCCAGGAATTCAAAGATCCTTCCGGCGGACGCGACGGCACTCTGGAATTCCGTAACAACACCCGAAATTTCATTAAACGGCTTTGTGTACTGGTTCGCATAGCTTAAAAAGCACGTAAGGGTTCCTATCGTGATCTTTCCGTTTATGCCAAGCAAAGCTCCGAATATGCCGACCGAAGCATATACAAGACCGTTTACGAATCTGGTAACGGGATTCGTGGTCGACGAAAAGAAAAGAGCCTTCAGATTGACCCCGGCAAAATTTTCGTTCATTTCATCGAAACTTTTTTCTTTTTCCGATTCCGCTCCGAAAGCCTTTATAAGTCTTACGGCATTGACCGATTCATTTATGAATCCCGTCATCTCACCCTGGAGTTTGGCCTGCTTTGAAAAATGCTTAAAGGTCTTCCTTGATATAAAGGAAGCCGCAAAAAGCGAAAGAGGTGTAAGCAACACAACAACGACCGATATAAGACCGTTTGTGTAAAACATAAACGCAAGTGTTCCGATTATCGTAAGCACACCCGTAAAAAGCTGAGAGAAACCGAGCAAAAGCCCGTCGGAAAGTCTTTCCACATCGGTGATCGTACGGCTTAAGATCTCGCCGTGTCCTTTGGAATCCAGATATGATACGGGAACGGAGTGGATCTTTAAAAGCATTTTGCGGCGGACATCCTTAACGACGCGGAATGTAACACGGTTGTTTGAAAGCGTCATGAAAAAGTTTGAGACACCGTTTATCGATAAAACAACAAGGAACGTTATAAGTATGGTACGAATGCCCTCAAAGTCGACGTTGTCTTTACCGATCATGCAGTCGACGGCGCGGCCCGTGAGGATCGGGATATAAAGTGTACAAAGTACGTTGAGCACCGCCATTAAAAGGGAAAATACTATAAGTACAAGATGCGGTCTTATAAGCTTAAGGATGCGGGTGTAAACAGCTTTGTTTTTCATTTACATCGCCTCCTTTCCCGACTGCGAGTTTACGATCTCTCTGTATACCGCAGAGGACTTTAAAAGGTTTTCATGAGTATCGAAACCTGCCATGTGTCCGTCGTCGAGTACAAGGATCTTATCCGCATCCTTAACGGATACGACACGCTGGGAGATTATAAAAACCGTAAGTTTATCCGAGAGTTTTTTAAGGTTTGCGCGAAGTCTTGCATCGGTTGCATAGTCAAGCGCGCTTGAAGAATCGTCAAGGATAAGCACGGGATTGTCCTTAACAAGAGCTCTTGCGATCGTAAGCCTTTGCTTTTGACCGCCCGATAAGTTGGAGCCCGCTTCCGTGAGTATATGATCAAGTCCTTCGCCCTTTTTCTCGATTATTTCTTTGCCTTCACTTATCCTTAAAGCTTCCCACAGGGTTTCATCGCTTGCATCGGGACAGCCGAGGATCAGGTTTGACCGTACAGAACCCGAGAACAGCTGGGCTTTTTGCGGCACAAGCGAGATCACATCCCTTACGGAATGCAGAGTATAGTCTTTGATCGGATTACCGAAAAGACTTATGCTTCCCGAATCCGCATCGTAAAAACGCATGATAAGGTGGGAGAGTGTGGACTTACCCGAACCGGTACCGCCTATAATGCCGATCGTTTCACCCTTCTTTACCGAAAAACTTATATCATATAAAGATTCCGCGCCGGCACCGGGATATTTAAAACTTACATCCTCAAAAGAAAGAACGATATCGTTTTTGCTGTGATCGGACGCAACAAGCGTTCCGTTATCTTCAAGTGTTTCTTTTACATCAAGTGTATCCGCTATCCTTGAAGTGCTTGCAAGAGCCTTATTGATGGTCACAAAAAGGTTTGTAAGCTTTACAAGTTCGATAAGTATCTGCGACATGTAGTTTATCAAAGCAACGACCTGTCCGTTGGTAAGGATACCGTCATTTACAAGATTACCGCCGTTGTAAAGGACGACCGCAAGTGCAAGGTTTACAAGGATGAGCGTTGCGGGATTGAGTACGGCCGATATCCTTGCCGTGACCGTATTCATGCGGTAGAAGCTTTGATTGTCTTCATCGAATTCCGCCTCTTCATCATCGTCTGCCCGGAAGGACCTTATGACTCTGGCGCCTGCTAAATTCTCACGTATATGAAGGGTAAGCCTGTCCAGTTTTTTCTGGATGCTTTTGTACATCGGGATGGTCTTAAAGGTTATATAAGCCACTACCGCGAAAAGAACGGGAATAACGAGGGTAAAGATGACCGCAGCCTTAACGTTTATCGTAAAGGCCATGATCATGGCGCCGAATACGATAAAAGGCGAACGGAGCAAAAGACGTAGCACCATGTTCACGCCGTTTTGAGAGGTGTTTATGTCGTTTGTCATCCTTGTGATCAGGGATGAGGTTCCGAGTCTGTCGGTATTCTCATATGAAAAAGAAAGAATCTTTGAATAAAGATCCTTTCTTACGCCTTTGGAAAAGCCTATTGCCGCACGGGCCGCAAAAAACTGCGCCGTAAGCGAACACGTAAGGCCGATAAGGCCCAAAAGAACAAGTATCGCTCCGTTTTTGTATACGACCGTTTTATCGTGCCCGGTGATACCGAGGTCGATTATCTTTGTCATAACAAGAGGCACAAAAAGTTCAAACAGCGCCTCGAGCATTTTAAATGCGGGCGCTATCACACATTCTTTCTTATAGTCCTTAAGGTATTTTAAAAGTCGTTTCATTTACGATCGCTTCTTTCTATTACAGTTTGAGCAAGCCCGTTTAAGAGCTCACAGGTCCTGTTCCAGGATTTCGGGATGGCTTCATCCATGTTGTGCATCATCCAGTCCGTGATGAGGCCGAAGATAAGGCTTCTTACGGTGCGGACCGTTGTCTCTCTGTCGGCGTCGCTTACCGGAATATCCTTAAATACCGTATCAAGATAGAGCCTTACGACATGATCGCTTACTTTCATAAGATAACTTTCGTATGCATCGCGGCTTACCGAATTATATATGTGAAGTACCGCACTTTTATTCTTAAGCGCATACGACGCGGTGGCCTCTATACATTTTTCAAGCGAATCGATGCTCGGATATTCTTCAATGATCCTTTGCGCATCATCCGTTATTATCTCTTCAAGAAGTGTGGGAATATCCTGATAATGATAGTAGAAGGAATTACGGTTTATGCCGCAATCCTCGACTATGTCTTTTACACTTATCTTGCTTAAAGGTTTTTCGTTCAACAGTTTTAAAAACGATTCTTTGATCGCTTTTCCCGTAAAGTTTGCCATATCCTTCCTCCACTTTGAAATTTTACAGAGAAAAAGAATAAATTTCAACTTTATTAAATGTTTTGATCCTTATCATTTTATGCAAACGTTGTTATTTGCCCAATTTTTATACAATCCTGTTTCTTTTACCCAAATTTTGGACGTGGCCCCGGTTTTGTCCGTTTAAAGAACGCAGGATTTGTCTTATTTTATCATCGAAAGAGGTGAGAAACATGAAATCGACTGTACCGATGAAAACCGCAAAAGCAGGATATATAGTGATGTCTCTTTTACTGATCGTATTCGGCATTTTAACTTTTATAGATCCAAAGGGATTTGAAAATACGATAGGAACGATCACCGGAATATCACTTATCCTTTTCGGGCTTGTAAAAATGATCGGATATTTTTCAAAGGATCTTTTCAGACTGTGTTTTCAGTACGACCTGGCCTTTGGGATATTACTCATAACGCTGGGCGTCCTGGTCCTTATCAAACCCGAAAACGTACTTAATTTCCTGGTGGTCGTACTCGGAATACTGATCTTTGCGGACGGGCTTTTTAAGATCCAGATAGCGCTTGATGCAAAGGCATTCGGTATTCACAAATGGTGGATGATACTTTCGATAGCGGTACTTACCGGAGTGATAGGGTTCATGCTTTTGATCCGCCCGGGGGAAGGAAGCGCGATACTGATAAAACTTTTATCGATAGCTTTTGTATCGGACGGGATCATGAGTCTTGTAACGGTCTTAAGTTCCGTCAAGATCATCGATCATCAGAGGCATGAAGAAAAGATGATAGAAGGCAGGTGGAGAGAAATATGAAATTTGCAAGAGGAGTAGTCAGATCGAGATATTTGATATTGATCGTTTCTTTGGCACTTTTGATCGCTTCCTTTATAGGATTGTCAAAGACAAGGATCAATTACGATATGCTTACATATCTTCCCGATGATATGGAGACCGTTAAGGGGCAGGACATCTTAATGGATGAGTTCGGCAAGGGAGCTTTTTCTTTTATCGTTGTCGAGGGTATGGAAAAGAACGATGTCAAAAAACTCGCCGATGAGATAAGGAATGTTGAACATGTGGATACCGTTTTATGGTATGACTCGTTTTTCAACGTGGATATACCGATGGAGCTTTTGCCCGATGAAGTTTATTCAATGTTCAACGAAGGCGACGACACGATGATCGCCGTGTTCTTTGACAGTTCCACATCGGCTGATGTGACGATGGATGCGATAAGAACGATAAGGGGCATAACCGGAAGCAATTGCTTTGTATCCGGCATGTCAGCCCTTGTAACGGATCTTAAAGCGCTTTGTGAAAAAGAAGAGCCGGTGTATGTGGGCATAGCGGTCTTACTTGCAACGATCGCGATGATGCTTCTTTTGGACGGCTGGCTCATACCGCTTGTGTTCCTTGCAAGCATAGGAATGGCCATAGCCTATAACCTTGGAAGCAACGTATTCATGGGCGAGATCTCATATATCACAAAAGCCCTTTCGGCGGTGCTTCAGCTCGCTGTTACAATGGACTATTCGATATTCTTATGGAACTCGTACAATGAAAAGCTTACAACACAAAGCGACCATAAAGAAGCAATGGTCCTGGCCATAAAAGATACGCTGACATCGGTCGTCGGAAGCTCCGTGACCACGATAGCCGGATTCATAGCACTTTGCTTTATGAGTTTTACACTGGGTAAGGATCTGGGCATCGTTATGGCAAAGGGTGTTTTCTTGGGCGTTATAGCCTGCGTGACTATCCTTCCGTCGCTTATCCTTTTGCTTGACAAGCCGCTTTTAAAGACAAGGCACAAGTCGTTTATTCCAAAGACGGATAAGTTTTCGGAAAAACTTTTAAGGATATTTCCGGTGCTTCTTATCATATTCGCGGCACTCACGATCCCCGCATACTTTGGATATTCAAATACGCAGAAGGAAGTCTACTACGATATGGGCCGGTGTGTTCCCGATGACATGGAGGTCGTGATCGCAAACAAGAAGCTTTCGGAAACCTTCGGAGTGGCTTCGACGCATATGCTCTTGGTAGATACGGATATCCCTCAAAAGGACGTAAGAGCAATGCTAAACGAAATGGAAAAGGTCGAAGGCGTCGACAAGGTGATCGGTCTTGAATCTGTACTGGGTTC
>JAEEGL014862260.1_pt1 | contig 11118 bp, 13 predicted proteins | sample 9134231 | NCBI WGS metagenome assembly JAEEGL01 (sample SAMN16246548, study PRJNA631951) | gut metagenome | biome: gut microbiome; feature: rumen; material: fiber-attached | host: Bos | place: Iran: Karaj | collected 2018-10
ATGGTGATGCCGAAGGCGCCGCCCAGCGCGGCCTCCGCATTGAAGGCGCCCTGGAAGATCATGCCGAACACCTTGCCGATATGGCCAATGTTGGCGAAGATCACGATCAGGGCGGAGATGATGTATACCACAGCCATAATGGGGACGATCTTCTCCGTGACGGAGCCGATGCGCTTGATGCCGCCGAAGAGGACCAGAGCTACGATGACGGCCACGATGATGCCCACGATCAGGTTGCAGAGGGTGAAATCAGAGCCCAGTGCGTGGATGGTGGAGGCGCCGACGTTGCCGCCCAGCGCATCGATGGCCTTGCCGATGCTGCCGCCGATGGACTGGACCTGCGTGGCGTTGCCGATGCCGAAGGCAGCCAGGCTGCCGAAGATGCAGAAGAGCACACTCAGCCAGCCGAAGCCCTTGCCCAGGCCGTTCTTGATGTAATACATGGGGCCGCCGACCCAGTCGCCCTTATCGTTGCGTTCCCGGTAATGGACCGCCAGGGTGACCTCGGCGAACTTGGTGCACATGCCCACCAGAGCGGAGATCCACATCCAGAAGACCGCGCCGGGGCCGCCGATGACGATAGCGCCGGTGACGCCGGCGATGTTGCCGGTACCTACGGTGGCTGCCAGAGCGGTGGTCAGGGCCTGGAGCGGGGTGACCTCGCCCTTGCCCGCGGTCTGCTTCTTGAACACCTTGCCGATGGTGTTCCTCATGGCGTAGCCGAACTTACGGAACTGCAGGAACTTGGTGCTGATGCTGAGGATCAGGCCGACGCCCACCAGCAGACAGAGCACGACGGAACCCCAGGCGATGTCGTCCAGCTTGGTGATAAAGTCGCTGAGTGTCATACTTTTCCCTCCAACTGTATATTTCAACTAAATGGGATACAACGTTAAATCATATTGTACACGAAGTCTGCGCTTTTGGCAAGCATTACGGTAAATCGACAGCAAACGATATCGGCAAAAGAAAATCGCCGGTCCCGGGGGAAGCGGCGAAGCACGCGGAGACGCCCGCCCGGCAGACCGGATCGGAGCCCCTTGCTTCTGTCCTTTTGCCTGAGAGATTCGCCCGTTCCGGGCTTGCCCCTTCGGCACCCGCGCTGGGCGGGCTTCTCCAGAAATTCATCCATCTGCAGTCCCGCTCCCGGTCGGAAGCGCCTGAGAGTGTTACTCCTTCGGCAAGCCATCAGGCTGTTTTCCTGCAGACTTCGCATGACAAATATGGAATTATGTGTCGGAGTCTATCACACCTTGTAGGGATATGCAAGGGTCTTTTCCCATTTAACGCAAAAAAAGTTTGCGTTTCTCACTTCCTCGGTTTATGATACTCATATCAGGATAACAGAGAGGCAGGAAAAGAGCATGGAGAATCAGGACCGCCGGGAAACGCTGCAGGAACTGGAGCAGCGCTTCATCTGCGCATCCGATCAGCGGAAGACCAGCCGGAAGGAGAGCTGGGATCTGCGGGCGGCGGATTGGGACACCAAATACCGCCGGGAGGATGAACGGGCGGAGCACGAGGTACGTATCCGGGATGTGTCCGCCTGGCTGCGGCAGCGGGGACTGCTCGGTGCGGATCAGGACGTGGCGGATATCGGCTGCGGTCCCGGCCGTTTTGTTGCGGAATTCGCTCGGACCGCCCGGAGCGCCCTGGGGGTGGATATCTCTCCAAAAATGGTGGAATACGGCGAAGCATGGTGCCGGGAACAGGGCATCACCAATACCCGCTTCGCCGCGGTGGATTTTGCCCATGCTGACATCGCGGGCCTGGGCTGGGAGGGACGTTTCGACCTGGTCTTTTCCTCCATCACCCCTGCCGTGAGCACCATGCAGGGCCTGGAGAACCTGATGCGCATGAGCCGGGGCTGGTGCTTCAACGCCAGCTTCGTCTATGACGACAATCCCCTGCATACGGATATGATGCGCACTCTCTTCGGGCGGGAACCCAGAAGGCACAAGACCAGCCACTCTCACTGGTTTTATGAGCTTTTCAGTCTGCTCTGGAAGCGGGGTTACTATCCTGAGACCTTTTACTATACCCAGCTGAAGTCCGTACGGCTCCAGCCGGATCTGAATACCGCCCGGCGGCTTGCCCGTTTCCTTCTGGAGGAGGACGAGGCGGATGAGACCGCCGTCCGGAAGGTGCTGGATTATCTGGAAAAGCACGCAGACGGGAACGGCGCAGTCACGGAGGACAGCGAATGCCGCTACGGCTGGCTCCTGTGGAACGTGCAGGACCGCCATCCCAGGGAATGACGGAGGAAACTGCCGAATTGAAACGCCGAAAAATATGGCTGGGTATCCTGGCCCTGCTGATCCTTCTGACCCTGGGCTTCATCTGGGGCAATTCACTGAAGAGCATCCCGGAATCCCAGGCCGTGAGCCTGTCATATCTGGATCGGTTCAGTCCGTTCCTGAACGCCGTTTTCGGCCCGGGAACGATCACCGACCACATTCTCCGGAAGACCGCTCATTTCTGCGAATTTGCCCTGCTGGGAGCGGAACTGCGGCTGCTTTTTCTGCTCCTTGGCCAGCGGGGCCTGCAGGGATCGGTGAATTCTCTCTTTGCCGGTCTCGCTGTCGCCGTGACGGATGAGACCATCCAGATCTTCTCCCAGCGGGGATCCCGGGTGGCGGACGTGGTGCTGGATTTTTCCGGCGCCCTCTTCGGCGCACTGGTGATCGTGCTGATCGCGTTTCTCTGCAGGCGCAGACGCGAAAGGAAACGCTGAAGGATCCCTTCGTGTTCAGCGCGAGGTCCTGGTCAGGGTTTCTGCACCTCCCGCCGGAGCCGCACCCATGCCGCATAGCCGGTGACGGCCTGGCATAAGCCGAATATAAAATAAGCCGTGGACATGAAGTTCAGCGGGAACATATAGAACTGGATGCAGATCCATAGCATCAGGGTGATCCCGAAGGCTCCGCCGAGGATCACCCCGAGTTTTTTCCTGTTCAGCAGCAATGCTGCCGCGGTCAGGTTCGTCAGCCCGTTCACGATCAGCAGTGCGAAGCCTGAGAACAGGAAATCCCGAAACAGGACGTCCGCAAAGGGCAGGACCCGGAAATACGGGAGCATGCCATCCATATGCAGGGTCTTCCCGCTGGGGTCGAGGATCATGCTCAATCCGCCGGCCACGGCGCCGATCCCGATGAAAAGCGTCCAGAAAATGAGCCATTTCCGGGCGGTATTATACCTTTGTTTTCTTTGATCCATCTGTTTCCTCTTCTCTGTTTTCCCGTCTGATCGTCTCCGAAACCCGATGTCTCCATCGGGTTTTTCTTTTTTTCAATCCAGTTCCAGCCGCATAAGTACGATCTCCTGCAGCCCCTCTGCCCGGGAGCGGAATCCCCTGGGATTTCTTCCATACTCCACAAAGCCCAGGCTTCGATACAGCCGATATGCCCGTTCGTTCACCGCGACGACCTCCAGCTCCAGCTGGCTGTATCCCGCAGCCCCGGCGCATTCGATGCAGGCTTCCGTCAGAGCCCGGCCGATGCCAAAGCCCCACCAGGCCTGATCGATGCTGATGCCGAAGGAGGCACGGTGCCGGATCTTTTCCGCCGATCCTATGCTGTCGACTCCTGCCGTTCCGGTGATCACGCCGTCCACCTCGGCCGCCAGCTCGATTTCCCGGACGCTCTCCAGCTTCTTCTGCAGATATGCCTTCTCCTGTTCCACGGTAAAGGTCGCCTCTTCTGGATAGGTCGTCAGGAAAGCTGTCTGTCCGTGGGTCAGGATGAAATTGTCCCGCACGGCCTGGGCGTCCTGCTCTTCGGCATTTCTCAGGATACAAGTTCTGCCGTCTTTCAACAGGATCGTCCGTTTATACTTCATCCGAATCCCTCCCTCGAATCGCGTTCTCCAAACGGGCATTCGATTTAGCTGATCCCGGTCATTTGATCATCGGGAAATAAGCCTCCGCCCGCACAGATGCGAAGAATGTGGCAACAGGCGGTCACCTGTTGCCATACATTTTTGCATAATAGTTCTGGTATTCACCGCTGATGATTTCTTCCCACCAATCACGATGGTCCAAATACCAGCGGATGGTCTTTTTGATCCCGTCGGAAAAGCTCGTTTCCGGGAGCCATCCCAGCTCCCGATGGATCTTGCTCGGGTCGATGGCATAACGCATATCGTGGCCTTTGCGGTCTGTTACGTAGGTGATCAAGCTTTCCGGCTTGCCCAATTCCCGGCAGATCATGCGGACGATGTCGATATTGCGCATCTCATTGTGTCCGCCGATATTGTAGACCTCCCCGACACGACCACGGTGGATCACCAGGTCGATCGCCTTGCAGTGATCCTCCACATAGAGCCAATCCCGCACATTCAGCCCCTGCCCATAGACCGGCAGCGGCTTATCGTTCAGGCAATTCGCGATCATCAGGGGGATCAGCTTTTCGGGGAAATGATAGGGCCCGTAGTTATTCGAGCAGCGGCTGATGCTCACGGGCAGATCGTATGTGCGGTGATAGGCCATGACCAGCAGATCGGCCCCGGCTTTGCTGCTGCTGTAGGGACTGGAGGTATGGAGAGGCGTTTCCTCCGTGAAAAACAGGTCAGGACGGTCCAGGGGCAGATCCCCGTATACCTCATCCGTTGAGACCTGGTGGTAGCGCGTGATCCCGAATTTCCTGCAGGCGTCCATCAGGACGCTGGTCCCGATGATATTGGTCTGGAGGAAAATTGACGGATCTTCGATGCTGCGGTCCACATGACTCTCTGCCGCAAAGTTGACTACCATATCCGGCTTTTCCTCTTCAAACAGCTGTTCTACGCCTGCCCGGTCACAGATATCCAGTTTGACGAAGCGGAAATTCGGCAGGTCCATCACGGAACGCAGGGTGGAAAGATTCCCGGCATAGGTCAGCTTATCCAGGCACACGATACGGTAATCCGGGTGCGTATTCAGCATATAGAAGATGAAATTGCTGCCGATGAACCCGGCGCCGCCGGTGACCAGTATGTTCTTCATATTCGTTTCCCCGCTCAGAATCATAAAGCCTATCTCTCGCCGGGACCTGATTCTAATCGTTATCCGCTACTCTGACCAGATACTGTCCGTATTCCGTCTTCAGCATCGGCTGAGCCAACGCCAGCAGCTGATCCCGGTTGATGTAACCCCTGCGGTAGGCGATCTCTTCAATACAGGAGACATACAGCCCCTGCCTCTTCTGCACGATCTCCACGAATTGGGCGGCCTCCAGCAGGCTTTCGTGGGTACCGGTATCTAACCAGGCCATTCCCCGGCCAAAGAGCTCCACCCGCAGCAGACCAAGACGCAGATATTCGTTGTTGACTGACGTGATCTCCAGTTCTCCTCTTGGGGAAGGTTTCACATTTTTTGCAATGTCGACCACGCGGTTATCGTAAAAATACAAACCGGGAACGGCATAATTGGATTTGGGTTTTTCCGGTTTTTCTTCGATGGACAGGACTTTTCCTGCTTTATCAAACTCCACTATCCCGAAGGCCTGGGGATTCGTCACCCGGTAGCCGAAAATGGTGGCGCCTTCTCCGCGGGAAACGGCGCGAGTCAGGATATCTGAGAATCCCCGGGCATAGAAAATGTTGTCCCCCAGGACCAGAGCAACATGGTCGCTTCCGATAAACTCTTCACCGATGATGAAAGCCTCCGCCAGTCCGTTGGGATGCTCCTGTACCGCATACTGCAGGGACAGGCCCACCTGGCTCCCATCCCCCAGCAATTCCCGGAAAGAGGGCAGATCCCGGGGAGTGGAAATGATGAGGATCTCCCGGATCCCTGCCAGCATCAGGGTGGAGAGAGGATAATAGATCATGGGCTTATCATAGATGGGCAAAAGCTGCTTGGATACGCTTTTGGTCACGGGATAAAGCCGTGTGCCGGAGCCTCCGGCAAGAATGATACCCTTCATTTTTCTCTCTCCTTCATCCCAACAATGCATAAACGACGATCCCGGCCACGATCAGTCCCAGCGCCAGGAGTTTCGGTGGAGTAAGCTTTTCGTGAAAGATCAGCACGCTGAAAATGGTAACATAGATGTAGCCCGTAGCCTCCAGGATCGGCCCCATGGAAAGGGGTACGACCCGGTATGCGAAAATTGTCAGCAGGGATGCAGCAAAAAAGATAGCATAGGCTATGATCACAGGAGGATTCAGATACTCCTGCCAAAAAGAGGCATACTTCTTTTGCGCAGCTTTCTTCAGCAGGACCTGGGCAACGGAGCTTATGAAAGTGCCGATCAGGATCAAAGAAGCATAAAGCAGCAATTCCTTACTCATGCCGATCACCCGCCTTGCCGTCTGCCCAACCGTACAGAGCGATGCCCGCCAGCACAAGCATCCCGCCGACGGCTTTGCCCAGACTCAACTGTTCCCGGAAGATCAGAAGGCCCCATATGCAGCCCCACACGACGGTGACCGCTTTGTTGGCATAGGCCGCCGAGAGGGGAATACGTTTCAGCACCTGCTGCCACCCCAGGGCATAAATACCCAACAGGGCGATCACCCCGCCATAGAGCAGCAGGAAAGGCCAACTGAGAAAGGCTTTCCCCGAGGCCAGTTTGCTGAGTACGCCGCTGGTGGAGAAGACCATCAGCAGCAGGTGCAGAAGCAGATAAGCTTTGATATTCTTGCCCATACTCACCGCCAAGATCTGATTATTCCCATGTCGACATTGTCCGCAGCCAAAACATCATGGAAGATAGGGAAGCAGTTTTTCCGGCGTATCCGCGCCAAAAAGAAAATAGCCGTGCCGCGTTGAACTGTCTGTGACTTCCCCGGATAGATTTCCCGAGACCTCCCAAGATCGCAGCCAGTCAGGATGTTCCCGCTTCAGCCGCCCCAAGGCGGAAACATCCTCCTTCGTAAAAACGAAGCGCACTGCAGCGGCTTTGGGGCCATGAACAGGGGTCAGATCCGGCTCTTTCCCCATTGCGATGTCGATCACAGCACGGACAAAATCAACACCGGTGGACATTTCAACCAGATCGCTGCCAATGAAATCGCCGCCCATCCTGCCGCCGATCTCGATCAGACGGATATTGCCGTCGGAATCGATCTTCAGTTCGGAATGGGAAGCGCCGTATTTCAAGTCCAGACTGTCCAGTGCATGGAATACCACATTCTTCACGCGTTTAAGCATCACCGGATCGACCGGAGCCGGTTCCAGATGACCGGTCTCGATGAAGTGCGGCGCTTCCGTCGTGTACTTGTGCGTCATGGCCAGGAAATGATGGTTTCCCTGCCAGGAAACACACTCGACACTGTATTCCTGTCCTTCCGCAAATTCTTCGATCAGCGCTTTATGCTCAAATCCGGCCGCCATGGAATTCTGCACAGCCGAAGTCAGATCACGTTGATCCTCCAGCTTCCAAATTCCCCGGCTTCCGCTTCGATCTGTGGGCTTTACAATAACGGGAAATGCCAGTTCCAGCTTCTCCAGCCCGTCGCAGTCTTCTACCAGATAACTCCTTGGACTTGGGTCGCCGCGACGCTCAAAAGCCAGACGCATTTCGTGCTTGTTCGTGCTCTTCCGGGTGGCTTCCAAGCTGTTTCCTGTCAGTCCCATGGCTGACGCCACATAGTTGACCGTGATCGCAGCCAGATCCGAGGCGATGCTGCAGATCCCGGCGATGCCGATCTCACGGCATTTGTCCAGTATGGCGTCTTTTTCCACGATGCTGATAGGGTAAAAATAATCTGCACTCTTCTCCCCTACATCGCCTGCCTCCCAGGCAAATACATGCGTCTCAATGCCCATCTGTTTTGCCTTTTGAATCAGCGGCTCCTGAAGATAAGATGCGCCGATGATGGCAAGCTTCTTCATTCTGATCTCTCCTACTGTGGGAAATTCACCAGATCCCGGATCACATACTGAGGGGAATTATTCAGACTGATGTAAATACGGCCTACGTATTCTCCGATAACGCCCAACAGCAGCATCAAAACACCGCTGAACAGTAGGACGACAGCCATGATCGAACTGTAGCCCGCCGGAATCCCCGGAGAAATGATTCGCCGGATTATCACTACTAAGGAATAAAGGAAACCGATTGCGGCGGTCACGAAGCCCAGAAGCGATGCCAGACGCAAAGGCTTGATGGAGAAAGCGGTAAGTCCGTTCATCCAAAGGCTCACCATTTTTTTGAAGGTAAAGCCCGAAGATCCCTTGTACCGTTCCCGTTCTTCCATTGGAACGGAAATGATCCGCTTGGTAGTCCGCAGGATAAGCCCTGTCATATAAGGGTAGGGATTATGGTATTTGCAAAGTTCCTCCGCTACATAACGGCGCATAACCATGAAATTGGTAAATTCCAAATCCTTTGGTCGGTCCAGCATGTATTCCGTCATTTTCTTATTGACAAAGGTGCCGAAATTCTTGAACGCTGACTGCTTCCTGCTGGGATAGCCCGCCATGGAAACATCGTATTCCCCCTCCAGCGGAGCCAGCAGATCCCAGAACCGCTCCATGGGACACTGTCCATCGTCATCCATAATGACCACATAATCCCCTGCGGCTTTCCCCATGCCAGCCATGACTGCCCCGGGACGGTTCATGTTTTTTGCCAGGCCGATCAAACGGAGTTTGGGGTCTTCTTTCGCTAGTTCCAACAGCACATCCCAGACCCGGTCGGGGGAACAGTCGTTCACTGCGATGATTTCATAATCGTATTCCGGCTTCTCTGAAATTTTGTCCCGGATCTCCTTTGTAACGAAGGAAATTGTATGCTCGCTGCCATAGCAGGGAATCACAAAACTGATCAGTGGGTTGCTCATCTTTCATTCCTCACATCCACAAAACATCGAACCGCTTTTGTTCCATCTCTGAACGATAGTCCTCCAAATAGGAAATATAATCATACTGCGGTTCATATCCCAACTCTGTCCTTGCATTGGAAATATCCATCACAAAGCTGGTAAAGCTTCCTTTTTCAGGACAAGGAATGATTTTTGATCGGCAATCCGGTGGCGAAAACACATCAATTATTCCCTTGATCTGCTGATGCAGCGTCGTTTTGGTTCCTGTGCCAGCATTATATATCCCTCCGTCAACATTCGCAGTCAAAGCTTTTCGCATCATTTGGCATAAATCTTTTACATAGACAATATCTTTAAATGCTTCCGGATCACCCCACATCTCAATATCCAGTCCTTGTCTTGCCCGCTCAATCATATACCGATATGCAACGTTTTTTTCCACCCCATTAACAAAATAGGTTTTGATTGGGCTGTAATGATATATATTGGGGAGGCGAAAGACAAAATTCTTTATGCCATACTGCTGATGGTAGTATTCCATGGCATCGACAATCATGCTTTTCGAAATAGCATAAAAGGCATGATCTCCAGTGTATACCAAGTTGCGGGACATCCTCGGAAACAGCAACGATTCCTTCCCCCAGTAACCCGCCAAATCTGCCCAAGTTTGGGTGTATAGTACTCGATCCGCTCCGACGCTCTTTGCGTACTCCAGAATCCGAAGTCCCCCCATGATATTAACACTAGCATATTTGATTACATCTTCATCCCGTTGGTAGGCAGGAAGAACCCCCGCAAGGTTCACAATGGCGAACACATCTTCCTTTGGTAAGGCTGCTAATCCGTCTGCTTTACTGATGTCTGCTCGGAAATACGGGATATTATTCTTGGTAAAAAAGTCGGTCTCTTTCCTTCCTACAGCTATGACCTCCCACTCCCCGCGGTCAAGGTTTTGCAGACAATTATCCATAAAATACGCGCCAATGCTACCAGTAGCACCGAAAACCACGATCCTTTTCACCCCGCATCCCTCATTTCTTACAGTGATAATATTTGAATGCTGTGATGACGACATCGAGAGCCTAAATATGTTTCTTTTTGAGATTCAGAAAAAGACATCGCATATGAACCGCGCGTCACTATATCACCGCGCCAAGAACGACCGAACTGCGGAAATCACCTGATCGCTATCCGCTTCAGACAACCCATAATACATCGGCAAGCGGACAAGCCGATCGCTTTCCTTGGTCGTGAACGTATCTTCCCCGTGGAAACGCCCGAATTTCAGACCGGCAGGGGCGGAATGCAATGGTACGTAATGGAACGAGCAGGAAACGCCTTTATCCTTCATAAAAGTGATGAAATCCGTTCGTTCCTCCAAATCCCGCAGCTTGACATAGAACATATGAGCGTTATGCACACAGCCTTCAGGGATCTCGGGAAGCTCCAGCTTTCCCTGTTCTTTCAAGGGAAGGAGTTCCATATAGTATCGATCCCAGGAATGCAGCCGGTCCTTGTTGATGGCGTCCGCCTGCTCCAGCTGCCCCCAGAGATAAGCGGCGTTCAGTTCGCTGGGCAAGTAGCTGTCCCCGAAGTCTACCCAGGTGTACTTGTCCACCTGGCCCCGCAGGAAACGGGACCGGTTCGTTCCCTTTTCCCGGATGATCTCCGCCTGCTCAATGGAAGCCGGATCATTGACCAGGATGGCGCCGCCCTCGCCCATGGAATAATTCTTAGTCTCATGGAAGGAGAAACAGCCGAAATCCCCGATCGTTCCCAGTGCTTTTCCTTTATAGGTGCCCATTACCCCCTGCGCTGCGTCCTCCACAACCCGCAAATCATATTTGTATGCTATGTCCATGATGGTATCCATCTCACAGGCCACGCCTGCATAATGGACAGGCACGATCACTTTGGTTTTCTCTGTGATCGCGGCCTCAATCTTTTTTTCGTCGATGTTCATGGTATCCGGCCGAATGTCGACGAACACCAACCTGGCGCCCGCCAGGACGAAAGAATTGGCGGTGCTGGAAAAGGTAAAGCTGGGGAGGATCACCTCATCTCCCGGCCGGATGCCGCAAAGCAGTGCGGCCATATCCAGGGCGGTGGATCCGCTGGTGGTCAGCAACACCTTCTTGGCCTGAAAACGCTCCTCCAGCCATGCACTGCACTTTTTTGTAAAAGCCCCGTCGCCGCATACCTTCCGGGAAGCGATCGCTTCAGCAATGTATTTTTCCTCTGTGCCCACGCAGGGTGGAATATTGAACGGTATCATATGCTTTATCTGTCTGCCTCTCTTATTCAGCGATCAGCCTGACTATCTGACGAATATGGTTAGTTTGCCGGCCGTCCTTACGCTTGAGCATCCCG
>JAEEGL014879903.1_pt1 | contig 11118 bp, 9 predicted proteins | sample 9134231 | NCBI WGS metagenome assembly JAEEGL01 (sample SAMN16246548, study PRJNA631951) | gut metagenome | biome: gut microbiome; feature: rumen; material: fiber-attached | host: Bos | place: Iran: Karaj | collected 2018-10
ATATAGGCGGCTATCATTTCAAGGTAGAGGATGTAGAGGATAAAGTGATCAGATCCATCAGTGTAAGCAGGATAGCAAAATAACACTTAGTCTACATAACTTGCCAATAATAACAATATGTGGTAAAATACCATGGATTAAATCAAGATAAGGAGAGTTTTATGTCAGGACATTCAAAATTTGCGAACATCAAGCATAAGAAGGAAAAAAATGATGCGGCAAAGGGAAAGATATTTACCATAATCGGCCGCGAAATCGCAGTAGCCGTTAAGGAAGGCGGTCCCGATCCGGCTAACAATTACAAGCTGGCAACCGTTATCGCCAAGGCAAAGGCTAATAATATGCCCAACGATACCATAGACCGTGGTATCAAAAAAGCATCCGGTGAAGGCGGTAATATCAATTACGAGCATATCACTTATGAAGGATACGGCCCCGGCGGAACCGCGATCATAGTTGAGACGCTTACCGATAACAAGAACCGTACTGCGGCAAATGTACGCGCTGCTGTTTCAAAGGGGGACGGTAATATCGGTACTCCCGGCTGTGTAGCTTTCATGTTTGATACCAAGGGACAGATCAGAATCGATAAGGAAGAATGCGATCTTGACGCCGATACCCTTATGGAGAAGGCACTTGATGCAGGTGCAGAGGATTTCTCGGAAGAGGAAGATTCTTTTGAGATCATAACCGGTCCGGATGATCTGGAGAGCGTACGCAAGGCGCTTGAGGATGAAAAGATCCCCATGGTCAGCGCCGAAGTGACCAGGCTTCCCCAGAATTATGTTGAAGTGACAGATGAAGATGCCGTTAAGCGTCTTACACGTATACTGGATCTTCTGGATGATGATGACGACGTTCAGAATGTATATACCAACTGGGATGAATGATAAATAATGAATGAAGTTCTCGCTATCGTTGTGCCCTGCTATAACGAAGAAGAAGTGCTGCCGGACAGTATCAGCATACTTAAGGGAGTTCTTAATGAAATGAAGGCGGCTCATAGCATCAACGAGAAAAGTTTTATACTTCTGGTTGATGACGGGAGCAGGGACAGGACCTGGGAAATAATCAAAGAAAACCATGATAAGTCCGACGATGTATGGGGACAGAAGCTCTCCAAAAACTGCGGGCACCAGTCAGCTTTGCTTTCGGGACTTATGACTGCTAAGGACCGCGCTGATATCAGCATATCAATTGACGCCGATCTGCAGGATGACGTGCGTGTTATCAGCGAAATGGTTGATAAATACCATGAGGGCTGTGAGATAGTGTACGGTATCCGCGGGAGCAGGAAAAAGGATTCGTTCTTTAAACGCAGTACGGCGCAGGGCTTTTATAAACTCTTATCATCGATGGGAGTAAAGACGATATACAACCACGCTGATTTCAGACTTATGTCTAAAAAAGCGCTGGAAGAGCTGTCGCAGTATCATGAATCGAATCTTTACCTTCGCGGGCTTATCCCTTTACTGGGGCTTAAGACCGGTGAAGTGGTTTACGAACGCGGTGAGAGAAAAGCCGGTGAGTCAAAGTATCCTTTGAAAAAGATGCTGGCGCTGGCTGTTAACGGGATAACATCTTTTTCGACAGAACCGATAAAGATGGTATTAAGGACCGGAGTGCTGGTATTGTTCGTGTGTCTGGCTGCGGCAATATATGCCTTCATCTCTTATCTGAGCGGGAATGTTGAAAAAGGCTGGACGTCCCTTATCCTTTCCATATGGTTTTTGGGAGGAGTACAGCTTATAGCCATAGGTGTTATAGGCGAATATATAGGTAAGATATACAGCGAGTCGAAACACAGGCCGCTGTATCACATAGAAGAGTTACTGGATAAATGATAAGAGCCCCGGGCTCACAGATCAGTATCAGGAGGTATCCGCATTGGCCGGTATTCAGACGCCCGAAGAAGCAGCTAAATTAAGGGAACTTGAAGAATCGCTTGATTTTCTGAAAGAACGCAAGATGGCAGAAGAAGACAGGATGCACGCGCAGAAAAAACGTGATCTTGCCATGACTAATGCTAAAGTAGAATCCGATCCGCAGAATCCGCTTCTTGCATCGCCCAGAACAATGGTGCAGGAAAGTCCTAAAACGGCTGCAGGCACTGCCGTAGCTGTAAGTACGCCTTCTGCTGCAGCAGTCGTTACACCTTCTGCTTCAGCTGTCAGTGCGCCCTCTGCCGCAACAGCTGCACCGGTACCCGCCATGGCCCCGGCTGCCGCAAACAATACCGCGGCTTCTGCTGCAGCTGATACAGCAGCTGCCTCTGCGGCTGCACCACTCCCGGCTGCGTCCGGCGCATCTTCTGCAGAACAGAGCGGCAAAGAAGCAGCTGCATCCGATACTGCGGATAATGAAAACGGAGATACTCTCCCGACTGTCACAAAGATAAGTGAGATGAGTGCACTTGACAGGGCCAGAGCCAGCAGGTTTGCTCCGCCCAAACATATACTTGAGAAAGCCGGCGGCATAAAGCCTTTGGAAAGCAGCAGCGACAATAAGGATAATACCGATACCGCAAAGCCGGAAAAAAGCGTGACCGTAAGTACCAATTCACGCGGAGGTGTTGCTCCTGCCATTACGCCGCCTAAGGAAGTGGCGCGTCCGCAGACGATGACAGCTACACCCAAGCCTCTTTCGCCCAAGCCTGTCAGCCCCCATGGCATCTTAAAGGGAGCGATGAGCGCAGATGAAGCTCAGAGACAGGGCGTTTTGGCTCCGGGTACCTACGAAAAAAATGACGATAATAAAGACAGTGTATCAAAGGGCGACACCAGGGAGATACCCAATGTAGGCAAAGCGACCGATATATCGGCCGCAGCGGATGCAAAGGAAACGCCAAAGGCCGGTAAAAATCCCGAGCCTATAAAGAATCCCCTGCCTATACCCAGGAAACACGAATCAAGGGATATGGATTTTGACCATCATGTGGCTAATCTCGATATGCATTTTGATGTCGTAGATATGAGCGGCATAGATTTCTTTGATATAAACTGAAGATAATAATACAGAAACGTTTTGATGATACGGAGGAAGGATCTTGGCAACTGCCGGAAACGGTAGAAGACGCACTCAGACCGCATCTTCTAAAGCTAAAAATACAAGATCGACAAATGCGGTCCAAAGGACAAAATCCTCGGCCGCAAGAAAGACCAGCAGCAAAAGTAAAGCACCCCAGCCGGAAGAGAGCATTCTTCCGATAGTGCTTTTGTTTGTTGTTTTTTGTGTTCTCATAGTCTTAAGTCTTTGCATGTTCGGGGTGATAAAAGGCAGTTTCGGTCCTTTTATCAAAAATCTGTGCCTGGGCCTTTTCGGCCTGCTGGCATATGTGCTGCCCATAGTACTTCTGGCATGCTTTTTCTATCAGATCTTTATCGCACAGCATCAGCCGCCGGCCACAAAGATCGTTGGCTTTATACTTTTGTGGGTATTTATCGGGATGTTTCTGGCTTTTCTCGGAACGGATCTGGATTCTTTATCCACACAGGCCGGATATCAGGACACTTTCTTTGATAAACTGGGCTTTATCAACAAAAAACTATACACCGACTTAAACGGAGGCGGAGTCTTACTTGGCATACCCGCTCTTTTGTTCTACACCCTCTTTGGCAAGGGCGGCGGATTATTTGTCATCATACTTTTTATAATCTTTTCGATACTGCTGATGGCCGGGCGCAGCTTCTTTGACTGGATGATGGAAATGATATCCGGACGCGGCGAACTTGTAAGGATAAGATCCGATCATTACGAAGAAGATGAGATCCCGGATGAAGAAGAACTTGAACGTCGCGAAGAAGAAAAACGTCTTGCGCGCGAAGAGCGCCGCAGGAAGCATATAGAGCAGCAGCGGGAAGCTGCACGCAGAAAAGCACGTCATGAAGAAGAAATGCGCCTGCAGCAGGAAGAGCGTGAGCGCACCCGAGAAGAAAAGCGCCTTCGTAAACAGGAAAATGACAGGCTTCGTAAAGAAGCCGAAGAACGTGCCGAGGACGAAAGGATATTAAATTCATCTACCCCCGGACGCAGACGTCTTAATACAAAAGCATTTGAAGCAGGCATACCTTCGGCACACAAGCTTGATGATATGCATGAGATCACTCTTCTGCCGGATGCGGTAGCAGAAAACGATATGCCACAGGCAGATACAAATGAAGCAGCTATTCCTGCAGCCGCAAGCGGTCGTGTTTATGATGATGAGATCAGGGAGCTTAAGATAGTCACTTATGATAATTCCGCAGATGTTACGCCGCAGCCTAAACAGGCCGGTGAAGCTGAAACAGTAAGTGATACCCCTGAAGAAACTGCTCCCGCACCCTCACCCGTTATAGAAGAAAAGCCCCAAAGCGAGGAAATGCTCCCCCAGAAGCCCAAGCCTTCATGGTTTGATGAGGATGAGAGCGAAAACGTTACTTCTGTTAAAAGCAAGGATGAACCGGCTCCGCTTCCAAAAGAAGAACCTATGCCGGCTGCTTCTGCAGTAGCCGCTTCACCGGCTGACTCTTCACCGGCAGATGCACAGAATAATACCCACCCTGCAGCTGATGCTCCGGCCGTTGTTTCGCGCCCTTATGAAAAACCTCCTGTTTCACTGCTTAAGGACAGCAAAAAGGGCATCAAGGGTGATTCGGAAGCGCAGCTTAAAGAAACCGCTCTTTTACTGCAGCAGACACTCAAATCCTTCGGTGTTGTTGCCACTGTCAATGATATAAGCCAGGGCCCCTCCGTTACGCGTTTTGAGCTGCAGCTTGGAGAAGGTATAAAGGTCAATAAGATAGTAAATCTGGCAGATGATCTTAAGCTTAACCTGGCTGCCGAAGAGATAAGGATAGAAGCGCCCATTCCCGGTAAAGCGGCTGTAGGTATAGAGATCCCCAATAAGGAGAGGATACCTGTTTCGCTTAAGGAGCTTATCGAATCCAACGAGTTTAAGAAAGCTTCTTCCAAACTTACCTTTGTGGTAGGTAAAGATATCGGCGGACGTGTGATCGTAGGAGATATCGGCAAGATGCCGCATCTGCTGGTCGCAGGTACGACAGGTTCCGGTAAATCCGTATTTACCAATTCGATAATTCAAAGTATACTGTTTAATGCGACGCCCGAAGAAGTCAAGCTGATACTTATAGACCCCAAGGTTGTCGAGTTTTCCGTATATAACGGCATTCCCCATCTTCTGATGCCTGTTGTGACGGAACCCAGAAAGGCAAATATCGCACTGGCCTGGGCTGTAGCCGAAATGGGCCGCAGATACAAACTGTTTGCCGATCACGACGTACGAGGTATCGATGCTTATAACGAAATGGTCGAAAAAGGCAAGGTTACGGAGGATGACGGTTCTGTAGCCAAAAAGCTGTCCAAGATAGTGATAATCGTGGACGAGCTTGCGGATCTGATGATGGTAGCCGGAAAAGAAGTGGAAGATTCGATCTGCCGTATCGCGCAGCTGGCGCGTGCCGCAGGTATCCATCTTATAATAGCTACACAGCGTCCTTCCGTAGATGTAATAACCGGTCTTATAAAAGCCAATATGCCCAGCCGTGTTGCTCTTAAATGCGGCAGTGGCGTGGATTCACGTACGATACTGGATGCAACCGGTGCCTAGCGACTTCTTGGATACGGAGATATGCTGTTTTCGCCCCAGGGCTTTAATAAGCCGCTGAGAGTGCAGGGGGCTTTTGTTTCCGATGAAGAGGTACAGCAGGTTGCCGAATTCCTTAAGTCCCGTACAGAAGCGAAAGAAGTTTACGACCAGAAGATACTTGATGAAGTAAGCAATCTTTCTGCCGCACCCGCAGCCGGCGCCGATGAACAGGCTGCCGAAAGTGACAGCGGAGACGGCCTTGACGAATACTTTGAAAAAGCCTGCCGCTTTGTCATCGAAAAAGAGAAAGCTTCCAGCGGTATGCTGCAGAGGGTATTCAAGATAGGATTTAACCGCGCGGCACGAATCATAGACCAGATGGAGGCTAACGGTGTTGTAGGTCCCGAAGAGGGTACCAAACCACGCAAAGTACTAATGAGTATGCAGCAGCTTGATGAATTCCTAAAGGAACGTAAGTAAGAGAGGTGTATTATGAAGAGTGATATCGAAATAGCCCAGGAAGCGAAAATGCTGCCCATAAAGGAAGTGGCAGCCGGTATAGGCATTGACGAGGACGAGCTTGAATTATACGGTAAGTATAAGGCAAAGATATCGGATGAAGCCCTTATGCGCCTTAAATCCAATAAGGACGGCAAACTTATACTGGTCACCGCGATCAATCCCACCCCGGCCGGAGAAGGAAAGACCACTACCAGTGTGGGACTTGCCCAGGCTTTTGCAAAGATAGGTGAGAAAGCCGTGCTGGCGCTTCGCGAGCCTTCCTTAGGCCCCTGCTTTGGTGTTAAGGGCGGCGCTGCAGGAGGCGGATACAGCCAGGTCCTGCCGATGGAAGAGATCAATCTTCATTTTACGGGAGATTTCCATGCGATAACTTCTGCAAATAACCTGCTTGCAGCCATACTGGATAATCATATCCATCAGGGAAATGAACTGCGCATAGACACCAGGCGCATCATCTGGAAGCGCTGTCTTGATATGAACGACCGCGCCCTTCGTAATATCGTTGTTGGGCTTGGCGATAAGAATGACGGTTTTGTAAGGGAAGACCATTTCGTGATCACTGTTGCCAGTGAGATAATGGCGATCTTATGTCTGTCCGAGGACATGAAGGATCTTAAGGATAAGCTTTCACGTATCATCGTGGCTTATGACCTTGACGGAAATGCAGTGACTGCAAAGGATCTGAAGGCGACCGGGCCGATGGCGGCACTGCTTAAAGATGCCATAAAGCCCAATCTGGTCCAGACGCTTGAGCATACGCCGGTCATCATACACGGAGGACCTTTTGCCAATATAGCCCACGGCTGTAACAGTGTTATAGCCACCCGCACAGCGCTCAAACTGGGTGATTACTGTATCACCGAAGCAGGATTCGGCGCAGATCTGGGAGCGGAAAAATTCCTGGATATCAAATGCCGCAAAAGCGGTCTCTGGCCGGATGCAGTGGTAGTGGTAGCTACGATACGTGCGCTTAAATATAATGCAGGCGTGCCTTTGGCTGACCTGAAGAAAGAAAATACAGAAGCTTTAAAGACCGGCAGTGCCAATTTAAGAAAGCATGTCGAGAACTTAAAGCAATACGGTGTAAATGTGGCTGTTACGATAAACCGTTTTGCGGAAGATACCGATGCGGAGATAGCTGCTCTTAATGATATATGTAAAGAGCTTGGAGTTCCTTTTGCACTTTCGGAAGTTTTTGCAAAAGGCGGAGACGGCGGCATAGAACTTGCACGGATCGTAAAGGAGCTTTGCGACAAGCCTTCTTCAAAGAAATTTATCTATAACGACAATGACAGTCTTAAGGACAAGATCGATGCTATAGCCAAAAAGATCTACGGTGCAGCCGGCGTGGAATACTCAAAGGCAGCCGAAAAGGAACTTAAACTGCTCAGTGAACAGGGCTTTGGTTCATTACCCGTATGCATGGCCAAGACACAGTATTCATTATCTGATGATCCCAAGGCTTTGGGAGCACCGAGTGGTTTTATACTTCATATAAGGGAGATCTATGTCAGTGCAGGTGCCGGCTTTGTCGTGGCTATATCCGGAAGTATAATGAGTATGCCCGGTCTGCCTAAAGTGCCTGCTGCTTACAGCATAGATGTCTCTGACGAAAACGGCAGGATCACAGGCCTGTTCTGAATTGCGGAGGTAAAGTATGACCTGTCCCGAGTGCGGTTGTGAGATAGAAGAAGGGCTGCTGCTCTGCAGTAATTGCGGAGCGGAGCTTAAACTCATCCCCGATTTTGATCCGGCAATAGAAAACAGTATCAATGACGGATTATCAGGCCTTGAGCTTGATGATCTGGATGTTATTGATATGGACAAAGATACCGACAGCAATGAAGATGACGGCTATTATGATGATGAGTACTATGATGACGATGATGAGTATTATTACGATGATGACGAAGATGATGTAAGGACATACTCACCGAACGATCAGAACGATTACTACGATGATGACGAAGAACTCGACGATTTTGACGAAGAGTATGACGGCGATTATATAGATGATGATGATTTCTATGACGAAGATGCCTGGCATCAGCTGGGACTTGCTATCAGGGAGAGCAGGTTCCGCTGGCTGTTTTTGCTGCTTTTCCTTGCGCTGATCGCTCTGGGTGCATGGGGTATTTCCAAGATAAGCAAACGTCTGTATATGGAGAATTCCCAGTCTTACCAGACTCAGCTGGCTAAGGACGCTGCTGCCGAAGGCGATTTCACTACGGCTATTGAGCATATGGAAAAGGCTCTCGAGATCGATTCCGAAGATACCAGCCTTAAATTCACCCTGGTCGAATATTATTTCAGCAATGATGAAGAAGAAAAGGCTTTACTGATGTTATGGGAGATCATCTATGCCCACGATGTCAATTCACAGTTAGCTTACCGCAAGGTCATTGATTATTATGCCGAGCGCAAGGATTATGCAATGATAGAAACGATACTGGAAAGCTGCGATGATGCCAGCATAGTAAGCCAGTTCCAGGAATATACCGCACCTGCTCCGGAGTTTTCCGAAGAACCCGGTGTATATGAGGATGTATTATGGCTTAAGCTTTCTGCCGCTACAGCAGGTAATATCTATTATACCTTAGACGGTACCGAACCCACCTTAGACAGCGAATTATATACCACACCCCTGTATTTTGAGCTGGGTATATATAATGTAAAAGCAATATTCGTAAATAACTACGGTATCGTATCGGATCTGACCGAAGGACGTTATACCATAGACATAATCAAACCCGATGCTCCCGTGGTAACGCCCGAAGGCGGAGAATTCACCGAGCCGGAGCTTATAACCGCTACCGCCCAGAGATATTGCCGCATCTATTATACCACTGACGGTAAGGAACCTACGGATGAGAGTCCCGAATATCTAAGCCCCGTTCCCATGCCCATAGGACATTCTCATATGATGTTCATAGCTTACAGCCAGGAAGGTGTACCGGGCGATCTGACCGAGTATGATTTTGAGCTTACTCTTGATGCGGAGATAGATGCGCAGATATTTATAGATGCCATCAAACAGTTAAATATCAACCAGGGCAAGACTACAGACCTTGACGGGCATCTGCCGGGCAATATGAATAAATATACCTACGGTGTAAACGCAGCCATCAAGTTTGATGAATCGATATTCTATATCATAACAGAATATATTACGGATATCTCAGATAACTCTATGAGAACCGGGGCCTATTATATGGGCGATATAAAGACAGGCTTTATGTATAAAGGTGTCAGATCCGATGAGGACGGCAGCTTTACATTGGGGGATTACATAGAACCGGAAATGTATGCAGTACCTTTACCCGTGATCTATGATGAAGAAGAGGAATGGTAAGTTCACGACACTTGATCGGAGGGAAAGCTTATGGGGGCCGGACAAAATCTGACAGGTTATCACAGTAAAGCTCAGCAGGCCAATGATGCGAAAGGGTCTGCTTATGCGCTGACTATAGTCGGCGCCGCCGCTATGATACTGGCACTGTTATGGGCATTTAATCTTTTGCCCGGAAATATGAGCATAAGCAGGCGCTTTCTTATGTGCGGCAGTCTGGGGATCATATCCCTGGTCCTGCTCATCGCCGGTTATTATTCCATGAAGAGTTCCAAAAGGCTTAGAAAAGGCGCCATAGCCGAGGATAAGCGCACCGAAGAGATCATGAAGTGGGCTGCAGAGAATCTGAGCTGTGAAAAACTCGATGAAGGCATGATCGCTGAAAATTCCGTACTTGAAGAAGAAGAAAAATGCATATTGCGTATGCAGCGCATATCCTATGAGCTGGATCTTAAATTTATGAACCTTGATCCGGCATATATCGACGAGATGAGTGAACGCATATACCAGATGCTATATGAAAATGATGAAAACGCTTAAAGGAGAAGCGGCTTCGTGATAAGGACCGATATCATTTGCGTAGGAAAACTTAAAGAAAAATACTGGGAGGATGCGGTAAGCGAATACTCCAAACGCTTAAAGGCATACTGCAGATTAAATATCATAGAGCTTAAAGATGAAAAGACGCCTGAAGGAGCATCTGCCGCCGTCGAAGAAGAGATATTAAATACCGAAGCCGGCCGGATAAAGCAGTATCTGAACGATAAGGCCCTGCGTCTGGTACTGGCTGTTGAAGGCAAACAGTATTCATCCGAGGACTTTGCCTCCTTGCTTGAGAAGAAGATGAACGAAGGCATATCGGATATACAGTTTATAATAGGCGGATCACTTGGCTTACACGAAAGCATAAAAAAAGGGGCAGAGCTTTTATCTTTTTCGAAGATGACCCTGCCGCACCAGCTGATGAGAGTGGTATTACTTGAACAGTACTACCGTGCCCATAAGATCATGAGACACGAACCGTATCATAAATGATCATTCCCTTAATCCTTTGGGATAAAGGTTTTTTGCACGACCGCCTGCGATACGTATCCCGCCCAGAGCGACCGAGGATACGCATACCGCACCGTAGCCCTTTGAAAATCCATCGCCTGCTGTCAGTTCCATTCCGTTTAAGTACTGCCTTATATCAGGATCGTCCGGCGACAGATCCAGACGGCAGGGCAGTTCATTCCCGTATGCCGAAAAGAACTGATGATGAGGAACAAATCTTTTTTTCTTCTCATCGTATACCGCAGCAGTAACACCGATACTGCTGATACCCCTTTCGGGCAGTATCTCGGGAACAGAGCGGACGATAACATAACGGTCGCGGTATTTATACAGCGGATGATCGTCAAAGAGACTGCCTACAGAATCCTTAAGCGCCTTTGCTTCGGATGTTGATAACTCCTTAAGTGCTGATGGAAGACGGCTGCCGTATTTACGTATTTCGGATCCCGGCTTCTTAAGATAAGCCATAAACTGGCCTTCACCCTCATAAAGATGCGGATAAGCACGGTATGCACCGTCTGCGGTCTTTAATGCGTATCCGCTGACTAAAGGAGACGGCTCAAAGCTTAAAAGCCCCAGTTCGTTTATCATATACTCAAGCTGCTGTTCA
>JAEEGL015126190.1_pt1 | contig 11118 bp, 10 predicted proteins | sample 9134231 | NCBI WGS metagenome assembly JAEEGL01 (sample SAMN16246548, study PRJNA631951) | gut metagenome | biome: gut microbiome; feature: rumen; material: fiber-attached | host: Bos | place: Iran: Karaj | collected 2018-10
TATGTTCTGGGCAGCGTTCTTAACCAGGTACTGCTCCACCAGTCCGTGATCGGTCTCGAGACAAAGGCAGCTCTCGATAAGTACGGCATCAAGCCCGACATGATCATCGGCTGCGCAGGCGGCGGATCCAACCTGGGCGGTCTCATCGCACCTTTCATGGGCGAGAAGCTCAGAGGCGAAGCTGACTACCAGATCATCGCAATCGAGCCGGCATCCTGCCCGAGCTTCACACGCGGTACATTCGCATACGATTTCTGCGACACCGGCATGATCTGCCCTCTCGCGAAAATGTACACGCTCGGCAGCTCCTTCATCCCTTCTGCAAACCACGCAGGCGGCCTGAGATTCCACGGCATGAGCACGACTCTGTCACAGCTGTATCACGACGGTTACATGGAAGCAAGAAGCGTCGAGCAGACGGCTGTTTTCGAGGCTGCAGAGATGTTCGCAAGAACGGAAGGCATCCTGCCCGCACCTGAGAGCTCACACGCAATCAGAGCAGCAGTCGACGAGGCACTCAAGTGCAAGGAGACAGGCGAAGAGAAGACGATCGTATTCGGTCTTACCGGTACAGGTTATTTCGACCTCGTTGCTTACCAGAAGTACAACGACGGCGAGATGAGCGACTACATCCCTACAGACGAAGACATCGCAGCATCTATTGCAAAGCTTCCCAAGGTCGAGGGATAAACAGTTTACAAGATAGAATCAAGGTGTATAATTGCCACATGAACAATTTTGCATTTACAGGTTTTGGATTTACGTTTTTTGCCTTTACGAGTAGGGGTAAGTAGTTCACTGCATGTAAATATATAACTTGATTTACGTTGATAAGGCCCCGCAGTGAACAAGACTGCGGGGCTTATTGTTTTGCAAAGGAGAAAAGAACATGACACAGAAAGAAGCAGGAAAAAGGATCGAAGAGATAGACGAGAAGATCAGGCAGCTCTTCGCAGAAAGGCTCGAGGCCAGCAAGACCGCGAACGAGACTCTCACCAAGTCCGAGATCATCCAGAAGAGCAGACGCTATGAGAGAAGTTACCTCTCCAGCCTCGACAGTTCGAATTCGCTTATAGACAATTACGAGCGCGTTCTTTTCTCCACGATGTTTAACCTGAGCCACTCGTACCGCAACACCGAGTACGGCACCAGGACCGAGCTTGCCGAGCAGATCAAGGCGGCTCTCGAGAACACTCCCAAGGAACTTCCCAAGGCGCCGATGGTCGCATGCCAGGGCATCGAAGGCGCGTACTCGCAGATCGCGACGGACAAGATCTTCCGCCACGCGAACATCATGTATTTCAGGACTTTCGACGGCGTCTTCCAGGCAGTCGAGTCAGGCCTTTGCGAATACGGCGTCCTCCCCATCGAGAACTCTTCCTACGGCTCCGTCACGCAGGTCTATGACCTCATGGTCGGCCACAACTTCCACATCGTAAAAGACTACAAGCTAAGGATCAGCCACAAGCTCCTCGCAAACCACGGCGCGAAACTCGAAGGCATCCGCGAGGTCTACTCTCACAACCAGGCGATCGGCCAGTGCAGCAAGTTCTTAAAGGAGCACCCGGACATCAAGGTCAACATCGTCGAGAACACCGCAGTCGCTGCCAAGAGCGTCGCAGATTCCGGCCGCACCGACGTCGCTGCGATCTCGTCTTCCGACTGCCAGCTTTTGTACGGCCTCGAGTCCCTGAGCGACGAGATCCAGAACACCGACAACAACTATACTCGCTTCATCTGCATCACCAAAGAACTCATGATCTACCCCGGCGCGTCCAAGACATCCATCATGCTTGCGTTGGGCCACACCCCGGGCGCACTCGCAGACACTCTCGCGAAATTCTCCTCCCTCGGCCTGAACCTCACCAAGATAGAGTCCAGACCCATGGCAGGCAAGGATTTCGAGTTCATGTTCTATCTTGATTTCGAAGCGTCCGTGTACTCGGATGAAGTCATCATGCTCCTGTGCGAACTCGACGCGGAGCCGACGGAATTCGCTTATCTGGGAACGTATATCTGACCTGCCCGCTGTATAATGGTGGTATGGAACTGCCGAAGTTTTTTAACCGCAAGAAAGATACGGCTGGCGGGATCAAATTCGATCCCGGGACTCAGTATGCCGTGATCCGCAGTTCCATCTGCACCGGCGAGAAAGTCGCAGGGTTCAAAGACAAGAAAGGCGGGCATTTCACCGAAGTCATGGTGATCAGGTCCGCAGATGACGAGCGCAGGTTCAAAGAGATCTACGGATTGGATTTGGTTAAGACAGAATATTAAAACCCGGGTGCCTTCCCGGGTTTTCTTTGCTGTATGTGCGGGAATCTGTCCCAGGACCTTTGACAGTTTACTGCACAAATGGTTCGTTTATGCCCAAATGTGCTGGATTGTGTTCAAGGACCTTTGACAATTCCCTGCACAAATGGCCTGTTTTACCCCAAATGTGCCGGAATGTGTCCTAGGTGCTTTGACAGTTTACTGAACAAATTCCAAACGTACAGCAGTGCTGTACAAAAACAAAGAACGCTTACTTCCTCGAGATCCGTGCCTCGAACTCGCCGTCCCTGACCCCGGTCCTGAGCTTCAGCTTGTGCTGCTCGACGATCCTGCCGGCGATCGCAAGGCCCGTGCCCGCAGTGAACCTGTCGCTGCCGGTCTTGTTTCGGATGACGATCTCGCCCGAGCTTATCTTGATCGTGACGGGGCACTCGGATTTGTATTTCGAGGCGTTGTCGATGAGACACGTAAGTGCCTGCGCGAAATACTCCCTGTCCACCCAAAACGTCGCATTGCCTTCTATCTCGGCGTCCGCACCGACGGTCTTTACCACCTGCTCGACCAGTTCGCGGATGGACGTCCTGGCAAGCACGGGCGTGGTCTTGCCCGCGGTCTGCAGGATCGACTCGATGTCCCTGTTCATCTCGGCTGTTTTCGCGAGGATCTCGTCGGCGTAACGGTTCTTGGTGTCGCCTTCGACGTCCTTCAGGTTCTCGGCATAGCCTCCGAGGATCATGAGCGGCGTCTTGAGGTTGTGCGCGAGGGCATCTATCAGGTTGTTCTTGAACTGGTTGTTCTCGTAGGCCTTCTTGTACTGGAGGTACGGTCTGATCGCAAAGAGGAGCGGCAGGCCGATGCAGACGAGAAACAGGAAGACCGCATAGAAAACCAGGAACGGCATGAACTGCTCCGCAAACGGCTTGGCTGTAATGATCTGCTCGATCAGGTATCTGTCCTTGCCGACCTCATAGATCTCGACGTAGCCGTAGGTCTTGCAGCCGCCTTCCGCATCGTACTCGCAGTAGTATGACTCTGAGTCCGTGAATTTCCCGCTCTTATAGAGTTTTGCCAGCGACATCTTGCCGAAGACATCGCTCTCCTGCTCGAGCACTTTATCCGGACGGACAGATCCGATGGTGATGGTGAGCGGCTGGACGACTTCGTGCGATTCGCTGACCAGGTAAAGGTCCGCGTTCTCCGCCACCGTGAAATCCCAGCTCTTCTTGTCAAACAGCTTGGGTGACAGATCTTCCGTAACGAGTCCCATATGCAGGTACTCGTCGTCGGTATAGTATGTCTCTACCGAATAGTACGGGTAGTAGAATATGCCGATGAGCTCGCCTGTCACATAGAACAGGTCGGCATCGTTGGAATACCATCCGTCCGACCAGGACAGCAGGTCATACGAGTTCGCGAAATACACATCCGTACTGCCCGCTACTTCTGCGGCCTCATCGCACTTTAAGTATCTGATGGTCAGTTCAAACCCGTTCTTGCCGGGCTGTTTATAGTTGTACATGGATCCCACGAGGTTTTCGTTGTCTGTTACGTAGATCCAGTCGTGGATGCCGTTTTCGACGGCTATAGTATTGTAGTCAGTCTCATAGATTGTCGAGATATTGCCGACTTCATCGATCTTGGACAGACGCAGATAGTCGGCGCGGTAGAAGTGGGAGAGCATTCCGATGAACTCCGATGTGATATCTCCCCTGTCATATGCGGAGAGCACATTCTCGTATTTCTCGCTGAGCCCGAACACGCCGCTCGCGATCGAGCTGTTGTAACGCACATTGAAGACAGAGTATGTCAGTTCGAACAGCAAAATGCCGATAAAAAGTCCCGCAGCCACACGCGGGAACGCGAAATTCCTGTACCTCTTCATCTTATTACCCCCAAAGGACCCGATCCCCATATCGTTCCCTTACCCCTGGTCGAACCTGTACCCGACGCCGATCAGGGTCTTGATGCGTGAGCCTTCGCGGCCCAGTTTCTTGCGGAGATTCTTGACGCGGTTATCGATAACGCGCTCCGTCGTGAACATATCGTCGCCCCAGCAGGCGGCGAGCAGGAGCTTGCGGGAGATAGCAGTACCCGGGTGCTCCATCATGTACTTGAGGATCAGATACTCCTTGGGCGGCAGATCTATCACTTCACCTGCAACACTGACTTCGAAACGCATCGGGTCAAGCGTGATCTTACCGCTCACGAGTACCTTGCGGGAAACATGTTCCTCCGCCGACGTACGCTCAAGTATGGCGCACAATTTGCTGTACAACACTGCTATTGAGAAAGGTTTGACTATATAGTCATCGGCTCCGATCTCGTAGCCGTAGAGAACGTCCTCTTCTCTCACCTTTCCGGTCAGGAACACAACCGGTACATCCGATCTCTTCCTGATGATCCTGCAGAGCTCAAATCCGTCGATGCCCGGCATCATTATATCGAGAACGATAAGATCATACTGTCCGTTAAGTATCTTGCTCAGTCCTATCTCCCCATCTGCGGCAAGGTCCAGCCTGATCTTATCTCTACGACCGAAGTAATCCCCGATTACTTCACGGATCTGTCTGTCGTCTTCAACGAGCAGAACGTCGTACATGTTTCTCCTCCGTCAAGGTGATATTACACATTCAGTGTATCGTTTGTGTATCAATTTGAAAAGTTTGCACCCGGCAATTTGCGGGGAAACTTGCAGTTGCAACTGTCAGTTGACAGATTTTCAAGCGCGATTGATGGCAGGTAACCGCGGTCTTTGGGAAAATATCGGCATAAGACAGGTGCACAAATGTCGACTATAATATGATACATGAGGTATAGATTTATGATCCTTGCAGACAAGATTATTGATGAACGTAAAAAGAACGGCTGGTCCCAGGAGGACCTGGCAGACAAGCTCGGCGTTTCGCGCCAGTCAGTGAGCAAGTGGGAGAGCGCGCAGTCCGTGCCCGACCTCCAGAGAATATTGGAGCTCAGCAAGTTATTCGGTGTAAGTACTGATTACTTATTAAAGGACTCCGAGATCCGCGAGGCAGTCGGCAATGCCGATGATGACGAATCCGAAGTACGCCGTGTGTCCATGGAGGAAGCAAACAGCTTTCTTAACTTCAACAAGACTTTCGCGGGCAAGATCTCGCTCGGTGCGCTGATCGCAATCCTCTGCCCTATCCCGATGCTCGTTATTGCCGCACTCGCCAAGATGGGCACCATACCCGTCACCGAGGACCAGGCAGGCGCATTAGGCGTCGTAATGCTCCTTGCCATCGTGGCAGTCTCCCTGATCTTCTTCATCCCCGCAGGCATTGCCGCCTCGAAATGGGAGTGGCTCGAGGAGGAAGTTTTCGACAGCGAGTACGGCGTTGACGGCATGGTCCGCGAGAAGTCCGACAAGTTCCACCCTTCATTCGTAAGATCGATCACCGGCGGCACGGTCATCATCCTTCTGGGTGTCATCGCGCTCCTCAGCGGTGCAATCATCGACATGAACAATGAGCCCCTGTGCATGCTCCTGTGTGCCGCAATGCTGGCTTGCATCGCCTGCGGCGCGTTCCTCATCATCCATGCCGGCATCACCAAGGACGGCTACGAGAAGCTCCTTCAGGAAGGCGACTACACAAAAGAGAATAAGTCCAACAAGCTCCTGAAGGTCATTACTCCCGTGTATTGGCTCGTTGCTACCGCGATCTATCTCGGCTGGAGCCTGCCGACGAACGCATGGAACATCTCATGGGTCGTCTGGCCGATCGCAGGCGTGCTGTTCGGCGGACTTGCCATCGTGCTGAAGACTGTTGGTGAGCAGAAGAAATAAGTTGTAATTATCGATTAGCAGATTTTTAGCGGATTCCAAGAGAATCCGCTAATTTTTTGCGAAATTCGCGGATTTTTCGCAGATTTGAACCAAATCCGAGAATTTTCATCGAATGCCCGGCCGTGGTATAATAAATATGTTGCAGATCAATTAGTTATTCGCGTTCTGCAGCCGCGACGCCCTCAGGGGCGGGGTCAATAATGATAAGAACCCGAGAATCTCATCATGAATGACAGGTAGGCCGCTAACATGCGGCAGGCTTTGCTGTTCGTGAAAGGAGGTTCTTTTTTATGCCTCACGAAAGCTATTACGAATACTACGAGAAGATGGCGCACTGGAGTTTCGACGAGTTCGGGATCCACTCCGATTGTCTGACGGACTGGGATCTGTACGAGATCCTGGGAAAGCTGGCCGGCAAAGATTCGCGGATCCTGGACCTCGGCACGGCAGGCGGCGAGAAGATCTTCGAGTACTTCCCCGACTGCGCTGAGATCCTGGGGACGGACTTCTCGCCTGACATGATCGCGACTGCGAATGCCAATCTCGCAAAAAGCGGCAGGCAGAACATCTCGTTCAAGGTCATGGACAATCTCAAGATGGACGTACCTGACGGCTATTACGACATCGTCGTCGCGCGCCACACGTGCACGGACCCCGGGCAGATCTTCCGATGCTTGAAGCCCGGCGGACACCTGTTGATACGAGGCGTCGACAAGTACGACTGCTGGAGCCTGAAGATGCTCTGCGGCGGCGGACAGGGCTGGAATGACGAGGTGCCGGTCTCCACTTCCGACTACGAGCGCGTGCTGAAGGCAGGGTTTTCTGATGTGGAGCTCGTGCCGATACATGCGAGGGAGTATTTCGAGGACTGCGGGAAGTTCAAGGTGTTCCTGCGCACCGTGCCGATCCTGGACGGCGTGCAAGCAACAGACGAGGTGCTGGACCGCTACATCGAAGCCAACACGGCAGGCGGAAGGATCGTCCTCTACCGCCGTTACTACGGGCTGAGCGCGAGAAAGCCGGAATAAAAAAAGACCCGCTCATTACGAGCGGGTCTGATCGTCTTTTGGATGATCAAAGATTACTTAGCGTAAGCACCGTCAACGAAAACAACTTCTTCGTCGTTCTTGAAAGGCTCACCGTAAACCTTCATGAGGCAGATGATCCAGTCGATTGCACCCCAAATGCCGCAGCCGCCTACTGTGAGGAGCTTAAGTACGCCGAGTCCGATCTGTCCTCTGAGGAAACGGTCAACGCCGAAGCAGCCGAGAAACCAGCAGAACAGCCAGCAGTAAAGATGCTTATTAAATCTTTTTTCCATAATAAAAACCCTCCGTTTGATTTTGGAACTATAACTAATATATATTTTTTTTGTTTTTATTCAATACTTTTTGCTGCGTTTGGTCGGTTTTTGCGGTCCCGATGCGTGTGTAACAATGTTACAAAGTCAATAAACCAGCGTGTTTGTGGCAAATCGTATGATATAGACCGCGAGAAGCAGGATTGCAGCGATAATCAGGATAATGTTGTTGATCTTGGCGGGGATCTTGAGGCCGCCCATCGCGTTAAGGACTTCGACCAGGACCAGCGGGACTGCCACTATCCACAGGGGGTGGTATCTGAATGCGCCCGCGAAATCTCCTCTGCAGGCACTCAGCACGGCTCTTGTCATGCCGCAGCCCGGGCAGGGAATGCCCGTGATGGCCTTGAACGGGCACCTGTAGATATCGAGCAGCATCAAAACGGCCAGTACGCCCATGGCCGCGACGAATATGCAGATATGGATGATCTTTGTCTTTTTGCTGCTCTTCTTACTCATAATGCGAAAGAAAGACCCGCCCTTGCGAGCGGGTCTGAACTTCTTTTTGGATGATCTAAGTATTACTTAGCGTAGTTACCATCGATGAAGACAACTTCTTCGTCATCCTTGAAAGGCTCACCATAAACCTTCATGAGGCAGATAACCCAGTCGATGAGATCCCAAACGCCGCAACCACCAGCTGTGATGAGCTTCAGGATACCGAGACCGATCTGGCCTCTGAGGAAACGGTCAACACCGAAAATTCCGAGGAACCAGCAGAATACCCAGCAATACAGATGCTTATTAAATCTTTTTTCCATAATAGAACCCTCCGTCAAATATTGGAACTATTATTAATATATATTACTTGCGTATTATTTCAAGAGTTTTTTACTTTTTTCGGCGTTTTTGGTGAATTCGACAATATGTCACCTGCAGATGATTCCGCCGCCTATTACACGGCCTTCACCGTCATAGAACACCGCCGACTGTCCGGGCGTGACTCCCTTGAGCGATTCTTCCGGCACAACGCGCACAAGGCCGTCCTTCATTGCCTCGATCGTCGCGGGGCGCTCGAACTGGTGGTATCTCGCCTTCACCAGGCAGTTTACCTTCTCCCCTTCCGCAGGCTCCTGGATGCTCAGGAAATTCACATCGCGGCAGACGAACTCATTTACCATCAAGGACTCCTCCGAGCCGAGCACGACGGTATTGTCCTCCGGGTTGATGCGCGTTACGAACGCCGGATGCCCGAGCGCTATGCCGAGGCCCTTTCGCTGGCCCACGGTGTAATTGTAGATACCCTTGTGCCTTCCAAGGACATTGCCATCTTCGTCGACAAAGTCTCCTTCGGGGGGAAGCTCCTTGTCCGTATGCCCGCAGATAAAATCCGAATACCTTCCGTCCGTCACGAAACATATCTCCTGCGAGTCTTCCTTATGCGCACAAGGCAGCCCCGCCTCTTCCGCGAGCTTTCTCACCTCATCTTTGGTGTACTGCCCGAGCGGCATCAGCGTGCGCGCGAGCTGGTCCTGCGTAAGCTTGTACAGCATGTAAGTCTGGTCCTTGCCGACATTCGCCGCCTTGCGCACGGTGAACCTTCCATTCGGCAACTGCTCGACGAAAGCATAGTGCCCGGTGGCGACGTAGTCTGCCTGGAAGATGTCCGCCAACTCGAGCATTTTCGCCCACTTGACGAACTTGTTGCACTCGATGCAGGGGTTCGGCGTAAGACCGTCCAGGTACGCGTCCACGAAAGGCGTCACGACGTTCTCTTCGAAAAGCATCGTGCAGTTGTGGGGGTGGAACCTGATCCCGAGGATCTCGCAGACCCTGCGGGCATCGTCGATCTCGCAGCAGCGGCTTTCCTCTTCCCCGCTGTCTCCGCCCCACGTGCGCAGCGTCACGCCGATGACTTCGTAGCCCTGGCGCTGCAGCAGGAGCGCCGCGACGGCACTGTCAACGCCGCCGGACATTCCGACCAAAACCTTCTTGTTCGTACCTTCAGTTTGCATACGGGGATTATATCACCTGCCGTGCGTTACGCGAAATTCGTTCGTACGCAGGTGCTGCTGCAGAGGCAGTGAGTAAAAAATGAGTAAATGACCTGTTTTACTACACTTTTTACTCATTACACGCTGGTTTTGTATAAATCAGTGAGTAAATGGCGGGATTTACTACACTTTTTACTCATTTCTAAATCACTGCACCCGTGGCATGCGCAGAATCAGCCAAACTACGCACGATTATTGCAACGCATTCGATATAACGAGTGCGCGGACCGATGATATATTAAGAAAAACAGAGGTGTATGCAAGGTGAAGATAATAGTACTCAGCAAAGTGTTGGAACAAAAGCACATTGACCTGATCACGAAGGCAGCGGAAAGCGTCGGTGCGCAGGTCGTGTTCGTGGAAAGCGAGAATGAGATACCCGAAGATTTCAGGGACGCTGAAGTGCTGTACGGGTTCGGCACCGAGACGGCAAGAACGAGCAAGGCACTTAAGTGGCTGTGCGTTCCTTCCGCGGGCGTGGATTATCTCATGGGGCCTGGCAAGTTCGCAAACGACGACTGCATTCTCACCAATTCGTCAGGCGCTTACGGCGTGACGATCGCAGAGCACATCATCGGTGTGACACTCATGATGATGCGCCGCCTGACGGAATTTTATGCCGAGACGATCCGCGGCGAATGGGGCATGCCGAGAGCGCAGAAGTCCATCAAGGACTGCCGCATCACGGTGCTCGGCACGGGCGACATCGGAACGGAATTCGCTAAGCGCGCAAAGGCATTCGAACCTGCGTGCATCACCGGAATCAACAGGAGCGGTGCAGGCAAAGAAAGTGTCTATGACAAAGTAGAAAGCATCGACGCTCTTGATCAAATGCTGCAGCGTACAGACCTCCTCGTAATGTCTCTTCCCGACACGCCCGAAACAAAAGGCATCCTGTCCCGCGAACGCATTAACCTGCTTCCCGAAGGCGCGTACATCGTCAATGTCGGCAGGGGTTCTGCGATAGACGAGGAAGCACTCGCGGACAGTCTCGATGAAGGCAGGATAGCAGGTGCCGCGCTGGACGTTTTCGCGCAGGAGCCGCTTCCCGAAGAAAGCAGGATTTGGCATACGAAGAACCTTCTTATCACGCCGCACATCGCGGGCAATCAGACACTCGCGCACACGCTGGACAGGAACGTCGAGATGTTCCTCGAGGACCTGCAGAACTACGCAGCAGGACGCCCGCTCGCGCAAGCAGTCGACAGACAGAAAGGCTACTGACATGGCAGACATCGTAATGGTTACCGGCACCGGCAGGTCGTACGCACTCGGGTACAACCTCGCACTGAAGTATCTCGAGGCGGGCGACACGGTCATCGCGACGGTAAGAAAGCCTTCGCCGGACATAGATGAACTCAAAGCAAAGTACGGTGATCAGCTCATCGTCGCTACCATGGATCTTCTCGACACTGCATCGGTCAAAAAGGCTGCGGAGGAAGTCGCGCAGAAGGTTGACCACATCGACACGCTCATCAACAATGCGGTCGGGGTATCTCCCGATGTGGAGAAGGGATTCTTCGAGGCGGACTTAGACAAGATCTCGATCACCGTCGACATAATCGCAGTCGGCACGATGCGCGTCATCAAGGCATTCTATCCCCTGCTTATCAAGGCACCCGGCACGGCGCTCATAATGAACATCTCTTCCGAGGCGGGCAGCATCTCGAAATGTTACCGCACCA
>JAEEGL015812285.1_pt1 | contig 11118 bp, 6 predicted proteins | sample 9134231 | NCBI WGS metagenome assembly JAEEGL01 (sample SAMN16246548, study PRJNA631951) | gut metagenome | biome: gut microbiome; feature: rumen; material: fiber-attached | host: Bos | place: Iran: Karaj | collected 2018-10
TATGCACGATTTATTTACAAGTGAAAAGAAAAAAGAAGAAGAGAAGAAAAAAGCTGACGACAAGAATAAGCATAATTTTTCTCAGCAACAGCTTTCTGATTTTGATAAGAAAATGGATGATGAGCTATTTAAAGTAAAAATAAAGGCAATTGCTACATCTCCAGATAAATCTAGACCTAAAAAAATTCTAGATGACCTTGCTAGACTATGCAACCAATACAATTATCTTTGACTTAATACACTGAAATTCGAGAAAGTAAAAGACGTAGATTTAGATCTTTACGCTAGAAACTTTGTATGAAGAGTATTCTATACCCAAAAGAGCTTTATGAATAAGATTGCTCATCCAGCTAAAAATAATGTTCTAAATATCAAAGAACTTTCATCTTTGATTCATTTTCCACATGGAAGATTTAATCAAAATCCAAGAATTGCACGACAAAAATTTAAAATTGTCCCAGCTCCAGATGATCTTCCAAATGAGTGAATTGTAGTTTGATACAATAACTATGGATGAGTAGAAAGAGAGATTAGAATTACAGATAAAGATAGGTTCAGACACATATATATTCTCTGACAAACAGGTACCTGAAAGTCAACTCTGATGTATGCTCAGGCGGTTGATGATATGGATAACGGAAGATGATTTACATTTATTGATCCACATGGAGAGGCGTGTGAATATCTTTTAAAATGGTTTCCGAAAGAGAGAATCAATGATTTAATTTATTTTGATCTTTGAAATACTGCTTATCCAATTTGACTTAATCCTCTTGAAGTAAATCCAGAAGACGCAGATCAAAAAGACGTAGTGACAAACGATCTCGTAGAGATGTTTATTCAGATGTATGGACCAGAAATCTTTGGACCTAGAATTCAGGATTATTTCCGTAATGCTTGTTTACTGCTTATGGATCAACCAGAATGATGAACAATTGTAGATATTATGAGACTCTTCACTGATGATGCCTTTGCTGAGGCAAAAATTAGGAATCTTAAAGATCCAGTAGTTGCAGCCTGGTGGAATAAAACTTATAAGAAAATGTGAGATAGAGAAAAGGCTGAGATTATTCCATTTATTCAGGCAAAATTCTGACCATTTACGACATGAGTTTATGTGAGAAATATCATCTGACAACCTAAATCAGCTTTCAATATTTATGATGCTATGCAGGAAAAGAAGATTATTCTGATGAATCTTGCAAAATGAATAGCATGAGAAGAAACTTCAAAGTTGGTTGGAAGGATTATAGCAATGCAAGTTAAACTTGCGGCATTAAAGAGAGCAAAGATTCCAGAGTCAGAAAGAGTCCCTCATTATTTATATGTGGATGAGTTCCAGAATTATGTTTCAGCTTCATTTGAATCAATTCTTTCTGAAGCCAGAAAATATAAAGTTTGACTGGTTGTAGCCCATCAGTATATTGAACAGCTTAAACAAGAATGACTTGGATGAAATATGGATATGTCTAAAACAATTTTTGGTAACATCGGAAATATGTTTATATTTAAAACATGAGCTCCAGATGCAGAATTTTTGCAGAAGGAATTTGAACCTGAATTTAATCAAACAGATTTAACTTCAACTGAAGCTTTCATGTGAGCATGTAAAATTTCAATTAATAATCAGCAAACTAGACCATTTACGTTTAAATCAAAAGTCCTTTATCCATGATTCCCTCATGGATTACCTTATCGTAATACACCAGAAAAAGTTCAAATTATTAAAGAAATTTCTTCTCTCAGATGGTGAAGTAAGAGAGAAATTGTGGATAAGGAAATTTATTTCAGAGTGGGAGTTTAGTATCTTTATATAATAAATAAAAATAAAATGGCTGAAAAATGAAATTTAAATCAATGAGTTAAATTATGACAGACTTGAAAACGAATAAAAAAAGAAATAGTCTTGTCTGAAAAAGATAGATTTAAACATGAGTATATAATATGACATAATTGATATTGAAAAGATATTTTTATGCTCAATCAAGCAATTCAAGATATTAAAAATTGAAACGGTATCTGTTTTATAGATTCATATTGAGATTTTGTTGAGGAATTATTGGAGTATATTCCTAAGGAAAGAGCGAAAGATCTGATATATTTTGATGTGTCTGACAAAGAGAGACCAATTGGTTTGAATATTTTTGATATTGATAGCCCAGATGAAATTGAATTTGTAGTAAACGAAACTACAGATATGTTTATCTCTATGTATTGACCAGAAATATTTTGACCAAGAATTGAAGAATATTTTAAGTATTGAAGTATGTTAGTGCTAGAAGACTTTGAGGATAAACCGACAATTTTTGATTCTGTTAGAATATTTACAGATGATAGTTTTCGTGAATATAAATTAAAAAAAATTACGAATCCTATAGTAAAAAGTTGGTGGGAAAGAACATATAATGCTATGTGAGATAGAGAAAAAGAAGAAATTATACCCTACTTTTCTTCTAAATTTGTATCATTCCAGACCAATCCACGCACTAGAAATATTATATGACAGACGAGGTCAGGTTTTAATATTGATGAAGTATTAAATAATAAAAAAATATTGCTTGTTAACCTGAATAAATGAGTTATTTGAGAAACAGACGGTAATTTGATTTGAAAAATATTATTATTTAAAATTAACCTTGCATTGAAGAAAAGGGCAAGAATTAATAAAGAAGATTTATCTCCATATTTTTTGTATTTAGATAATTTCCCCGCTTATATATGATGAACATCATATGAAAATTTTTTAGATAATGCTACGAGATGTAAATTGTGAGTAATAATGTCACATAAATACGGAGAACAACTGAAAATGGAAAATTCTTTTCAAAAGTTCACAGATGAGTCCCAAATGATTTTAAATACAGTTGGTACAATTTGTATTTTTAAACTGTGAGCATTAGATTCTGAAAAATATGAAAGAGAAGTTTACCCTAAGTTTTCAAAAAAAGATTTAGAAAATTTAAAATTTAATGAATGAGTTATAAAAAGATATTCAAAGCCTGAATTGGTTTTTCTTGAACAGAAATTATATGAATGAAATAATGAGATTGTGCCAATTCTTAAGGAATATTCATCAAAAAAATATTGAAGAAGAATAGAATTTATAGAGAGAGAAACTAGAGCAAGATTTGGTTTACCAATAGGAATTTCCCCACAAGAGGCTATACAAGATAAAGATAAATATAAAATTCCAAAAGAGATGCAAGAAAATGATTCAGATTTAGTTGAATTAATCCTATGAAGTTTATCTTCTACAATAAAAGAAAAACAGGAATTGTTCGATATGTATACTATGATGAATGAAGAACAGAGAAAAAATTTAAGAGATGCTTTTGCATGAGAAAAAGTAGAAATTAAAACAATTGAAAAGGACAAGCTCAATAAAAAAAAGGAAAGGAAAAAGACTAAAAACTTGAAAAAAAATTAGAGTTTTTTATCATTATACATTGTTTATGTATAAGCATTTTTAATGTCAGAAAATCAAACAATAATTACAATTGATGAAAATAGTTCAAATCAGCGTTTTGATCGTTTTTTGCGTAAATATTGCAAAAATTATCCGACTGTAAAATTGACTGACATTTATTCTGCAATTCGTAAGTGAGAAATTACTATAAATTCTAGAAAATCCAAAGAAGACTATCGTCTCCAGATTTGAGATCAGATTTCTTTTCCTGCTGATTTATTCTGAAAAAAAGAGCATGTTCAGTGAATTTCTTTCAAAGAAAAACAGATGAAAAAATTAACCAAAGAGGAGATTCTTCCACGAATTTTGTACGAAGATGCTGAATGGGTTGCTTTCAATAAACCTACATGAGTAGTAGCTCATGAAAGTAATAAACATTGGAAAGATTTATCTATGAATGATTATCTCGCTTGTTATACCAAAGAATATGAAAGCTGAACTTTCAAACCAGCATTTGGATACAGATTAGACAAAGATACTTCATGAGTACTTATTGCTGCTAAAACATATGAAGCTTTGCAATATTTCAACCAGATTATTCGTGACCGTGAGATAAACAAAGAATATCTTACAATTGTAGTATGAAAAGCTCCAGACCACTTGATTATAGATAAACCTCTCGAAAAGAGTTATAATGCACATTTTGATCGCGCTCAAATGAATATAGCAAAATTTTGATGATTAGAATCTAAAACAGAAATCTTTAATGTGAAAACTTTTTTTCATCATGATTTAGGCCAGCTTTCTTTGCTACGCGTGAAACTTTATACAGGTAGAATGCATCAAATTCGTGTTCATGTAGCAAGTGAATGATTCCCAGTAGTAGGGGACTTAATTTATTGAAATGCGGCAGTAAATAGGAAGTGAAATAAACTCTTGCATATTCAGAGACAATTACTACACTGTTATAGATATAGTTTCTCTGATAGAAATGAAAAACTGATTACTGTTAAGGCTCCGTTACCAGAAGACTTTCAATTGGTACTCGGGTCACAGTTAAAACAGATTTCTGCTCTATTGGACAATGAATAATAAAAAATTTTATCTTTTACAAAAACAAACATGAAAACTTTTCTTTGGACTTCATTATTCTGGATTGTGGCAGCTATCGCAGCATTATTATGTCTTGGGTTCGGAAATTTATGAACGCAAGTTCTAGATAACTGATGGATAGCAAAAGTCATGCCAAAAAATATTCAAACAGCATCATGTGATCCAGTAGTTGCATCAGCATTTGAAAATATGGATTGGTGTGCTGCGGCAGAAACTTATAATTGTTATCCTGTAGAAAGTGAAACTGATGATTTAGGAAATACAGCTCGACTCCAGGAACCATTAAGTAGTGTTATCGCTAATCAAGAAATAATTTACAGCTATCTTCAAGATTCTTTTGCAAAAATAAATCAATCAATTGTAGATTTGCAAAATAATTACGCAGCTCAAGAGGTAGAAGAACCAGTTGTAGATGAGCAAGAAGCTCAAAGATTACAGCTCCAAGCTCAAATAGCAGCTTTACAAGAGGAATTAAATAATTTGTAATTAAAATTTGATATAAAAATTAGGGGTCGAAAGGCTCCTTTTTTTAAAGATTCATGTTTATCAAATTTTTAAACTTCCATTGCTGGCTTCAAAAAGTTCTTTTTCAAAATCTGGAAGTAGCCCCTGATTTATATTCAGAATTTTCTTAGTTTTTTCATCACAGATTTCGTTAATAAGTTTTATATCGTATTTCTCCATCAAGTGAGCAACTAAAGAAGTCTGGCTATATTCATGAATAAGTTCAAATTCTTTTAAAATTTCTTTTTCAATAATATTGCAGTTCTGAATAGCATCTTTTGTTGCTTGTGTATACGCCTGAATTAATCCTCAAACTCATAATAAAGTTCACCCAAAATATCTTACCACTATAGCCAAAACATTTAGCAATTTTTCTCATTCTAATACATTTAAAATAGGTTTTCAAGCAGTATTCGTTGGCTCTCAGTCATCATTAGCTTTCTGAATCTTTGGATCAATTAAGACATTTCCAAATAAATCTTCATGAACCTGAATTCACAATCTCCATGCAGAGCAATGGTGCGTCGCTGAAAAATGCTGTTTTCTGATTCATTCTAATAAGCTTTCAGCAGTTTCTTTATCTTCACAAGGGAAAAGGTATGTCAAAAACCTGGAACCTTTGATTTTAGGTATCTCATATTCATAATTACTTTCTATTGTACGGTAGGTTAGTTTAGGCATATTTTTTTGAATTATAAATTATTTTCTACCAAAATCAGCAGGAATTTCTCACCAATCTTCAGTATTCCATTTTAAAATTTTATGTTTTATTCAGTTTTCTTTTAGCCATCTTTCAGCTCACTGTATAGCATCTAAGGTCCTTGAAAAATCTGAATTTTCAGTAACATTTATCTTAGTTTTACATTTTCATTGATTCACTCGAGATATGGCAATTCTAGAATCACTATAAATCACTCTATCATCATTTCATAAATACTTTAATCCGTGTACAATAGCTAAGAATTCACCAATATTATTTGTTCAAATTTTAAATTTTTCATGAAAAATTTCATATCATGTTTGTAAATCAACTCATCTATATTCCATTTCTCAAGGGTTTCATGAGCATGCTGCATCTACAGCAATACTTTCTGAAAAAAATGGAATATCTTCATTTTTTACTTTTTCTTTTTTGGCCTTATTTTTTACTTCATAATATTTTTCCCATCATTCTTGTAACGCAAGTTCAGCCTCTTTCTTACTTGAAAATCATTTATATTTTGCATCAGAAAATCAATTCACGCACTCTTTACATGCATCTCGTGAATCAAAAATTCAGATTTTTTTTCATTTTCGTACCACATAAAATTTCTTTTCACTTTTTCACATAATCAAAATGACATTGTAAATCTGATTTCAATATAGGATTTACGGCTTTTTATGCAAGGAAATTTTGAGAAAATATATAATTTAAAATTATCGATAAAAGGCAAGTAAAAATTACCAGAAAAACGTATTTTTCTCACTGATTTTTTGACTTTTTTTAGGGTTTTGGATATAATTTAATAGAAGATTTTTACTATGTATTTATTACATTCATGAAAAAAGCATTAAAAGTCCTAGTTTTATGAGGTATCGTCGCATTTTTTGGAATAATACCAAATAATAATCTAGAAGTAGAGGCAGCACCGAACAATGTCCCTGCATATTACTATGCAAATTATAAATTTATTGATGATTGGACTCAAATATGGGATTTATTTAGAACTATAAAGTCTAGGTATGAATTAGGATTAGATGTAGATAACAGTATGTTTTCTGAACTATATATTCATTTTGCTAATTCTTTTCCGCATTTAACCCCATATTATAAAACAACATACGAAAAGTGTTTACTCCTCGCCGATGATTTAAGGAAGTGATATTCTTATTCAAGTATGGAAGCTTTGATGTGAAATTCATGTTATAAGAAATTATCACAAGCAGCAGGAGATATTAGTTCCTCATATACAGTACACCCTAATTATAAGATAAACCCAAGCAGTGGAATGGCTCCATTGACTGTAACGTTTGACGCAAGGGGTAGTTCAGATCCATCAAGTGAAACTATACCTACGGCGAATTTTTATTGGTATTATAGAGACGAGAAAGGAGTAGATACACCAATCTGAGAATGACAAGTTATTACATATACATTTGAAGAAGCTGGTAAGTTTATCGTACATCTTGTCGTACGTAGCTCAAATGTTAATGAATGAATTCTTGATGGAGAAGAAGATATAGAGATTAATGTTACTCCAAAAGCTGCTAATATAGTAGTATATGCAAATACAAGAAGGATGACAAAGAATTCTCCAATAAAAATCTGAACTTCGGAATGAGAGAAATGAGTAATCTTTGATGGATCTGCAACTAGACCAAGAGAAAATAGAAAGATTTTATCACACACTTGGACAATAAAAAATGATAAGTCGTGATTCTATTATTCTGAATCTAATAGTTGATCTCCAAGCTACATGAAGCCAATGGTACTCAAAGATAACTGAGAATATGCAGTAACGTTGACAACTAAAGATAATGAAAATAATACAGTATCAGAAACATTTAAAATATATATATCTGATCCTGTTAGCGTTATTAGGCAAACTCCATCAATATGAAATACGTCTACGACAATGACATTTGATGGATCTGCTTCATATTCTATAAAATCTAGATTAAGTTCATATGTGCGAGAAATTTTTAATGAAGATTGAGATAGAATTCAAATGGATCAAGGTAAAAAGATGAGTAGAATTTTTGTGAAACCTTGAAATTATTTAGTTAGATTGATAGTTACAACTTCTTCTGATGCTTTACAGAATGAAGATATAAAAGAAGTATTTATTGATTCAACAACACCGACTCCACAATTCGTAGTTACGCCTACGAGTAAGTGGAAATATCCATCTGAATTTACGCTAGATGCTAGTAGTTCTACAGATATTGATGTATTAAATTGAGTGGATTCGCTAGAATATGATCGAAAATTTTCCACAGAGAATTATAAAATAGTATCTACAGAAGATAATAATAGAAGAATTGTCGTACAATTTGATGATGTAGGTAAACATGCGGTAAAATTGAAGGTAACAGATCAATATTGAAAATTTGCAACTATTTCTAAAATAATAGAAGTAAAGTCTACGCTCAGGCCAGAAATAGAAGCTATACCTGGTGCAATTACACGATGAAAAGAAATGCAATTTAAAGCAACTGTTAATAAGGCAGACGCTGTTAGTACTTATATGTGGAATTTCTGAGATGGAAAAGTTTTAGATAGTCAGTTCGCTGTAGATGTAAAACATATTTATTGACAAAGATGAGTGTATCCTGTTACTTTAACAGTATATGATAAAGATTGAAATTCCAATACTGTTACCGAGAGGGTATTTATTTGAGAGGTAGAGTTTCCAATTGCTGCCTATAGAGTAAAAAACAGTAAATGATTCTATATACAGGCATCTGAAGAGTGCCTGATAGAGTGATCTGATGTCCCACAATTAGCTTATCCTATAGACAGATATGCTAGTTTTACTGTTAATCCATCAATTTCTGTAAACACACAGGGTAATTCAAAGTGATTAACTTATGTATTTGAACCAGAATCATTAATAGGACCTAGTAAAGCAGTTTTCCAATCTACTCTTACCCATAAATTTAGCCAAATGGGGTGCCACTATATAGATTTAACCGTGCAAGATTCAAATATATGAAAGCAAGATAAAACCAGAATATGGTTTGATGTAAAAAATGCCCTTCCTAAAGTGAAAAATGTAACACTATCATTCCCTCAATATTGAGATAATACATCCCCAATCTGATTTAGTTCGAATACGAATTCAACCACAAATCAGACGGTATTTGATTGTTCATCTTGATCAAATAATAATGTTGTGATAAAAGTCACTGCAGTTGAGGCTACTGATTCAGATTGAACTATTTCAAGACTTAGATTCTATTATTATAATACTGATGATCCAAGCAGAATTTTGGATTCTAAAGAGACATGGATAACTAATCCCTATGTATATTTTTCAATGCCAAGGATTGGATGAGAATATAAATTTTGAGTTATGGTTTATGATAATGACGGTTGAATGATTGACACGGAAGAATATTTATGAAGTAATCCATCAATATATTTCCCATCATGTAATAACGACTCAGATGTTCCTACAGTAACATTAAGATTAAGTTCACAGAATATTGAAATATGAGATACAGTAACGTATTCTGTAATATCAAGGATTACATCAAATAATCAAGATTTCGATATGGATAGAACATTTTACTATGATTTTACATGAGACTGAACATGGGATTTAGTAACAAAAAAAGATTCAGCAATTTATACATTTTTGGAACCATACGAATGAATAAAACCTAGAGCAGGTGTGGTTTATAGATGAAAATTGTGAGTATGAGATTGAGCAACATTACATGTAAAAAATTGAATAAAACCAATTTTATTGCATAATTCAATTGGTAATACAGTAATATTTAGGGATTTAAGTATTTGAGAGTTTCAACAAAGACAGGTTTGCTTTGATGTAGAGCAATGTAAATTATGAAACGCTAAATATCAAAAAACTCATATCGTAACTGTTACTAAGGATTCAGAAAAAGCAGAGACTTGGAAATCAACTACTATAACAGAAAATGATAGCTTTTTACAAAAATATCCAGATTATTGAACTCATAATGTATCAATATATCTAAAAAATAGATATTGAATTGAGGTAAGTACGTGATTTGCAATAAAGACTTCGGATAATTCAAACAATTGAAGAATCGCTCCAGGCATAAATATGATAACAATCCCAGAGACAACATTTACAAATGCTAACCCAGAAATATTTTTGAGTAAAGCTATGAATAACACAGTTTTAATGTATATTAATAACGATAACTCAGATGAGTGTTATGTTGATATGGATATAGATCAAGATTCAAATTGAGATGGTCAAAAAGATAATGATATGGATGTGTTGTGTAATAAAATGGCAAAGATTGTATACCAACCAAATTATGAAGTTATTTGAAGAATATACTTTAAAAATGAAGGACAACTAACATTTAAAAACTTTTACGTACAGTTTGAATGATATATACTAGAATTAGACGATGAAAAATTAGTCCTATACAAAGATATTACCACATTGATGAACTGAATAGAAGATAGTTCAATTGAGAATACTACGTTAAAAAGTTCATTAAATACATTGCGTAATAAACTGAATGATATCACAGTGGTCACTCCTACAGTTGTTGCGATAAATGAACAGATAGAAGCATGATGAATAAGATTAAGTCAGAAGCAAAAAGATCTTTTAGATTCCATCCTTGATCGTTTATCTAATTCTGATACTATAATATCAGTTTGAATGAGTGAATATGAAGTAAATAAGACGGAAATTTTAACATTGATATGAAAAACTAATAAAATTACACCAGCTGTGGAAGAATGATTTTCAAGTTTTGAAGAATCAACATCTCTAGAAGAAAAATCTGAAATATTGACTAATCTTTTTGATAATATAATGCAAAATTGAGCTCTTGATAAAGATGATAAGAATGTGGTACAATGACATATTTGTTCTATAGTTAAATATCATAATCTTACATCATATACTGATATTTGTAACTTAACGTTAAGTGAGGATTATAAACCAATAACTAATGTTTCTTCAGAATCTAATAATAGTGGTGGATTACCAACATGGTTAAAAATTGTGTTATTTGTTCTAGTTGGATGATTACTTGCTATGTGATGAATTATTTTATTCTTTTCAATTAAAGCAAAATTAAGTAGTAGTGATGAAGATGAATGATAAAAATTATTTCATTTTTCAATGTATGGCCAGTTATAAACTGGCCATATTTTTTATAAAAAAAGATTTGATTTTTTATTAAATATTATTACATAAAAAATGAGTACCTTTTATAAGGTGTTTTATACTCTAATTTTTATTGTAATGGCAATGGATTTGAACAAGGTTATGCTTATTTGAAGAGCAACAAACAATCTACAAGTTAAGACGATTGAAACGACATGAACTCCTGTTGTGAATTTTACGGTAGCAACGAACAGAAAGTACACAAACAAAGAATGA
>JAEEGL016529206.1_pt1 | contig 11118 bp, 7 predicted proteins | sample 9134231 | NCBI WGS metagenome assembly JAEEGL01 (sample SAMN16246548, study PRJNA631951) | gut metagenome | biome: gut microbiome; feature: rumen; material: fiber-attached | host: Bos | place: Iran: Karaj | collected 2018-10
CCATCGCGATGAAGGCAACATTACAGACGTTGCCCAGGGTAAAGGCGATATTCGTCGCAGAGACAACGCTGTAGCTGCGAATGGAATAGCACTGCAGCAGCAGGGCCTGACCAAAGGCCCAAAGCGTCTCATTCAGAATCAGGGGCATGCCGCGCTTGGCGATCTGTACCGCAAGTTTTCCGGGAATGGAAAAGCTGCGGTATGCGCCGGTGATAAAAGGATTTTCTTTCGAATGCCGATGTGTCCATAAGACGACGATGGCGGCCTCAACATAGCGGGAAATCACGGTAGCGATGGCAGCGCCGTTCGAACCGAGACGCGGCAGGCCAAGCTTTCCGAAAATCAGCAGCCAGTTGCAGATGAAATTGACAGCAACGGCAATGATGCCTGCCGTCATCGGTACGACAGTCTGTCCGGATTCCCGGAGCGTACTGGCATAGCACTGCGCAAGAGCAAAGGCAGGCAGTCCCAGGAGCATCAGGCGCAGATAGCTATTTCCAAAGCGAAGGCTTGCATCGATATTCGTAAGGTCGCCCTCTCCCCGCAGATACAACCGCAGCAGCGACGATCCGAAGCCGAGAAAAACGACGGCGCCGATCCCCAAAAGGCAAGCACATTCCAGAAGCTTAAAACGGAAGGAGTGACGGACGCCGTCCATATCGCCCTTTCCGAAAAACTGTGCGCCAAAAATACCGGCGCCGGATACCGCCCCGAAAATCGCAAGGTTAAATACAAAGAGCAGGGTGTTGGCAATGGAAACGCCGGTCATTTCCACCGTCCCTACCCTGCCCACCATGATATTGTCCAGCATACCGACAAAATTGGTGATGCCGTTTTGAATCATGATGGGCAGAGCAACGGACAGGGCCATTTTATAGAATTGTTTGTTTCCGAAATAACGACTCATGGGAACCTCAATCCGAATGAATTATTCTATGTTTTGCTCCGGATCTGTGGTTCAGATTCGGATTATAACCGTTCCAGAACCTCGAGCAGGTACTTCCAGGTACGGTTTGCAGAAGCGATGTTCAAGCGCTCGCGGGTGGTGTGGATGTCCTGCATATCGGGACCGAAGGATACGCAGTCCAGGCCGGGCAGCTTGTCGGAGAACAAACCGCACTCCAGGCCGGCATGGATGGCCTCAACCACGGGCTTGCGGCCGTAGAGATCCTCAAAGACACGAACCATCAAGTCACGAAGCGGAGAATTCTTTCGATACTCCCAGGCGGGATAGTTGCCATGCTCTCCGTAGGCAGCGCCGTATTTCTCACCCACGGCTTTGATGCGCTCGAAAAGCTCCAGCTTTTCCCGGTTGACGGAGGAGCGGACGGAGAAGGACATGCTGAGCACGTCGCCTTCGGTCTTGAGGATGCCAAGATTCAGAGAGGTCTGGACCAGACCCTCGATGTCCTTGCTCCAGGCCTGGATGCCGTTGGGTACGTCGTTGAGCATGCCTACGGCTTTGCGGGTGGAAAGAGCGCTCATGGCCCGGCCCCGGCAGACGCAGGTCTCCCGTGTGATCTTCACACGGGTCTCGGCGGCGGGGAGCTTTTTCATCAGCTCCGCAGAGATCTTGTCGATGGCCGCGAGAGCATCGTCCAGCAGGTCAGCGGCCACGATGACCTTGGCCATGCTGTAGTTGGGGATAGCGTTGTCCTTCTGGCCGCCCCGGACGTAGACCAGGCGGTATGGAATCTCTTTGAGAAGTCTCGCCAACAGCTCGCCCATGAGCTTGTTGGAGTTGGCGCGGCCCTTGTGAATCTCCGCGCCGCTGTGGCCGCCCAGGAGGCCGTCCACATAGAGGTGAATGCCCTTGCCCTCTGCCTTTTCGATTTTGACAGGGAGCGTCAGATCGGAGCGCGCACCGCCGGCACAGCTGACGGTGAGAACGCCCTCGGCCTCGGAGTCACAGTTCAGGAAGATCCTGCCCTTCAGCAGTGCCGGATCCAGACCCGTGGCGCCCTCCATACCAATCTCCTCATCCACGGTGAAGACGCATTCCAAAGGAGGATGGGGAATATCGTCAGCCTCCAGGATCGCCAGGGCGTAGGCTACGGCAATTCCGTCGTCGCCGCCCAGGGTCGTGCCTTCGGCCCAGATAACGACACCGTCGGTTCGCAGATCCAGAGGATCCTTCGTGAAGTCGATGGGATTGTCCTTGGTCTTTTCTGCTACCATGTCCATATGGCCCTGGAGGATCACCGTGGGATGCTCTTCGTAGCCAGGCGTCCCGTCCTTATAGATGACCACATTGTTCAGTTCATCCTGCACGGCCCGCAGTCCGTGCTCCTTTGCGAAGCTCATCAGATAATCGCTGATCTGCTTCGTATTGCGTGAGCCGTGAGGTATCTTGCAGATCTCCTCAAAATAATACAGCGCACGCTCCGGCTGCAGATTTTCCAATACACGTTTTTCCATAGTCAGTTCCTCCCCATGCGATCAGTTCAGTTGTTTTGTTATAATTATATTTCAGAATCATAATTGCGGCAGGCCTGACGGAGCAAACGTACTCCACTGCCTCCGGCCAAAGGAATTCGGCACCACTGAGATAAAATAGAAAGGCTCCGTTTCGCGAAGAATGCGCGATCCACTCTAAAGATCGATCTTCAGGATCTGCAAAGCTTCTTTTTGAAAAAACGGAAAATCGAATGAACCGCTTCGGAGCGCAGCAACAGCGTCAAAGGAAGATAGATAATCACGGAAACGGTCAGCGATAAAAGGACTGTCGGCAGAGCATGCACGGAAATCAGCTTTTTTGCCAAAAACCAGGATATAAAGACAGCCAGGCCGGCGCAGCAAGCAACAATCAAAAGCTCCCTCACCAAGCGTCTGAAGGGCAAACGGATATAACGGCGCAGGAAGAGCAGCCGAAGTGTGAGCCCAAGAACTGCGGAAGCAGAGGTCGCAAGCGCCAAGCCTGGAACGCCCCAAAGATGATGAAAGAGAAAATCCAGAGCCACATTCAGCAGAATCGTGATGGTGCTGATCATCAACGTTGTTTTTGTGTCTCCGTAGCCATAGAATACATTGGAGAGCACCGTCTCGACTGCAATAAACAGCATACCCGCGCAGTAGCCGGCAAAAATGGACGCGGTGAGAACGGTGGCGGATTCGACAAACTTCCCCCGTTGAAAGGCGATGGTGACGAGCTCCCGGGAGAACACCGCGCAGTAGACAGTGATGGGGATAATCAGAAAGCACAGCACGTGGATGATCTTGACCAGCAGCTCACGCAGGGCATTTTCTCTCCGGTTTGCGATATGTTCGATCATCACCGGATAGGTGGCCGTGCTGATGGCTGTGGAGATCAGACCGCTGAAGACCGACATCAGCCGATTGCCATAGTTTAGGCAGGCGACGGCGCCTTCCCGCCCGGAGGCAAAGATGCGGTCGACCAGGCTGTTGATGTGGACGATGGCGGCAGTAAGCGCCACGGAGGGCAGTCCGCGGATCATCGCCTTCAGATCTTTTTCCCTGAAACGGAAGGAGGGCTTCCAGCGCCATCCCCAGTTAATGAACGGAAGCTGAATCAGCAGGCGGAACACGCTGCCGACAACGATAGCGATGACAGCCGCCCTGGCTTTGAGGAAACGGAAGCAGATCAGCACAAAAATGATTTTGGACAAATGTGTGCCGATTTCCCGCAGCTGGCTGCCCAGAAAGCGATCATGACACTGCAGAATAGCGCCTACGATGGAGGCAACTGCCATCAGCAGATAGGCAGGAGCGGAAAGTCGCAGGTATTCCATCGTGAGGTTCTGCTTTTCTGCTGAGAAGCCGGGGGCCACCATGCGGATCAGCGGGCCCGCAAAAAGGATTAGGAAGGACACCAGGGCAACAGAGAGCAGCAGGAAGAAGGTGATGGCGCCGTCTGCAATCTTCTCTGCTTCCGATTGCAGCCCAGAGCTTCGCTTCGACTGGTATGCTGGAAGAAAAACCTTCCAAATACCGATATCCAAAATAGGATAAAGGATATTGAAAACGCTGATGGTCATGTAAAGTGAATCCGCCGTGTCTCCGGCACCGAGATAGGCTGCCAGAACAGCTTCCCATACGTATGCCAGCAGCTTTGCAAAGACGGAAATCACGAGAACAATCAGTGTATTTTTTACTAATTTGTTATTCATGTTCTCGCCTCAAATTGGGGCTTCGCAGTGCGCCGCAGTTGAAAATCCGACTGCTGCGGCGTGTCATTATGATCCGAAAGCTCTTGCTTTCTCTGTTTGGAATAAGCAACAATCATAGATATGATAATCCAAAAGCAAAGACGACGCATAGAAAAACCGCCAAGGCCATAGGCAAACAGCGGAATCACTGCAAACAGCATGATGGGCTCTGTCATCAGCAGGGAGAATAGTCTGACGGAAAAAGCAATAAAGATTCCAAATCCTACAATCCCGCCCATGGCGAGGATCTCCAGATATGCGTTGTGATATTCAATGGTTCCGTCTAAGCCGTGTAAACCGGGTCCAAGGCCAAAGAGCCAGTTCTTCCGCAGCGTTCCGCCGATCGAGGCGAAAATATCAAAACGGCCCCGGCCATTGGCGTCGCTCTCGATCCACTCAAACACATAGTCGAACAGTCTTTCCCGGAAAATGCCGATCAGAACTGAGAACACGATCAGCAGCACGGAGGTCGCGATCCATTTCTGAGACCTTGTCTGCAGATGGTTGAGGGAAAGATAATACAAAAACAGCGATAATGTCACGACAATCGTCACCACAAGGGTGGAGGAGTTGATCTGGATTGCAACAAACAGGCACATTGCTGCGGAGATCGCCGAAATGATCTTTTCTCTCACGGAACGGCTTCGATCCGCCAGATGGATGATATTGATGAACAGCGCCGCGCCCACCAGCGTGGCCAGCTGGTGCGGATTGGTGGCGCCGCCTGTAAAACGGACGCCGCCGTACCACAGACGCACGCCAAGCAAATAATAGGAGATATAACGGCTGTAATAGTAGAGGTATAAATACCAAAAGCCCGTCAGGATCCCGACAAGATAAATGATCCGCTTGATCTGGTCTGTGCTTCTGTCATACAGTCCGATGAAGATCAGGCAGCTGATCAGCGCGAAATAGAAGAAAGTCAGCAAGCCGGAGGGCGAGGCTTCTGCGCGGTAAGCAAACATGCAGAAGCTTGTTCCCAGGGCAATCACAGGCAGATACAGGAGCCAAAATCTGGGGAGCAAATCCTTCAGGCTCAGTGAAAAGAGCTTGCCGAAATAGCGGAAACACCAGAGCATAACCAGGGTTTCTCCGGGTCCTACCTTCCATACGCGAAACTCCGTCATGGGCGAGACCACTGTGCCGACGACCAGAATCCAATCCCAAATATTGAATTGCTGATTCTGTTCGATTTTCCTTTGCAATTGCATAGCCAACTCCTGTTATACAGAAAGATTTATGTCTGCCGGGGCGCAGGTACCTCGTTCACGATCATCCGAAACTTCCCGCTGGCTTCCCGGTGGATCTCCTTGACGATCCGGATCTGAACCGCGGTATCCGAACCCATGGTGTGCCGACATTCCTCCAGGATCTCCCGGCGGCCCTTCTCGTCCAAAACGCCGTCCGCAAGCTCCAAGAGGATCAAAAGCTCTCCGAGCTTCTCCTGGCGGAACTGGGCGCGAATGACGTTATTCGGCATGTATTTCAGCAGATTCGATACGTTTCCGGCGTTGATCCTTGCGCCATCGGCCCGGAGGAGATAGTCCAGCCGCCTGCCGCGGATCTCGCGGATCATCGGGCCGTGCAGACCGCAGCTGCAGACCGCGTCCGGCGCCTCCGGCACCATGACATCCTCGATGGCATAGCGAATCAGGGGCGTTCCGTGGGACGTAAAGCTGGTGACCAGGATCTCGCCGTTCTCCTGGATCTCAAACACGCCGGTATTCAGCTCCATATGGAGCCGCTGTGCCGGGCATTCCGTGACAAAGGGCGCGCCCTCGCTGGAGGCATACTGATCGTAAACCTTGCAGCGGAATACCCGCTCGATCAGCTCCCGTCCCTCCGGCGTCAGAGTCTCCGAGGTGGGGAACACCGCCATGGGCTGAAAGCGGAGACTGAGTCCGTGGCGTTCGATATAGCGGGCAACGTCGCAGATAGAGGTGAAAAAACCGTCGATAGCCTGTGGCTTGAAGCGGTTCAGACTTTTTACGTAATAGGCCAGTTTTTCCTCTGTCAAATCGAAAGAGGAATAGATCATTTGCTTGCAGGGCAGATTATAGCGCCAGTAGACATGGCGCTTCTGTCCTGGGGGAATAATGTGCTTGCCGTTAAAAGTGGCCCGGCGCATCTTTAAATTCTCAAACCCGACACGCGACTTGAAATGGTCCAGGATCGCCATACGGATTTGGCCGTCCTGTCCGGCGGAAACAACAGTCAGGGATTTACCGGTGGTGCCCCCGGTGTTGGCAACATTGCCGGCGGTTTTTTTCACGGTATAGACCCGCTCAATATTGGCCCGCAGGGTTTCCTTTTCCAGAATGGGCAGTGTCTTCAGATCTTCCTGGCTTTGGATCGTATCGAGGTCAATACCTTGATAGAATTCCCGATAAAATTCACTGTGCTCCGGGGCCCAGCGAATCAAGCGAAGCAGTTCCGTTTTCTGATACTCCAGCTGCCGTTCGAGGGGCCAAGTATCAAACTCACGGCAAAACTCCCGCGTTTTCCAGTAGGTCTCTCCGTAGCGCGCGCGATATTTCTTCCATCCGGCAACGGAGCACATCAGATTTTGCACACAGATCGGAACACGGTCATAGATCCTCTCGAGTCTGCCCATTACAGATTCTCCTTGTACCAGGCGATAGCAGCCTTGATGCCGCGGTCGAAGCTCCAGTCGGGGTCGTAGCCCAGCAGACGCCGGGCCTTGCTGATATCCGCGTTGCTGTGCTTGATGTCGCCGGGGCGGTCAGGGCCGAAATGCGGCGCAACATCCAGACCCAGGGCTTCCGTCAAGCCATAATAGATATCAATCAGGTATTCCCTGCCGCCGTAGGCAATGTTGAAGGCTTCGCCGGCGGCCTCATGGGGGGCCAGGCAGGCTTTCAGATTCGCCTCGATGACGTTCTCAATGTAGGTGAAATCGCGGCTTTGTCGGCCGTCTCCGTTGATTGTGGGGACCTCACCGTGCAGGAGCTGCCTCAGGAAGCGCGGAATCACTGCTGCGTAGGCGCCGTTTGGATCCTGTCTGCGGCCAAAGACGTTGAAGTAGCGCAGGCCATAGGTGTCCAGCCCATAGTGCATGGTGTACTGCTTCGCCCATTCCTCGTCGCAGCGCTTGCTGACGGCATAGGGGCTAAGCAGATTCCCCTCTCTCCCCTCCCGTTTGGGAAGAATCGGTTCGTCACCGTAGACGGAGCTGGATGAGGCGTAGACAAATTTCTTTACACCGCAGCGGCGCGCTGCTTCCAGCATGTTCAGCGTTCCCACGATATTATTGGCACAGTAAAACAAGGGCATTTCAATCGAGCGCGGCACGGAACCCCATGCTGCCTGGTTCAGAACGTAGTCCACGTCCTCGCAGGCCCGCAGGCAGGTATCCAGATCCTTGATATCGCCCCGGATAAACGTAAACTTCGGATCGTTGACAAACAAATCCACGTTCTCCTGCTTGCCGGTAGAGAGATCGTCCAGGCAGCGGACCCGATATCCGAGCTTCAGAATGGCTTCGCAGAGATTGGAGCCGATAAAGCCGGCGCCGCCTGTCACCAAAAACAGGCTGCCCTCCGGAAAGCGAATATTTTGATATCCCATAGAGATCCCTCTTTTTTCCTTGTCGTTTCTCCGAATCAAAGTCTCCAGTAGCGCCATCCGGCAGCTTCGAAGGATTTCCGGTCCAGCATACCCTTCACGTCCAGCAGCACGGGCTGACCGGCGCGGTAGAGGGCTGCGAGCTTTTCCATCGTCAGGCTGGTAAACTCGCTGTGCGCCACGGCAAGAATGACGGCGTCCAGCTCCCGGATCTCCTCTGGCGCGCAGAACTCCACGCCGTAGATCCGGCGGGCCTCTTCGGCGTCGGCAACCGGATCAGAGATCAACGGGTTGATGCCGTATTCTCTCAGTTCCTTCACAATGTCATAGACCTTGCTGTTGCGGGTATCGGGGCAGTTTTCCTTGAAGGTGAAGCCCAGAATGGCGACCCGCGCCTGCTTGACAGGCTTGTCGGCGGCAATCAGGCTCTTGACGCAGTTTTCCGCCACGTAGCGGCCCATGTCGTCGTTGATGCGGCGGCCTGCCAGAATGACCTGGCTGTGATAGCCCAGCATCTCCGCCTTGTAGGTAAGATAGTAGGGATCCACACCGATGCAGTGGCCGCCAACAAGACCGGGATAGAATTTCAAGAAGTTCCACTTGGTACCGGCGGCCTCCAAAACAGCTTTGGTGTCGATTCCCATACGGTTGAAAATGATGGACAGCTCATTCATAAACGCGATATTGATATCACGCTGGCTGTTCTCAATGACCTTGGCGGCTTCAGCGACTTTGATGCTCTCGGCCCTGTGAACACCGGCGTCCACCACAAGCTCATAAACCTTGGCAATGCAATCCAAGGTTTCTTCATCCATGCCGGAGACGATCTTGCAGATGGATTCCAGTCGGTGAACCTTGTCGCCGGGGTTGATGCGCTCCGGGGAATAACCAACCTTGAAGTCAATGCCGCAGCGCAGGCCCGAGGAACGTTCCAGGATGGGAACGCAGACTTCCTCCGTGACGCCGGGATAGACGGTGGACTCGTAGACAACTACGGAACCGCGGCGAAGATTGCGGCCAAGAATATCGCTGGCGCTCTCAACCGGACGAAGGTCCGGCGTATGGTCATCGTTCACGGGCGTCGGGACAGTGACAATGTGAAAACGCGCCTGCCGCAGCATCGACTCGTCGGAAGTGAATTCAACCGATGTGGAAGCTATGACATCATTCCCGACCTCTTTCGTTGGATCGATCCCGGATTTGTACAGGTCGATCTTCTGCGGATTCAGGTCAAACCCGATCACCTGCATTTTTTTGGCAAAGGCCACCGCAATGGGCATACCTACGTAGCCCAGACCAACCAGGGAAAGTGCGTCTTCTTTTGCCAACAATCTATCATACAGAGCTTCCATATTCATACGAGCCTTCCAATTTCTCTGAGGTAAGTGTTTACGATGATATTTCTGTCAAAATGCTCCTCGACGTGCTTTCTGCCCATGAGGCCCATTTGACGCTTCTCTTTCCAAGGCAAGTCCCGGAATTTCAGGATGGTTTTATAAAGCGCGTCTGCGTCCTTCGGCGGAAATCCAAGGCCCGAGATCCCGTCCACATAGGTCTCACGGCAGCCCGGGACATTCGTAGCCAGAACCGGCCGGCCACAGGCAGCAGCCTCCAGAAGGACGTTGGACATACCCTCGTGATAGGAGGCGTGAAGGACGGCATGAGTATGTTTATACCAGGGACGAGGGTCCTCCTTATAGCCCAGATAGGATACAACGCCTTCCGGCTCCAATGCTTTTATTTCTTCCAACACCGGTCCCTCGCATGTCCCGATCAGTCGAATCCGGATGTTCTCTCCCGAAAGGCGACGGGCCGCAGTAAGGATCTCACGAATACCCTTGTCTGGAATCATACGACCTATCACGGTAAGGATCAGCGGATCTCCTTCCTTCCACTCCGGATAGGGCTCTAAACAATTGCGGTCCAGATTGACGCCGGAACCGGGAAGCAGCTCATAGGGACCGCTGACGATCTTGCGGGACAGCATAAAGTCCAGATTCGATTGGTTTTGGAAAAAGACCTTCTGCGCTTTTTTCAAACCACGCCGATAAAGAGGAACCGTAATATGCCGAAGCGCGCCGCCGCCTTCCAATGCGGTGCCCAAACCAGTTACATTGGCAAAATACGGGATGCCCAGGCTTCCGCAGGCAATCCCTCCATAAATATTGGGTTTGATCGTATAGGTCAGCACTACATCCGGCTGCAGCTCACGCAGCTTTTTTTTGTAATAGGAAACCAACTTCAGCTCTTTGATGGGGTTTGTCCCATGGTATTCCATGTTCACGGGAATCAGGCGGCAGCCCATTTTTTCGAGGGCATCGACGTTGCCCGTGGGCTTTGCGAGGGCGATCACCTCATATTTCGCACAGAGTTCCTCCATGAGCTCTCTGCGGAACCCGAAAAGACCGCCGCTGCCATTGCTGAGTACAAGTATTTTCTTCATGCGATACTCCGTTTCCTCCGGATCTATCCTTCTGCGGATCCTCCGTCAAACCTTCAACATGGAAATAGTAACCCCTAGACATGCTCTTTCAGCCTGCCGGGGATCAGCGATAACCCTTGATCAAACGATAAACCTTGATCAGCATCCCCTTGAACTGCAGCTTGACCTGCGTAATACGGGCCGCAGGGGGAATACTGCGCTTCTGCTGCTTGGCAAGCGCATAGATGTCCCGCGCGAAAACAGCGTTATCGTCCTTTTCGTTTCCGTTTTTGGTATATAGCAGCCAGCCCCAGGCCTTGGCAATGTTTGCCTTATAATTTGCAACATCAAAGCATGAGGTAAAACGATCCACCTTACCGAGCAGATCCAGCGTCAGAAGCGTACGGTAACACTTTGCGCAGTGACCGCAGTTGTGGAAATTGAAGCAGACGTCCAGATATTTCCAGGCCACGTCCCAGTCGGCGATATCTCTTGTTTTCTCAATTCGGGTTGCGTAATCGGAGAGAACAAACTCGCAGCTTTCGGTAGAAAAGCCGGCACAGAGCAGGGACTCATAATGCTCGGAGCCCTCGGAGAGGCTGGGATCATAATAGTCCGGCCAGCCTGCCGAGGAGCAATAGTATTTTCGGAACAGGCCCTCCAGCGCCAATACGCAGGCACAGTTTCTGTATACCGCCGTATAACCGTATGCACCGCGGTAATAGTCGGAGTCCATATTCGAACAGATGTATAGGATCGGCAGCCCGGTCAAAGCTGCCACATCGGAAGCGTTTTGCAGCTTCTCGATCGACATCCGATCGGTCGTTTCATAAAACTCCCTGACGGTGTATTTCTTTTTTCTGTCCGAAGTGTCAGGGTGAAAAATCGCACCCATGTTGAAATAGGCCAAATGCGTCAGACGAAACGCATCCGGGACATCCTTCA
>JAEEGL010531129.1_pt1 | contig 11117 bp, 8 predicted proteins | sample 9134231 | NCBI WGS metagenome assembly JAEEGL01 (sample SAMN16246548, study PRJNA631951) | gut metagenome | biome: gut microbiome; feature: rumen; material: fiber-attached | host: Bos | place: Iran: Karaj | collected 2018-10
AATCTCGCATTTATCCAACAGCACCACATAAAACTCTCCTATTTTAATATTCGGATGGATGCTTTGTTCATAAAGGTGGCGAGCCAAATTGTTAGCCTGCTGTACAATACAGGTTTCATCATTAAAAATCTTCGTTACAAACCTATAAGTTGGATTTAGTTTTATATCATCAATATAATAGAAATGCTTCCAATCATCAAATTTAAACGATTTGTTAACCAATTTGAGAAATGGTTCTTCAACACCATCCATCTGGCAAATGTCGTTCGAAAACGCCACGCCATCCTCATTGCTCTTATTCCCCACACGCTGTACAACAGCCGCTTTTATATTTCCTATTTTAGCCATTAATACTATTGATTATACGCGACGGAATCAGTCCCTCGCCATTTCTAAATTCATATCTTGTTACAAACATGCCAAGATCTTTCCAATATTCCTCTCCTGCATGTTCTATCATAATAATTTGGAACCCTTCCTTCTGAACCATTTCCCTCATGAATTTATCGGTAAGCCTGAACGCCTCTGTCAGTTTCTCTCGGTCGTCATTAGCTATATCGCCACTGTTCGAAATCACTTCACCATTATTGTCTGCATAATACGGAATACTTGGTTGATCAATGAAAAGGAACTGTGGTATCTGCTCATTATGGTTCTCCATCAGCAAATCATGCAAACCAAAAAAATAGCAAAGATGCATAAACATATAATTTGACTTGCTACCCACATTTGCTTTCGCATATTCACCCTCTTCCTTTTCCAACATAAGCATCTTTTCTTCGGTACTATAAACCGGTTTATAGTACCGATAGGCTTCAGAAATACCTCTCTGATACTTGAAGTATTTTCCTATTGCATCGTTCAGATTTCCCAAAGCATTATCGTTCTTTGCACGCAGCCGAACCAACTTCTCTTCAATTGATGTAATTGCCTCGCTACTCTGTATCAGCATTTCTTCTGTTATTGCCTGCGTCGGTTCCTTGCTTAATTCTTTCTCCATCCTTTCCGCCAAAAGAATAGCCTTTCTTATCCAAACTATATCTTTTTGGTCTAACTGATAGGGATTATATTTTCTCCATTCCTTTGCTAGAGAATGTTCCTCCTTCTGAAGCTCCTTTTTAGCAGATTCAAAGTCAGCAGGCAGTTTCATTTCTGGCATATATCTTTGCTTAATCCCATCCCATGCTGCTGTCAGTTCTCGAAGCAATTGCCCAGTCTCATGATAAGACATCAATTCAGACAAATGTTTCTTAACATACTCCAATGGTACAAGGCTATCGTTTCGCCTCTCCAACCTCTTCTGATATATCTTGCACTCTTTCTCCAACGACTCAAAATAGCCTAGTCTCTCTCTAACCTTCACCAATGCCATCTCTATTTCATGGCGTTTCCTGTTTGCTTCTTCATTCTTGAACTGGAGGTTACAGTTTTCAACTATCGTTTTTATATGTGAAGACCATGCAAGAGGATTATCCCCAAGTACCATCGCATAACCCAAACCCAACTCTTCTATTTCATTGGAAATATCAGTCTGAGTTTTTTTATATTTTTCAAGGCTTTCTTTTTCACGTTCTTGTTCTTTTTTCTTCTTTTTATCCTCTGTCTGTGCTTTTAAAAGTGCAGTCTCAAGTTCTCGCAACTTTACCTCATTCACGCCAATGGCCATTTTAAAGAGATCATTGAGTATCCTTGAATATTCATCCCTACGGAAGAAACGTAGGTCTTGATATGTATTTTCTGTAGCAATTATATCCTCCGTCAAGTAATTGAACACTAGATTATGACGGAAATGCTGTTTAACCTTACTCTCTAATTTCAACTTTGGATTAATGTGAAACAAATCGTTCATCTTTGTTAATGCCTTGGCCCTGATATCGTTTATATCAGCAATAGGTTCATCAGGCAGGTATTCTCCCTCTCGGAATATCACCGTCATCTCCGCAGACTCGACGGTAGGTGCTTGCCTTATTATAGTATAAGGTTTCTCCTCCACATAAAACACCAACCCATACCAGGACACATTCTCATTGATGACATCTTCAACAATAGTACTTCGTTCAGAAAGCAAACAATAGTCAATTATCTTAAGAACTGATGATTTGCCTGTCGAAGAGTCTCCTGTTATCACATTAACCTTGTCTTTATAAAAATCAAGATCACGCGTTCCTCGGTCACGATTGAACCAAAGCCTGATTTTTGATATATAGAATTTCATAACACAATACCCAAATCTTTATATAACACTTTAACATCCTTATCTCCTATCAAATCGGCAAGTTTTATCGATGCATGTTTTACATCATCTATTACACCACTGGTAATACCCTGCAGTTCTAATGCCAATTGTTGACAATCAGCGGTAATAGAATAATGACCCTCGCCCGTCTTTTCTATTTTTCCGCTCAGTAGCAACATCGTCATTGCATTTATGAATATGGGCTGAAACTCTAAAAACTTCCTGTTTAAAGCCTGATAATATGCAGATTCCTGGCGCACCATATCCTCATAAACGAGATAGCTCTTCATTCTACTACGTATAGCACGGTCGGTAACCATTATCACAAACAGGTTAAGTTTCGCCACTTCATCTATGTCCAACACCATTGCATTGATAATAGAACATATAGCTACACTCTCATTATTTATAATCCTATCCATCTTGTTCTGATTGTTTCTTGAAAAAATCCTTCCAGTCTCTATGCCATCCTATCAGGCATTCATCCGAAAAATAATAGTATGCACCATTTGATATAGCTAACCCAAGTAGCTTCTTTTGTAATTTCAGCTCATGTTTTCTTACTTGATACAGAATATCCTGAGCTTTTTCAACTATTGCATCCTCACTTGCTCCAGCCTCAATTCTCTTGTAAGCCCGCTCAAATTCATTCTCCCAAAATTCAATAGCATCCGTTCGGAATTCCAAATCCTCTGAATCTAATATCATTGAATCTTCATTCAATTCATCATATTTGTTTTTGAAACTATAGAAATAACTGGCATATTTGGCAACCTTGTCGGTTTCACTCGCAGCAAAATCCTTAACCTTTATCAATTGTTTTATGCAAACGAGATCCAGGAACTCTTTCTTATAGCTTTCCATTCGGATTCGGAAGTCCAATTTTTCTTCTCTATGGTATTGAAACACACGCTCAAAACGCTTTTTCTGCTCTTCGAATGTATATGATAGTGGTTCACCTTTCTCAGCCTGTTCCGAGAAATCCTTCACGGCTTCACACAAGAAGTCATCATAAACATCTTGGGCTTCTTCATCAGAGAACCGAACTGTGTCTGCGATGTAATCCAAGCACATTTGCTTCAGGTCGCACTGACTTACTACCGTAAACTTTACCTTTTTCAGAAATTCGCGCCTAAACTCAAACGCTTTCAGATCATCTATCATCATTTGCACCGTCCGGGATTTCGATTTTTCAATTTCCTCTTTTTGAGGTCGCCCTTCCTGGGTAATTTCATCAAGTACTCTGTCTATCTTCTCTATATTAGCTCCACTTCGAACCTCTTCACATAGTTCAACAAACTTATTATCGTCTGCTTTCTTGTTGCATACATAACAAAACTCATGATTATCTATATAAAGCTTTGCCTCTTCCTTTGTTCTTGGAGTCTCATTGCTTCCCTTTATCAATTTACGCCATACATCAATGGCCTTCCATAGATCTGTAGATCTGTTTGTGAGGGGGCGCTTCTCACCGTTTGCTGTCACTTGGACAGTGTTCTTGGCTTGATAAAGTGTTATATAATCATCCTTTTCTATAGCCGCATCATCCAATTTTTCAAACGAGACGATCTCCCCCTTTTTCATTACAAGCAAATGGTAAAGAAAATAGTAGAACTGATATACAAATCCCGCAATCTTATCCATCGCGGTATGCTGCTCTTCTTCTGTATACTTCTTTTTACTCATAGACTTTATGCAATTCTAACACAACATATTAAATAGATCATTGAACTCCTTCTTTTGCCTTATCATTCCCAGCATTATTCTTTGCTCTTGTACGATTTCCTGCCGCAATTGAGTTTATAACAAATAAAGTGGCTATCTCTTTATAACCTATCTCTTTAATAAAATGATCGAACGAAAAATAATGCAAGAAATTACTATATGCCGAGTCTATCCAATTTAAAAATTTCCAATCGTTAAACATAATGAAAAACCAAGGGTTCAACTCAACTTTGAGTTCAAGAACTGTATTATACACGTTAATGTCTTTTCGTCCAATATACAAATCCCTAAAGCCTGAAGGTAGTTGGTAATTATATCCTTTGAATACTCCTTTAAAAGACAGAGCGTAGTGCCTGTTTTTTATTTTCAGCCAGTCGTCTTTCTTTGTAAGTGTTGAATTTCTTGGAAGCATCAATTCGAATTTTTCATAGATGGCATCATCTTCTCCTCTTAAAAAATGTACATCTTCTACTTTCGTCACATCATTCAGGTGCTCAATAAATTTTTCTCTTTGTTCTATTGGTTTCGATAGCACTTCGATAATCCTGTTTTTTAACAAAAAGTCAGGGATATCCTCTCTTCTTAAAACAGCAAGTTTATCACCCTTTTCAAATGATGAGAAATATATTTCCTGATTCCGTGATAGCCAATCTAAAAAGATGTATTCAATGGCCTCTGTCATCAGTTTAAAACCTTTGACATCTCTATTCAAGAGTTTTGCAGCATTCTCTTCATCAACCTTAGATATACAAACAAAATCTTCACATCCACTTTCATTTATCTTTAACGGCTTTATCTTAAATGATTTATACCAAATATGCTCATAGGCCTTATTCTCTGAGAAAACCGATGAAAGGTCACTTATCAAGTTATTTAATGCCTGATATCTTGCAATGGGAAGCATTCTACCCTCATTATCTGTGACAAACACAAAATCAGTCTTAATTTTGAAGGACTTATTCTTATAAAACGATATGAGATAAAGTAGCACAGATATAACAATACATGCTATGCCCGACCATAGTGGTATATGGCTGTTAGGGAAACAATTTGTAAAGAAGTTAGCTAAAAGTGACACGCCAACAGACAAGAGTGCTACTAACACTAGGTTCTTGTACAAATACTCCTTCTTCTCTCTAAATGTGTTTATTGGTTCCATCATACCTCACCTTTAAGTCTTCAATTTCCACAACATTGATTATTGTTTCCTCAAAATCAAACGCTATATACTCTTGTTAATAGTGTAAAGGCACTAAAGATTCTTAGCTAGCGTGCCGTCCTCCATTTGTTGCTGATATATATCATTTATCTCGCTATCTAGTCTAAAATATAAATATGGTAATTTTGCTATGACTTCACTACAAAAAGATTTAGCCTTACAGCTACTCATTGATTGACATTTTGAAATAGCCCGGCTACTCTCTACGATGTTGCATATTTCTATGTTGTAATTTTCTGCTAATGGATACCACCCTGAATCCCACAGATTATGTCTGTGTTGTCGAGGTGTAATCTGCAAAATATAAAATATTTTTGAATCCTCACCTAATAATCCTAAAATTTGTCCACTTGCATAGCAAATCGACACACTCCACAATGGAAACTCTGTAGAATTATTCTTATATGATTCTGGTAATTGGGGCCACTCTTCTCTTTTGCACCCCATAATACTTTCATCCCATGAGACATCTGCTACATGAAAATAAGCATTGCTTTTAAATCTAAGCAAGGAATCAAAGTCAAGAGTTCCTATTTCTGACATCATCTTCAAGAAACCGACATGCCATGAATTATCCATTCCGATATCGTTATTCATATACAGAAAAGATATTATAATATGCTTAGAGGATGATTTCTTTAATTCTAGGCTCGGCCTATTACTTGGTTTATTCTCAGTTAGAATCATTTTATTGTATTATTGAAAATATGTTCCTCGATACAATCATACAAAGAACCATTCAAGATGTCATTATACTTTTTTTCATATAGACTCCCCTGTGCTTGTAGATATGCATATTTTTCACTCTTTCTTAAAGCCTGATGGTTGTTCAACATAGCTTTACATACAATATCTTCGCTACAATTCTGGCATTTCACGTCAATGTTCTTTCTTTGTTCCTGTATTTTCTCGAACTCTGTTTTACCTTTTCTTGTCTTTTGAACTACTCCCACATACATGGCATCAACCTTTGTTATAGGTTGCATATTATGTTTGGGGTCCAGTAATACAACATAAAATACATTGGCTACAATAAAACCAATAACCCTTCCTTGATTAGAAGTCAGTTCAAACTGTTTCATTTCAGTTTCAGCCTCCTTTCCTACAATACTATCAGGCAACCAACTAAGATCTGTTTTTGATATAGGCATATATTTGTTATCCCAGTTTATATTATGTACACGATAGGCTTTGGCAAAATCATGACGTTCAAAATCTTTTAGAGTATAATTACCCAATTCCTTCATTCGAGTATATAACAAATTAAACCATTTTGACGATTCTTCACCTATACCAAAATAATCAATTTGTCTAAAATACTCAAAAGAGAAACACAGTTTGGGAATTCTTGGGCAATCTTCAACAAGAATTTGATTATTTAGACTCGGCCTTCTTTGCGGTAATATGCTTATATCTTGCTCCATAATACTCTACCATCCATTCATCTCTGATAATATTCTCACATCTCTCTAATGGACTTAATCCTCCACGAGCTTTTACCCAAGGTTCCTCTTCATGAGTCATCTGTTCTAACTCAGTAGGAGAAAACCTTACATAGTTATCTAAGATAAAATTAATAAAATCCGAATCATTTTGTCCAATACAACCCATGATTTCCCTATTCTTTACGTCATTAACATATATCTCAGAATAAAGAGATTTTCCCATATTATTAAACCTATCATATATTTCTCGATTAACAGGACCATGAATCCAAGCCTGAAAATTACCATTAAATAAACGGCGATTATTTATGCCCAGATGCCATGCCTGGGTATAATACAATAACTTTTGCAATTTCAAATTAATCAACACATTTGTTTCATCTTGATTAACTCTAAGGACTATATAGTCCACTACATCATTAACATTCATCATAAGCATTTAATATATTAACATTATTATAGTTCTTATTCTTAACAGAGAGTATATGAAGTGAATTACTCCTCAGGGTCACCCCGTCGGGATGACAGGGCGAAGCATTTTAACGTATATGTGGTAACACAACTCATAGATGACTGATGACCAATGCATCATGAAATGCGGCAGGGAATTATAGTTTTAGGATTATAACCTTGCTTTACCAAGGCACAAAGATAATAAAAAAAATAATATGAACCAAATATTTCCCGATTTTTTATCAAAACATTATAATAGGTCCTGTCCCTTGCGTAACACTCTTTTGGAAATCCATTTCAATCTTTTTGGGGGGGTGATGATCTTTGTAAGAAGGATAATAACATTATCACATGACTTATTTCCAGTGTCTTCTCGGACATTTCCTTCTTGCATGTATATCCATCCAATGAAGTCCTTAAGACGTTCTATTTACAATTTCTTCCATACAATTTCCTTGATTTCATTCCCCCACGACACCGTCTCACAATACTCTTTTAATTTCTTTCTTGCTATTTCATTCCTGATAATATCTTCATATAAATCTTCAGTGACATAAGCCATCCAACTACTATCAATCGATTCAAAGTCTGGCCAAGCAAGAGGATTCAAGGCAAATTTCAGATATGGCAGTTCTTCCGAAAGACTGACGACGCAGTCCTTGATGTCAGCTTCATCATCGCCGGCATGGTTATAATAATCAACAAGCAACATAACAAAATCATACTTTTCAATAGGATTGTTATCCTCGTACAGATTTGATTTAAACTTGGCAAATACATCTGCCGTCAGCAGTCTATCTGATGTATATCTCTGGGCGAAGACTAAGTCATAAAGTGTTTTCGCATTTCCTACAATCCACTCTTTCAAGGATTCCTTCAGCTGGTCGCCTGTTGCATGAAGCACAGCGGCAGCAATTCTCGCGTTTCCTTGAAACTCCACATTTTTCATGAGCCTTCTCTGGTCCCACTCTATATTACCATTCCTAGTCGAATCGGAGATTGATAAAACGAACTGTATAAGATCATTATCATGTTGGACGCTTTCAAGCGACTCATAAAGCAAAAATTCTGCAGCCTCTGCAGTTGGAGTATTCGAGCGGAAATATGAGGTTATCTCTTTTATCCTATCAGATAGACATGCACTCCTCCACAGACGTGCTATAACAATATCAAGATGTTCAACTGCAGGTTCATCAGCAATATGCGGTACTATCAGGAGTATGTTCTGCATCCAATTCTTCAATACATGTTCTTTGATTGGCAGTTTTTGATTTTTACAGACATTTTCTGATGCCACGAAGATATTCTCGATATATCTCCTCAGTTCCTTTATGAAACCATCTGTAACAGGCATTTTCTTATTTCCGACGACATCACTCAACAACTCCTTTAGATCTTTCGGGGCAAGTTTGAACATGATAACATATAACGAAAGATTATTTAGAGCATCCAGTTTACTTTGAGGGCCGTCTGATGGTGTCAGAACACTATCAAACATTCCTCTGGCTACTGTAGAATAGAATTGCCCACCAATAGCGTTGTTATCTGTAACGAGATAGTTATCAACACAAAAATCAAAGAAATAGACGAAGTTGATAAATACCTTCTGGATGTTTGAATTCAACGACCACCCTGTTCGTTCTTCTGCCCGTTTTCTTTGCTGAGAAATTTTGCCAGTAGTATTCGAAGTTATAATAAGTGCATCCGAAAGTTGATGCTGATATATAAGGTCTGAGAATAATGTATGAATACATTCCGATAGCGGAAGCATATTCAGTTCCTTTGTTAAATCACAATTGTAGTAGAAGCGTTTGATATCATCACTGTCCATATCCTTTCTATCCTGTATACTACGTATTGCAGGCCATGCTACTGCGTGTTTGTTGTATAGGCATATAAAGAACAATGAATATTTCCTACGTTTCCACATTTCCGGAGCCAGCTTTGAGTATATCTCATAGGCATCATTATAATAACCTGACAAGAACAAGACATAGGGGAGTTCTAAATCTTCAATATTATAAGCAAGACTTCTTCCCCTTAAAGTTTTTATTCTGTCCATTAAGTTGTTGATGTCCATTTGGAAATAGGCCTGCACAGCTGATGACAGAGCTCTCTTTGAGCGTTTCCTCTCTGAACACTGACTATATATACTCATGTTGTCGATGGTATCCACATCACTATCAAGAAGGAAATTCCTTAATTTCTGGAGTTTACCACCGTATTTTCTCCAAAGCATCATGATGCTTTGTTTGGAAACAAAAAGGTTTGAAAATTCTGCCTTGTAACAGTCCGGGAGTCTTAGTTCTCGCCATTCATATTTGAATCCCTTACGCTTGTCTTTAGGAAATGCGTACTTCAAATAATGACCAGATACCGACAGACCATCGACTTGATACTCGAAGAAGTTTATAAAGAGGTCTATTAACTGAGTAGATTCTCTATAGTCCTTCAATATAACCAACTGATTAACCAACGTTCTGCCGCGTTCACTCAGGTAATGGTCTGGGCGTGGTTCTAATTTCAATCTACTGACAATATCCTGTGCTACATCTGATGTGATTGACATTACATTGACACCTCTTTCCTTGAAATTATTCACTTCAACCGTCGATGGTGTTTCCTGAGTAAGCAAAAATGCTTTCTGCATCTTAGAGCCTAGTTCACTCTGAACCTCCCGAAGTATATATTTTAGATTGATGTCACTAAAGGAGAAACCTATGAATACAACAACCTTCGAAGCGAACTGGGAAACCACAAAAGATCTTGTCAAAGGAAAACTCCGTGAATAGTCATAATAATCGTTTTCGGTCAGAACGATGTTCTCGTTATCCAGGTCGCCATGCATTTTCACCAAGAGTCGTTCACCATGATTCTGTGGCAGATCACCATCTTTACTGACTACCCAGAATTGCTGATTCTTCTTTAGTGCCGCTTCTTCAAGCAAAGTATCGTAGTTGGTTGTAATGATACAATTTGGATCAAGTCCCAAAATGGCGTCGTGGATGGCATTGGAGCAAGTGATGTTTTGCAACAAACACTTTCTCACACTCTCATAGTATGCTTTTTCATCGATCGTTTCTCTCACCAACTGAGCTAGTTGCAGGTTGTCATATTTTGTCTGTATATTTTGTGGCAGTACCCTGGCCAATTGACTCACAAAGTCATTCCACAACGGCACTCCCGCATCACAAGATGCTCCTGCTCCGACAAAAGCTACAAGACGATTCTGTTTAGAGGCTTCTTGTATCTCCTTAATGTATGATATTGTCAAGTTGTCAAGCATATTACCTGATAATTTAAGATATTAATTGGAAGAGTTCTTTGAACTGTTTTCACCTATAGTGTTGGCAAAGATAAGAAAAAAACACATACAATCCAAACAAAACGCCAAAAAATAAGAAAGGGCACTATGTATTTTGCCCCAAATTAGTCTTAAATATGTTAATTCAAGACTTTTAGGTTTTCAGGTCCCATTATTATCCAAACACTACGTATCTTTGCGACGATGTTATACAAATTCAATAATTATTTAAAATTAAACAAATGAAAAGAAAAGATTTTAAGACAAGGGCTATCCAGGAATGGACTAAAGGCACAGCGCTGTTATCATCGGTATTTTTAATCTATCTAGATGTCAATGCCAGACAAGTAGTAATGGGAATAATAGGATTCATGTTGATCATCTTCAGTTATTTGGATTATCATGTATATCTCAAAAAGAAAGGGTATACTAACAAATGAAACTCCTCATGGTTCCCAATATCCATCATTTCATGAAACAGACAATAATGATGTCCTTCTGTCCAAAAACAAAAAGCCGACCAGATGATCTCTGATCGGCTTGACACATCTAATCTGCACATTGTTGCAATAGTTCGTATCAATCGAATTTCCCTATAGCAGGTGACACATCTATTTTTGCTATCATCTTCTCAAATAAAATCTTATTTAATTACCTGAAACAATTCTCAACATACTCCTTAGCGATATCCATATCGTCACCGAAGATACGCTTCATTTCGCTCCAGTCTATGGA
>JAEEGL011360793.1_pt1 | contig 11117 bp, 8 predicted proteins | sample 9134231 | NCBI WGS metagenome assembly JAEEGL01 (sample SAMN16246548, study PRJNA631951) | gut metagenome | biome: gut microbiome; feature: rumen; material: fiber-attached | host: Bos | place: Iran: Karaj | collected 2018-10
CGGATACTATCATGTATGTGACAAAGGAAGGATGCGAATCCATAAGATAGGGGAAGGAGAAATTGATCCATATGCTTCCCTGGATAACGAATACCAGCACCAGCGATCCGACAACCGTGCGGAAGGTGAAGAGCAGTATGGTAAAGATAGCCGCTATAGTCAGAAGGTTTATCTTGAGCGTGTCGCTGTTATAGGTATCGGCAAGGTCTCTGGCGGAGGTGATGGTGCCTACTACGAGCACGTTCCCTTCGCCGTAATATTTTTCTCCGACCTTTCTTATCCTGTCCACTAGAGCAATGCTCTCCTCGCCCTCGCCGGGGAGCGCCGCAGTGAATATAAGCCTGTTATAGTGCTCTCCCCGCAGCTGATCTATGCCGCGCTGGAGCTCAGTACGCAGTCCGTTCAGAGTATCGGCGGTTTCAGGATCGAGAGTCACTATCCCCTGATCTACCTTCTCGAACAGATACAGAAACATGTCTATCAGCGGAACGGAATATGATCCGCTGTCTCCGAATATTGCCTGATACTGCTGATGCTCGGCGCCGTAGGCCTGATACAGGAGAGTGGCCCGCTGAAGGGTGATCCCCAGGAGCTCGGAGAACATCCTGGCGTTATATTCATCGGTAAGCACGTGCCCTGGTTCGATCTCGATGGCAGCGAGGCCGAGAGCGGATTTAATGCTGTCGTATGATGAAACTTCGCGGAGAATGGCCTTTTCGCTTTCGAAATCCTCCGCAGGAACTATCATCGCCACAGTGGATGTGCTGGTGAAAGTTTTCTCTATCCTGTGCATTGCAGAACGGCTCTCCGAAGGTATTATCTCATCAACTGCACTGTCTGTGAAGGAATATGCAGTGTGGTATGAGCAGTAGATTGCAAAGGGCATTATCAGCAGAAAAATGATGACAAAAAGCACTCTCGTCTTCATAAGGAAACGGCCCCATGGACGGAGACTCGGAATGTGGTTTTTGTGAGCAGTCTTTTTTATAAGCTTCGGGAACAGCATGATGAGCCCGGGCATCAGCAGAAACACGGTCAGCAGGCTGCATATTATACCCTTGCTCAAAACCATGCCGAGGTCATAGCCGAGGCGAAACTGCATAAGCATCAGCGCCACAAGACCGGATATCGTGGTAAGGCTTGAGGCGGAGATCTCTATGATCGATTTGGACAGGGCTACGACAAGAGCCTCTCTCGGGGAATCATATTCAAGAGCCTCATCCTGATAGCGATGGCTGAAGATTATGGCGTAATCTATCGCCAGAGCGAGCTGCAGTATCACAGCAACCGCATTGGATATCGAAGATATCTCTCCCAGCCAGAAGTTGGTGCCCATGTTCAGAAGAGCGGCCACAACGAACACTATGGCAAAGATGACCACTTCAAAATAGCTGCGGGAGGTCAGAAGAAGTATCACAGCTATCACAGCTGCGGCTATCGCGATCACTCCGGCCATCTCATTTATGATCTGACCGACGAAATCCTGCCCGATCTCAGTGTTAACATAGACATCGTAATCAGAGAGCATATCGCGCAGATCCTTCAGTGCGCGGATTACCTCTTTATCATTCGACGGTCCGTCGAATGAAACGGTGAACAGAGCGGAGGCATTTACAAAATGCGCCGTTGTATCATCAAAGGTTACAGACGTCACATGTTCGCAGTCGGCGATCTTATCCGATAATGCCCAGGCGTCGTCAAGGGTAAGGCTGGATACCATTATCTCTGCAAAACCATAGGTGATGAATTCATCCTCCATCACGGTTATGCCTTTGCGCGTATCAGTATCAGCGGGGAGGAAGGCTGTGAGATCCGGGTTGACCTTTACTCTGCCGATAGACATGGCACAGTAGATACAGGCTGCGATGAACACAATGATTATTATGAATCTGTAGCTGACGATGGTTTCAGATACGGAAAGCATTATATCCCTGTCCTTTTTCACGGCAGAACCTCCCTTCAAAACAAAATACAGATATTCTATTTTACAGCAACAGCCGATACATTTCAAGAATCGGCGGGCATGGGATACCGGAGAACGCCAGAAACAGAACACCCGGCAGGCCGCCGTTGATGGCTGCCCTGCCGGGTGCTTATACTATGTTTAAAAAACCTTAATCCTGGATCTTAGTCTGTTCGGTGACCTGAGAGACTGCCGGAGCTTTTTTTGCTGCCTTCTGTGCGGCTTTTTCAGCTTTCCTAAGCGCACGCTTTTCTTTCCTTGCTTCACGTCTGCCCCTGGTCTTCCTGATTATTATAATTATGACCACGGCGATCACTGCGAGGATGATCAGGGTCGGGAGAGCTTCAACAAGCCAGAGCAGGAAGTCCGCAAAGAAGTTTCCGACTGACTTTAAACCGTTTTTTACTGCGGCAGCCAGCTTTTCGCCATAGGTGACCTTGACGGTCTCGGTCGGGGTATACTCGCTGACCTCGGATACACTGAGGTGAATCGTGGAATAGTTTACTCTGCGGTCCCAATTGTTAAGGCGTGACTGCATTGAGTCTATCTGATAGCGGATCTCGGTAAGCCTGTCCTCGATGGTGATTATGTCCTCAACAGTCTCGGCGACGGACATCATCTCTATAAGCCTTGTCTCCTGGGTCTTGTAGGCGGTGAGCCTTGCCTGAACGTCGTAGTACTGGCTGGTAACGTTCTCGGTATAGGTGTTGGTATAGGGTACGTTGCCGAGAGTGGGAAGAGCGTTCATCATGGAGCTGAAGTTCTCGCTGGGGATGCGGATCGTATAGTTTGCTGAACGCAGAGATGTGTAGCCTCTGGATTTGCTGTAGTAGTTGGCGCCGTTTACACTGCTGCTTTCAACAAAACCGCCGTAGGCAGAGATCATATCCGATATTGCAGCGACCGTCTCATCGAAAGTGGTGGTCTCGAGCTGAGCATCGGCTGAATAGATGATCTTTTCGGTATTGATCGCTGCGTTGCTTCCGGTTCCCGTGGCGGCGGAAGAGGATGCGTCTGCCGAGAGACCGCCTAAGTCTTCTTTTTCCGCCTGGGGTGCAGGCACCGGCATTTCGGCTGGTTCAGCATAGCCATACTCATCAAAAGCGGCGTCATAATCAGCCGCATACTGAGCGGAGCTGTTATAGGAAACTCCCGCCGCGGGCGCAGACGCTTTATACGAAGAGCCGCAGGCGCAAAGGGCAAATATCATAATAAGAGCTAAAAGAAGAGAGATTATCTTTTTCATTCTATCGACCTCCATGTTTTATTTGCTTCTGCCATATAAGACGGAGCATGAACGCAAAGGGTTTCAATAAATTTCAGTTTTTGACTTTTTCTGCAAGCGCAGTCACTATATGGCTGCACATCATGAGACCGGCGCTGGACGGCACCCATACAAGAGAACCCGGCACGCTCCTGCGGCCTGGATCAGGTGCTTCAAGCTGCTCCGCTTCTATCGGAAGCTCTGGAGACCATACTACCGTTGTATGGTGTATCCCTCTTGAGCGAAGTTCCTTTCTCACCACTCTGGCAAGAGCGTCGTTCTCGGTCTTTGAGATATCAGATATTCTCAGAAGTGAAGGATCGAGTTTGTTTCCTGTTCCGAGGGCTGAGATTATCGGGATGTTTCTTTCAAGGCATGTGCAGATAAGGTCCAGCTTGCAGGAGACGAGGTCGATCGCGTCTGCAACGAAATCGTAGTCTGAGAAGAAATCCTCCCGGTGCTCCGCATCGTATGTGCCTGTCAGAGCGGTGACGCGGCAGGCCGGATTGATATCCGAGATACGCTCCGCCATCACTTCCGCTTTCGGTCTGCCGACGGTAGAGGAGAGAGCAATGAGCTGCCGGTTTATATTGCTTTCACTGACTATATCGCGGTCTATGAGAGTAAGTCTCCCAATGCCGGATCTTGCCAGTCCCTCCGCACACCATGATCCTACACCTCCCAGACCGAAAACGGCTACATGGCAGGCCGAAAGATGCTGCATAGCCTCTTTGCCCAAGAGGGCGGCTGCGCGGATGAAACGTTTTTCCATCATAAAAAACTCTCCCATATAAGAAATACCGTCATTCCGGGATAATCCCGGAATGGCGGTGTAAGGCTGTTATCTGATCTGGTTTAAGCCGCGAGGAAATAAGCGGCGCCGTTGCTCATATCATAGCCTTCCATGATCGAATCATACCAGGCTGAAGTATCCTCGGAGAGTTTGTCCTTTCTGGCAATGTAATTGCTGTAGAGCTCGCCGTCAGCCCCGACAAAGTAAATGATATGGCAGCCTGCATATCCGCCGGAGGTAGCCGTGACCATGCCGGTGTCGCCGTGCTTATGGCCTGCGAAGCAGAACTCATCGAAGGTATCGACCATCCTGCCCTTATAGATCTCCTCATAGAGACCGCCGTTGGTGTTTGAGCCTTCATCTTCGGAGTACTTCTCAGCAAGAGCAGCAAAGCTCTCCTCAGTGGCCTCTCCGTTTTTCCACTCGTCGTATATCTCCTGCGCCTTTGCTTCCGCATCCGCAAGGGCCTCTTCAGTATATGTTCCGTCTTCAGCTTCGGCAGCCTTAATGAGTATGTGGCGGACGGAGACCATCGGATAATGATTGTCGTCGTGGCTTCCGAAAACTACGAGATAATAGCCGGTGCCGGAGGAATTTTCCATTACGGTTATGTCGCCGGCTGCACGGTCCGAAGAGGTGATCCAATCCTTATAGTCTGCGTTTACGCTGCTGGCAGCGGTGTTCTTCATTGCAGAGCACTCGGAGGATATGCCCTGAGATGAGATCGCGGAATTGAACAGAGCCTCAAATTCCTCTGTTCCGGAGAAACCTTCCTCGGGAATGCGGGAATTGTACGCATTGATCATCTTGTTGGCTTTCTGCTGAGCTGCTTCCATGGTCTCAGCTGTAACGTCGGAGGTCACGTTGCCTTCTGCGTTGGGCTCGGAATCCACCTTGTCAGCTGCAAGATAGTAATACCAGTAATTATAATTGTCGCTTTCTCCGTTCAGAGAATCATAATAGGCGGCAAGCTCCTCATCGGTGTATTCGAACTGTGCTTCACCCGCCTCGTAGCCTTTCTGGGCAAGAGCGCTGAACAGCAGGCAGTCTTTTGCGACCTTGGTATTTACGCCTTTTCCGTAGTTGGAGGAGAAATAACTGTCGAGGTTCTTCCAGCCTCCGGCGATCACGTTGTCTCTGAGAGTGGCGAGAGAAGTATCTATCTCGGCAAGCTCATCTTCAGAAAGTGAGACACCATTTGCAACAGCATAGTCATATAATGCCTGGTTGGATCTGATCCTCTCCTTGGCGGAGTTCAGGAAATACTCCTTCCAGTTGGCAAATTCATCGGTCGGATATGCCTGATCCTTGAGAGAGGAAATACCGCCGCTGGTGTCAATGCCAAAGTATGAGGCGTATGCACCGTATGTGTTTACGAAATTGAGGTATTCGCCGCCGTAATAATATGAAAGCTCAGCGGGAGAATAACTGCGGTCCTTGATCTTAAGAGCTGTGGTGCTCCTGAAGATAAGCCCGGTATTGACGAAGATCATGAAAAGTATTGCCAGAACGGCAATGACTATACCGGCTATCCATCCGGCGCGCGCTTTGGCCTTTGCTTTTTCGGCCTCCTGCTCAGCACGGAGTTTTCTGTCTCTTTTTGCCTCACTTGCAGCAAGGCGGTCCTGTTTTACACTCTTTGCACTCATCGCATTTATCCTTTAAAAAGTATTGTTTCTCTGCAAAACGGCAGTATTATACAGCTGAAAGTGATACATTTCAAGGTATCAGCCGTTTATTAATAATGAATTCACAGCTTCAGGCCTCTGCCTTCATAGACAGATATGCGTTTATAAAGCCGTCGAGGTCTCCGTCCATCACGTTCTGTATATTCCCGTTTTCATATTCGGTGCGGTGATCCTTGACCAGCTGATAGGGCATGAAAACATAGGAACGGATCTGGCTGCCCCATTCTATCTTCATCTGAACGCCCTTTATATCGCTTATCTTTTCCAGATGTTCACGTTCCTTTATTTCCGCAAGCCTTGCCCTGAGCATATTTTTGCAGTTTTCCAGGTTCTGGAAATGGCTGCGCTCCACCTGACTGGAGACCACTATGCCTGTGGGGATATGAGTCAGTCTGACGGCGGATGAAGTTTTGTTTACCTTCTGCCCGCCTGCGCCGGAGGAACGGAACACATCCATCTTTATGTCCTCCTCGCGGAGCTCTATCTCATTGTCGTTGGAGATCTCGGGCATGACCTCGACCGCGGCAAACGAAGTGTGCCTTCTGCCGGCGGCGTCAAAGGGGGATATGCGGACCAGACGGTGGATGCCGTGCTCGCTTTTAAGAAAACCGTATGCGTTCTCGCCTTCGATCATTATCGTGGCGCTTTTGATGCCGGCCTCATCACCGTCGAGATAATCCATAACTTTAACGTTATAGCCGTGACGGTCTGCCCACATATTATACATCCTGTAAAGCATGGAGGCCCAGTCCTGAGCCTCGGTGCCGCCTGCACCCGCATGGAGAGTGAGGATGGCGTTGTTTGAGTCGTATTCACCGTTGAGCAGAGTACTCAGGCGCGTTGCTTCCACGTTGGAGGAGAACTTCTCAAACTCGGACGTCAGCTCTTCGAGCATGGAGCTGTCGTTTTCCTCTATGGCCATTTCGCACATGGTGTACATGTCGTCCCATGCTGAGCAGAGGCGGGCGTAATTATCGCATTTTGCCTGGAGGGTCTTGAGGCGCTTCTGGTCTTTCTGAGACTTTTCAACGTCGTTCCAGTAGCCTTCGCGCTCGGAAGCGGCCTGCAGCTCCTCGATCTCCTTCTCCGCAGCCTCCAGTTTGAGAGCGGATCTGAGGACATCAAGCGTTGGCTTGAGATTGTTCAGTTTTACCTTATATTCTTCAAATTCCAGCATTTTTTAAATTCCTTCGTGTGAAATGAGCCCGTAAACAGCTAGAATATTATAAACAAATTCCATATGATTGTAAATTAATTTTTTTATATGTTTTAAGGCTGTTTCACTTTTATTCATATGCCTTTTATGTTACAATACATTCTGTGGGATTATGCGCAGCCGATGATCCCGATATTACAATAAAATACTGCTGAACAAGGGAGAAAGAAATGATATCTCACGGCAAGGAACTCAAGGTGTTCTGCGGAAACTCAAATCCCGAACTGGCAGAGGACATATGTGCCCAGCTTTTCCTCCAGATGGGAAAGGCAACAGTTACCCAGTTCGCTGACGGCGAATGTTCCATATCCGTTTATGAGCCTGTCAGGGGCAACGATGTATTCATCATCCAGTCCACATGCAACAGGGTGAACGATAACCTTATGGAACTCCTTATCATGATCGATGCGATGCGCCGTGCATCCGCCGGCAGGATCACTGCGGTGATCCCGTATTTCGGCTATGCAAGGCAGGACAGGAAGGCCAAGAGCCGCGATCCTATATCCGCCAAGCTCGTGGCAAACCTCATAACTGCGGCCGGAGCGGACAGAGTGCTCACAATGGACCTGCATGCCGCACAGATACAGGGCTTCTTCGATATCCCTGTGGACAATCTACAGGGAGCATATATATTCTCAAAGTACTATGCCAAGTTCTTCGGCAAAGGCAACGAGAACGTGATGGTTGTTTCTCCGGACGTAGGAAGCACTGCCAGAGCAAGAGCCTTCGCAATGAAACTCGGCGTCAACCTCGCCATAGTCGATAAGCGCCGCGAAAGGGCCAACCAGTCGGAAGTGAAGAATATCATAGGTAACGTTGAGGGCAAGACCTGCATATTGCTCGATGACATAGTCGATACGGCCGGTTCTCTCTGCGGAGCGGCAAATGCCATCGTTGAGATAGGCGGAGCAAAGGAAGTGTATGCCTGCGCAACCCACGGCGTACTTTCCGGCCCGGCCATAGAGAGGATCAACGAAAGCTGCATTAAGGAACTCCGACTGCTCGATACGATCCCGTACAAACCTGCCGAACCCTGCGATAAGATCAAATATATGTCCACTGCGCCTATATTTGCAGAAGCAATCCGCAGAGTATACGAAGAGGTCTCTCTCGGCAGCATGTTCGATAACTGATCATGTTTTTCGGAAAACAGAAAGGCGCACCGAACTGGCTCATAGTATGCCTCGGGAACCCCGGGCCGAGGTATGAGGGAACAAGGCATAACGCCGGCTTCATGGCGGCTGACGCTATATCCCGAAAATTCGGAGTGTCAATAAACAGGCTGCGCTTCAAAGCACTGACAGGAACCGGCACCATCGGCGGGGAAACTGTTATGGTAATGAAGCCGCAGACTTATATGAACCTCTCCGGAGACGCAGTGATCCAGGCGGTAAGGTTCTATAAGATCCCTGCCGGCCATGTTATAGTCATATCAGATGAGATGGCTCTGCCCATCGGGAAGATAAGGGTAAAGAGCAAGGGCTCCGCCGGGGGGCACAACGGTCTCAAGAGCATCATAGAAAAACTCGGAACAGAGGAGTTTCCAAGGATCCGGCTCGGTGTGGGAGCACCGCCGCACCCGGACTACGACGTTAAGGACTGGGTGCTTTCCGTATTCAAAAACCAGGATGCGGAAGACATGGCAGATGCAGCCGAAAGAGCGGCTGACGCCGCTGCATGCTATATAAGCGAAGGCGCTGAACGCGCTATGAACAAATATAACTGAACAGCAAGACAGAAGGAGACTTTCGACTATGAAGAAAAAATGCATAGCGATGCTGCTTGCCGGAGGACAGGGCTCCAGACTTTATGCCCTGACTCAGCAGGTGGCAAAGCCGAGCGTTCCTTTTGGCGGGAAATACAGGATAATTGACTTCCCGCTCTCTAACTGCGCAAACTCCGGCATCGATACAGTCGGTGTGCTCACCCAGTACAAACCGATGAAGCTCAACAGCTATATTGGAAACGGACAGCCGTGGGATCTTGATACTTCCACAGGCGGTGCCTATATCCTTCCGCCCTATCTTGGAGCTGGTGAAAAGGGTTCCTGGTTCAGAGGCACAGCCAACGCGATCTACCAGAACATCAATTTCATAGATGAATATGATCCCGAGAATGTGCTTATACTTTCAGGCGACCATATTTATAAAATGGATTATGCGGATATGCTCAAGGACCACCTTGATCACGACGCCGCATGCACCATAGCGGTGCTTCAGGTCTCCATGGAAGAGGCCACAAGGTTCGGCATAATGAACCTCGGAGAGAACGGATATGTCTGTGAATTCGAGGAGAAGCCCAAGCAGCCTAAGAGTGATCTGGCTTCAATGGGTATCTATATATTCAACTGGCAGAAACTGAGGAAGTATCTGATAGACGATGAGAACGATCCGAACTCCTCCAATGACTTCGGCAAAAACATCATCCCGGCAATGCTCAATTCCGGCGAAAAGCTCTGGCCGTACCGCTTCAAGGGCTACTGGAGAGATGTCGGTACCATTACCAGCCTGTGGGATGCAAATATGGACATGCTGACCCCGGAAACGCTCGCACTGTATGACCGCAGCTGGCCTATCAGTTCCCGCAACGACACTGTTCCTCCGCACTATGTGGGCGAGAACGCCGAGATCATATATTCGATAGTGACAGAAGGCTGCGAGATAGACGGCAGAGTTGAAAACTCCGTTCTTTCAAGCTCGGTCACCGTTGAGAAAGGTGCAAGCGTGCTATACAGCGTCCTGATGCCGGGAGTTACGGTAAAGGCCGGGGCAACGGTGCAGTACGCCATAGTAGGCGAGGATACCGTAATATCTGAAAACGCCGTTGTCGGCAATCCGCCTGACGGTACAGAAAAATGGGGCGTCGCCACATGCGGACCGGAGATATGCATAAAGAAGGGTGCCCGGATACCTGCCGGGGCCATGGTATATACCGGAGAGGAGGAATTCGGCAATGACTGACGCAAAGGGTATTATATTTGCTTACAGCGCATCCCCCGATCTGGGAGATCTTGTCAAACAGAGGACTGCGGCATCCCTGCCCTTCGGCGGAAGATACCGCATGATAGATTTTTCCCTGTCTTCCATGATGAATGCCGGAATCTATGATGTCGGCGTCATTATGCAGAGAGACTATCAGTCGCTTCTTGACCATCTTGGAAGCGGCAAAGCCTGGGATATGGACCGCAAGAGCCACGGGCTGAGGATACTGCCCCCATTCGGTCTGCCTGAGTTCCACAGAGGTAACTATTCAGGCACCATCGAAGCTCTGAGTGCAGTGATCACATATATTGAGAGCAGCAGACAGAACTATATCGTGCTAATGCTCGGAAATCTCTGCGCGAACGTTGACCTGAGCACTGCGCTTCGGCAACACATTGAATCCGGCGTTGAGATCACTGCCATCTGCACGGAGAAGAACATCCCCAGCCAGCATTATAAATATGTCAAGGATGAAGACGGCTTCATCGATGAGATCCGCTACTCCGGCGACGCCGAGGGACTTACCGCTCTTGAGTGCTATATAGTCAACAAGGATTTCCTCGTGGATATGGTGAGAAACGCCATGGTAATGAACCAGTTCCGCTTCCACAAGGAAGCCCTTGCAGGTTATTTCAAGCAGGGCGGGAAAATGGGCGTTTATATGCATGAGGGCTATGTCTCGTTCATCCGTACCATAGATGAATACTACAACGCAAACAGGGATCTGCTCAAAGCGGAGAACAGAAGAAGCCTGTTCCCGAAAGATCGTCCGGTAAAGACAAAGAACAACGAGACAGTGAGCGCTCTTTACGGTGAGGAAGCGGTCTCCAAAAACAGTCTGATTGCGGATAACTGCTGGATCTGCGGCAACGTGGAAAACAGCATACTCTTCCCGGGAGTGACCGTGGAAAAAGGTGCGAGGATCAAAAACAGCATCCTCATGAGAGGCTGCTATGTAAAAGCGGGAGCCGAACTCAGCTGCATCATCGCAGACAAAAATGTCCAGTTCTCGGAGGACGTCACTCTGGTGGGGAGCGAGAGACTCCCGATAGTAGTGCCAAAGGGCACTGTTATCTGACAGGCTGACAGTCTCATATAGAAAAAGTCGCAGAGGCGGCGAAATGCCGCCTCTGTTTTAATGGAGGTATAATTGATATATGGTAAGTGCGATATCCAAAGATGAAATACGCAGCGCGATAGAGGACAAGCTGA
>JAEEGL012675390.1_pt1 | contig 11117 bp, 9 predicted proteins | sample 9134231 | NCBI WGS metagenome assembly JAEEGL01 (sample SAMN16246548, study PRJNA631951) | gut metagenome | biome: gut microbiome; feature: rumen; material: fiber-attached | host: Bos | place: Iran: Karaj | collected 2018-10
GGAGGGAGAAGATCTCCTCCGCCAGGGCCAGGGTCTCCCCGACGCTCCGGGCGTCGTCCCGGAGGATCACGGGGAAGCCCGCGCGCAGGAAGCGGTCGTACCGCTCCCGGGAGTTGATCCTCTCCAGGCAGCGCCGGTAGTTGGCCATGGCCCGCTCCGGATCCGGCTCCTCCAGGATCAGACGGTACAGGAACTGCTTCTCCCGGTCCGGCCGCTCAAAGAACCGCCGGACGGAGACCTCCGGGTCCGCCAGCATCACGAGCACGTGTCCCGGGGCGGCGACGGTCTTCAGGGTCTCCGTGGAGATGTTGGTGTCCACGAAGACCGGACGGCCCTCCCGGGTCAGGTCCGCCAGGATCCGCAGCTCCAGCGTCTCGCACTCCCCGGAGACGCCGTCGTACCAGGCCTCGTACTCCTCCGGCGTGCGCCGGATGAAGTCGTGCCAGTCCTTCAGCTCCCGGGTGTAGGCCAGGCAGGGGAAGGCGTCCCTGTCGGGGGCGGGGAAGAACCTGTCGTGGTAGTTCTCCTCACAGAGGATCCCGCCGTGCTTCCCGGCCAGGAGCCGCACCATGGTGGATTTGCCGGCATAGGCGGTGCCGGTGATGAAATAGGCGTTTTTGAAGGGCATCGTACTCCTCCTCGGGCCGGCGGCGTCCCTCAATCCGCGTCCTCCGGCGGCTCCTCCCGGGTGCGCTCCTTCTCCAGCTGCTCCAGCAGGTCGGTGGTGTACAGCAGGTTGGGGACCGGCAGCGGGAAGGGGGGCTGGGGCTGTTCCAGCAGCTTGCGGACGGTCTCATAGGTGTGCAGCCACTCGTTCACCCGCAGGATCTCGGCCGGGGTGTGTTCGTTGTAGTACCCGATGCTCAGGTTGACCCCCGCCACGTCCATGCAAAGCCGCACGATGTCCGTCCGGGAGGTGTAGCCCGCGTCGGCATAGCCGGTGTGCTCCTCCACGTAGCGGCGGAACTCGCCGGTGACGGGGATGCGGTAGGTCTTGTAATCGGAGGCGCCCCGCCGGTCCAACTGGATCATGTACCGGTGGCGGTTCAGCTCCCGGTAGATATCGGGGCAGTCGGTGCGGATATAATGGGCGGCCCGCTGCCCGTGCTCCTCTCCGTCCGTGATCAGGAGGGAGTGGCCGGAGTCCTTCAGCAGCCACAGCATGGCGCAGCCGGCGCGGTCGTCCGCGCCCAGGCCCCACTCTTCGTCCCCCATCTGGAGGACCACGTCGCCGTCCAGATAGGGCTCGTGCTTCATCAGGCGGGTGTCGGGGCCGTCGGATCGGGACAGATAGTACCAGTCCCAGACCGTATCGGCGTGGGCCACCAGGACCACCCGGTCCTCCCGCGTGCCGGGGATATAGACGAAGCTGCGCTTGCCGCGCTTGAAGACGGGGCAGGAGCCGTCCAGCTGGGCGAAGCGCTGCAGGACCGGCAGCGAGCTGTCCGGCCGGATGGAGAGGAACTCCATCAGACAATCGATCTCGGGCGTTGTTTTCATGGCGGACCTCCTGATATGGGAGCCGGAAAGATCTCCGGTCTCCATGGTATCTGTACCCCGTTCTTTTCGCCGCGCGACGGGGCGTTCTTCCGCTTCGATTGTACCATCCTTTTCCCGCCGGGTCAATCGCGAAGCGGGGTCGCTGGCGGGGCGGAGATCCCGGCCCCCGGACAGAAAAAACGGGGCCCGGGCGCCGGCTTCGTGCCGGAGGCGCAGGTCCCGTTTCGTGTTCCGCCTCTATGCCAGGGAGTCGCGGATGGATTCCTCCATGGGCCGGGGGGCGTAGCCGAACTCCCGGGCGGCCTTCTCGTGGGAGAAGCGGCCGTTGGTATGGAGGGTGTGGACAGAGTAGGGGGTGAACAGGGGCTGCTCCTTCCCGAAGAGCAGGGCGGCCCGCTCGCCCAGCGGCGCCAGCGCCCTGGCCAGGCCGTGGGGCACTCTGACGTTCCGGGGCTTTTTGCCCCGCAGGGCTCGGACGGTGTTCAGCAGGTCCGTCACGGTGACGTAGCTGCCGTTGAGGATGTAGCACTCGCCGGGGCGGCCCTTCTCCTCGCAGCCCAGGATGCCCGCCGCCACGTCCCGGGAGTCCACGAAGTCGTAGCCCCCGTGGAGAGCCACCGGGATGGCGCCGCCGGCCATGGCCCGGACGGTCCGGATCATGTGGTTCCGGACCTGAGTGTCCCCCGGACCGATGATCCCCGAGGGGTGGACGATGCTGACGTTGAGGCCCTTTCCCGCCCAGTCCAGCACCAGCTGGGCGGCCTCGGCCTTGGATTTGGCGTACTGGCCGTGGACCAGGTCCGGCGAGAAGCTGTCCACCTCCCGGATGATCTCCGGCTCCGGCCGTTCCGGGATGGCGTGGACGGAGCTCACATAGACCACCCGGTCCACGCCCTTCTCCCAGGCCAGGCGCATGACGTTGGCCGTGCCCTCCACGTTGACGGAGCGCACCCGGGGATCCAGAGCAGAGGCCACCGTGATGAAGGCGGCGCAGTGGATGAGGGTGACGGCGTCGTACCCCGCCGTGTCGAAGAAGGGGAGAAGGGAGGCCGCCTCCGTCACGTCCCCCTCCACGGCTTCCGCGCCCGGGGGAAGGTGCGCCCGGCGGCCGGGCCGCACCAGGCAGCGGACGCGGTCCCCCCGGTCCAGAAGCAGGGAGACCAGGACCGTGCCCACGTGGCCGGTCCCGCCGGTGACCAGATACAGCTTGTTCAAAGCCGGCACCCCCTCCGGTGAAGTTTACATAACATTACAATCAGTAGGTCCGCAGGACCCGGTGGAGCTCTTCTTTCTCCAGCTTTTCGGCGATGCACAGCGCCAGGAGGATGCGCAGCTTCTCTGCGGTGAGATCGTAGCCGGGGAGGGTGCCGCACGCATCGTCGAAGTCGTCCCAGACCACCACGCCGCCGTTGGTGCGGGAGGAGCGGACGACCGGCTTGCCCGCGCGGACGCAGCCCTTGATGGCCGCTTTCCAGCTGCCGGGGACACAGCCCGAACCGGCGCCGCTCAGGACGACGCCGCTGCACTTGGAGGACGACTGCACGAAGACGTCCGGGTCGGCGCCGGCGTAGACGTGCACCACGTCCACACAGGGGAGCTCCGTCAGACGATCCGCGGAGAACCGGCTGCCGACGGTGTGGACCGTGGCCGGTCTGAACCGGATGAACGGCCGGTGGTCCCGCATGAAGCCGACGCACCCCAAGTCTCCGGAGGAGAAGGCCTGGGGCCGGCAGGCGCTGATCTTGCGCACGTTCCGGGCGTCGTAGACGGCGTCCGAGAAGCACACCAGGACGCCCAGGCCGGCCGCTTCGGGACTGGCGGCCAGGCAGAGGGACTGATAGAGGTTCATGGGGCCGTCGGCGCTCAGGGAGGTGGCGGGCCGCATGGAGCCGGTCAGGACGACGGGCTTCTCCGTCTTCACGGTCAGGTTCAGGAAGAAGGCCGTCTCCTCCATGGTGTTGGTGCCGTGGGTGATCACGAAGCCGCAGACGTCCGGCTCCTCCGCCAGGGCGTTGATCCGCCGGGCCAGGCCGATCCAATGGGCCTCCGTGAGATCCTCGCTGGACAGATCGCAGAACTGTTCGCCGATCACCGCCAGACCATCCGGCAGAGCCGGCATGCCCCGCAGCAGATCCTCCGCGCTCAGCGCGCCGGTGGAGTAGAGGGCGGCCTGTCCGGGCGCTCCCGCGCCGGAGATGGTGCCGCCGGTGGCCAGCACGTATACCGTCTTCTTCATGGGGTCACCTCGTTTCTGCCGCTATTATACCGCGGAACGCCCCGCCTGTAAATACCTGGGAGAGGGAAGCGCCCGGCGGATAGTTTACATAATACAAACCAACTGCGGAGAGAGATGGTTCGAAGGAGGAACGGAGAAGCGGCTCCGGAGAGACCGCGCCGAAGCGCCGGCAGGGGGGGAGCGGGATCTGCGATCGCCGGTATTCCCTTTTTCGGTAGGGTGTGATATAATAATCCGTCAATATCAAGCGGATGAGACCGCCGGGAACGGGAAGACAGGTGCCATGGGACAGCCGGAGAACAATTTCATGACGCGCCTCGCCGCCTTCGTCGTGGACAGAAGGCGGTGGTTCCTGGCGCTCTTCGGCGCGCTGATCGTGTTTTCCGCCTTTTCCGCGGGCTGGATCAGCGTGGAGGACGACATCACCTACTACCTCCCGGACGACGCGGAGGCCAAGCAGGGCCTGTTCCTCATGGAGGAGGAGTTCACCACCTATGGCAGCGCCAGGATCATGGTGCGGGACATCGGCCCCGAGGACGCGGAGGAGCTGTCCGCGGAGCTGGCGGACGTTGAGGACGTGGTGCTGGTCCGGTACGACGCCGCAGGCAGCTATCGGGACGGGTGCGCCCTCTACGACGTGACCTTTGCGGACACGGAGGATTCGGAGCGCAGCGAGGCGGCCCTGGAGCGGGTGAAGGAGGTCCTCTCCGGCCGGGAGACCGCCGTCTACTCCCAGGTGGGCTTCAGTCTGTCCAAGCTGGTGGCCGATCAGATGCTGACGGTCCTCGTCTTCGTGATCATCGTGGTGCTGGCCGTGCTCCTGTTCACCTCCAGCACCTACGCCGAGATCCCCGTCATGATCCTCACCTTCCTGACGGCGGCCGTGATCAACATCGGCACCCATTTCCTGATGGGGACCATCTCCTTCGTCTCCAACTCCGTGGGGATCGTGCTGCAGCTGGCCCTGTCGGTGGACTACGCCATCATCTTCTGCAACCGATACAAGGAGGAGCACGAGCGCCTGGGGATCCGGGACGCCGTGGTGCGGGCCCTGTCCGTCTCCATCCCGGAGATCGCGGCCAGCAGTCTGACCACCATCGCCGGTCTGACGGCCATGACGCTGATGAAGTTCCGCCTGGGCGCGGACATGGGCCTCACGCTCATCAAGGCCATCGTCTGCAGCATCCTCACCGTGTTCCTCTTCATGCCCGCCCTCCTGATGCTGTTCGGGAAGGCCATGGACAAAACGAAGCACAGGCGCTTCGTGCCGAAGATCCCCTTCGCCGGGCGCTTTGCCTGGGCCACCCGCTTCGTGGTCCCCGTCCTGTTCGTGCTGCTGGTGGGCTTCGGCTACCGGATGGTGGGGAGGGTGCCCTACGCGTACAGCATGGACCTGGTGCCCTCCTTCCGCACCACGGAGATGGAGCTGGCCAAGAGGGAGATCGCGGAGGTCTTCGGACCCGCCAACACCCTGGCCGTCATCGTGCCTTCCGGGGATCTGGCGGCGGAGAAGGACCTGCTGGAGGAGCTGGAGGGGTGCCCCGAGGTGAAGTCCGCCACGGGCCTGGCCGACATACCGGCCAGGGGCGGCTACTGCCTGGGGGACGCCGTGGACGCGCCGGAATTTGCCGCCCTGGCGGGGGTGGACGAGACCGCCGCCAGGGCCCTGTTCGCCGCCTACGCGGCCGGGGCGGGGGAGCACCGGCAGGCCAGGGAGGACCCGGAGGGCTACCGGGTGCCGGTGCTGGACCTGTTCCTCTTCCTCAACAGCGCCCTGGAGAGCGGTCAGGCGGAGCTTACGGAGGACCAGGCCGCCATGGTGCGGGAGCTCTATGCGGAGCTGCGCATGGTCCGGGACCAGCTCACCAGCCGGCACTACAGCCGCCTGGTGCTGGAGCTGGACCTGCCCGTCCAGTCGGAGGAGACCTTCCGCTTCCTGGACGCGGTCCACACCATGGCGGAGCGGTACTATCCCGGCGGCGTGACCCTCACAGGCGAGGCGGTCAGCGCGCTGGGGTTCCGGGATTCCTTTGCCGAGGACAACACCGTCGTGGGGCTCATGAGTCTGGGGCTGGTGATGCTGATCCTGTTCTTCACCTTCCGCTCCTTCGCCATGCCCCTGCTGCTGATCCTGGTGATCCAGGGGAGCATCTGGCTGAACTTCGCCGTGGCCGCCCTGAAGGGCGACTACGTGTTCTTCCTGTGCTACATCATCGTGGGCGCCATCCAGATGGGCGCCAACATCGACTACGCCATCGTGGTCTCCTCCCGGTACCGGGAGCTGAGGCGGACCATGGAGAAGAGGGAGGCCGTCATCGAGACGCTGAACCTGGCCTTCCCGACGGTGATCACCTCGGGCCTTATGATGGTCTGCGCGGGCCTCCTGGTGGGCTTCGGGGTGTCCCAGTGCATCATAGCCGGCATGGGCTACTACGTGGGCACCGGCACCAGCATTTCCCTGGTGCTGATCCTCTTCGCCCTGCCCCAGGTCCTGCTGCTGGGCGAGCATCTGGCGGCGGTGACCACCGTGAACTTCGCCGGGATCCCCCTGCTGCGGGGCCTGAAGCGGTACGGAGCGCGTCTGGCGGCCGCGGTGCTGGCGCTCTGCTGCCTGTTCGCCCTGATCGCATCGCCCCTGTCCGTGCGCAGGGGGACGGAGGAGCTGCGGGGAGACCGGGCAAGGGCCGAGGAGCTGCAGGAGCGGACGGTCCGGCTCCGGGAACTGGCTGAAAAACTGGAGGGTGAAGGAGAAGAGCTTGACACCCTGAAATACGAGTTCGCCCGCCAGCTGGTGACGGATCAGGTGGGATCCCAGCAGCTCCTGGAGGGCGAGGAGAAGCTCCGGGAGGGCGAGGAGCAGTACGAGAGCGGCCTGGCCCAGTATGAAGAGGGCAGGGAGAAGCTGGATGCCGCCCAGGCCGAATACGACCGGGGGGCGGCGGAGCTCCGGGACGCCCAGGCCCGATACGACGCAGGCGCGGCGGCCTATCGGGAGGGCAAGGCGAAATACGACGCCGCCCAGCAGGAGCTCTCCGAGGGGCAGAGGGCCTACGACGAGGGGATGGCCGCCTACGAGGAGGGCCAGAGACAGCTGGCCGAGGGGCAGGCCGCCTACGACGAGGGCCTGGCCCGGTATAACCTGGCCAAGGGCGCTCTGGACGCGGTGGAGCCCCTCTATCAGGCGGTGATGGTGCTCCAGGAGCGCGTGGACGAACTGCAGAAGGAATACGACGAGGCGGTCGCCCGGGGCGACTACATCCGGGCCGGCCTCCTGGCCGCCCAGCTGGCGGCGGCCCGCGCCGCCCTGGAGGGGCAGCTGGGGGATCTGAGTCTGGCGTCTCTGGTACAGCGGTACGAGGAGGCCCGGGAGGAGCTGGCCGCGGCCGAGCGGGAGCTGGCCGAGGGGAAGGCGGCCCTGGACGAGGGCTACGCCCGCGCGGCCGAGGCGGAGCAGCAGCTGGCGGACGCCAAAAAGCGGCTGGACGAGGGCTACGCGCAGCTGGCGGAGGCGGAAGAGCAGCTCCGGGAGGCCGAGAAGCAATTGGCCGAGGGGAAGGCGGCCCTGGACGAGGGCTACGCGCAGCTGGCCGAGGGCGGAAAACAGATCGCCGAGGGGAGAGCGGAGGCGGAGGAAGCCCGGCAGAAGCTCTCCGAGGGCCGGAAGACCCTGGATGAGAACAGGGAGAAGCTGGCGGAGGGCCGGAAGACCCTGGCAAAGAACCTGGCCGAGCTCAACGGGAGTCTCGCCCGGCTGGATGAGATAGGGGACGAGAAGGAGCGTATGGCCCGGGGCGTCCTGCTGCTCCAGTCGGAGGAGGGGATCCGGGACCGGCTGGGAAGCCGCGCCGGCGTCATGGACGTGCTGGACGCGGCGGAGAGCTACTGCGCCGCGCTGCTGGCGGAGGACGGGAGCGGCGCCCTGCGGCTGGCCGGGATCGGCCTGATCCTGGCGGCGGTATGCGCCCTGCTGGGGCTGCTGATCTCCCTGCGGCGGAGGGCCTCGGCACTGCCCGGCGCCGTGCTGTGCGCCCTGGGGGCCCTTCTGAGCGTCCTGGCGCTGCTCTACCGGCACCTGCGCTGCCCGGCGTCGGATCCGGCGTTCCCGGTGGCGGCGGCGGCCCTGGCGGTCTTCGGGGCCGTCTGCGCCGAGATCCTGTTCCGGAGAGAAAAGACCCGGGAGAGGGACAATTAGTTTACATAATCACATAAGAGCCGCGAAAAGGACCGACGACCACAGAGCAGTCCCCGGACATCCGGGGACTGCTCTTATACTGTGCGGCCGCCCCTGCGGCGCCCGGGGAGGGGACGGGGCGGCGCGGGGCGCCATGCGGTTTACATAAATAATGACCCGGGCGGACAAAACGCCCCTCCGGCGGCGCCGGAGGGGCGGATGGTCTGCGGTCGGGACAGGGCCTTGACGGCCGGACGCCGGGCGTCCTATCAGCCGACGGTGATCTTGATGTCGCCGGTGCCGGTGGTGATCCGGCACTTCCCGCCGGAGGCAGTCTCGGGCACCTCGACCTTCCCGGTGTCGGTCTGGGTGATGAAGACCTTGGCCGAGAGCAGGGAGCCGGTCACGTCGCCGGTGTCGGTCTCGATGAGGAGCTCGCCGGCGTCGCTGCCGGCAAACGTCACGCTGCCCGTGCTGCGGGTGACGGAGAGCAGCTTCTTCGCCACGACGTTCTCCAGGGTGACGTCCCCCGTGCTGCCGGAGGTGGTGAGGTTCTGACAGGTCACGTCCCGCAGGAACGATTTGCCGCTGCTCACGGAGAGGTAGAAGTCGCCGCCGCAGGCGACGGAGCTCAGATCCACCCGTCCGGTGGAGACGGAGAGATCCAGCTTGCCGGCGGACACGTTCTCCAGCGTGACGCCGCCCGTCCCGCCGTCGACGCGGAGGAGCCCCGACACCGACGAACGACATTCCACGTCTCCGGTGCTGACGGACAGCTTCACGCTCTCAAAGGTGAAGTTCTCGGGCAGGACCACGTTGCCGGCACCCCCGTCCACGGACAGGGCGCCGTAAGCGCCCTCGGGCAGGTAGAGGGTGATCTTCTGGGTGCCGGTGAAGAGGCCGATGCTCTCGAACCAGTCCCGCTTGTCTTTGACGCCGATGGAGAGGCCCCCGTTCTGCACGTTCACGGTGTGGATGATGTTCTCCCGCTCCAGGAACTCCAGACGGCAGCTGCCGTCCTCGGAGGGGAGGAGGGCGACGTCGGCGCCGCAGCGGATGGAGATGTTCCGGAGCTCCTCCGTGACGGTCTCCGTGCGCTCCGTCATCCTGCCGGCCCTGAGGGCGGAGAAGTCCCAGTGATGCCTGCTCATGACGCCGGCGAATCCGGCGGCTCCCGCCAGGATGAGGACGGCGGCTATGATGAGCCACGCCTTTGTCGATCGTCTCATCGCTCATTCCCCCTCTTCAGAAACAGGGATTTGATCCCCGCCGTGATCCTGACCGTCAGGGTGCCGACCCCGTGGGTCGCCTCCCGGCAGACGAAGTACATGAGGATGGTCAGGCCTGCCAGCACCGCGCCGGCGCTGATCAGCAGGACCCCCTGGGACACGTAGCCCCGCAGGATGAAGAAGACGCCCGCCGCGACGCCGCCGATAGCGCCGGCGGCAAGGGCCAGGTCCACCGCCCACAGGACCACGACCAGGGCCCAGAGGACGACGTAGAACGACAGGACCACGGCCCCGCCCGCGATCAGCAGAGGGAGCCAGAGAGGGAAGCCCAGGATCACCAGTACGGTGCCCCACACGGGCATGCCCTTGCCGGGCTTGACCCGCTCGGCGATCAGGCGGGAGAGAGAGGTGTCGGAGAGGATCTGGGCCACCACTTCATCCACGGATCCGATCTCGTCGATCGCCTCCTCCTCGGTCAGACCCTCCTCCACGCGGTCGTCGATCATATCGCCGTAGAACGTCAGCCGTTCCTCCAGGTCCGTCTGGGGCAGGCCGTGGAGCCGCCCCCGGAGTTCTTCCAGAAACTGTGTCTTATTCATGCGCGTCTTTCCCCCTGGTGATGAAGCGGTGGACGGACAGGATCTCCTGCCAGTCCGCCCGGAACTCTTCGATCCGCCTGAGCCCCTGCTTCGTGATGTGGTAGTATTTCCGGAGCCGGCCGTCGTGCTCCGCCGTCCGGACCGTCAGCATGTCCGCGGACTCGAGCCGCTTGAGGATGGTATACAGGGTGGATTCGGACATCTCCAGATAGGGCTTCATGTCCTTGATGATCCTGTAGCCGTAGGAGTCCTCATCCTTGATGGCGGCCAGCACGCATACGTCCAGAAGGCCGCGTTTCAGTTGATTGTCCATACCATACCTCCCTTCGTGGAATACATCATATCACGAAGTATTATGTCTGTCAACAGGAAAATGAAAATAACCGGAAAAAGGATGACGGTCTGGACTGGCGGAAAAGAGGAGGTTTACATAATGCTTTCATTGAAAGCGCGGCGGACGCGCGCTTGACAGAGCCCGCGGGCAAAGTTAGATAGGAAAGGAATCCCTGTGAAGCAGGACAAAGCCAATGAAACGGAGGAGCGGATATGGTATTTTTTACAACGGAAACGATCGGCGGCAGATACCCCAGCATGTATTACGGGCTGGTCCACGGTCTGGGCGCCTCCACAGAGGGCAATTTTGGCGAAGCGGTCAACAAAGCCAACACCAGCATTGAGCAGGCTGCGGAGAGGAACGGAGCGAATGCCATCATCGGGATCCGCTACGAGACCACCTCGGTCGGGAGGAACATCATAATCATTATTTGGCAACCGATTGATCCGCCCTACAGCAGGCGGGACAGGAGCATGCAGCACAGGGTCCCTGCCGCGATGGACAGGTACATGTTCCTCTTCAGGGAGTGGAGGACCACCACCAGGGCGGAGGCGATCAGCTCCGGCAGGCCGAAGGACGGGGCCGAGAAGGAGGTGTCCTTCAGGCAGTAGATGACCAGCACGGTCATGATGGCCGGCGGGAGCACCCGGCCCAGATAGTTCACCCAGCCCGGCAGGGGCCTGCCGCCGAAGAGCAGGAAGGGGAAGGCCCGCAGGCCCAGGGTGATGATGCTGGTGACGGCTACCACGGCGGTGAGATAGACCCATTCAGGCATTCGGGAATCCCTCCTTCCGGTCCACGCCGCCCCGCAGGAGCAGCAGCGCGGCGATGGTGCACACCAGGGTGGGGATCAGGAAGGCGTCTTTGCCCAGCACGGCCAGGAATACGGCGGCGGAGACGGCTGCCACCAGGAAGGGGGCCTTCGAGGGGCGGCGCTTCCAGTGTTCCACCACCATCACCAGGAAGAAGGCGGTGGCGGCGAACCCGGCGTCCCGCAGGTCGAAGGAGAGATACCGGCCGGCGCAGGCTCCCAGCACGCTGCCGGTGA
>JAEEGL013593594.1_pt1 | contig 11117 bp, 6 predicted proteins | sample 9134231 | NCBI WGS metagenome assembly JAEEGL01 (sample SAMN16246548, study PRJNA631951) | gut metagenome | biome: gut microbiome; feature: rumen; material: fiber-attached | host: Bos | place: Iran: Karaj | collected 2018-10
AGCCATGCAGATGGCTGCGATAGCCTCATCATCACCTGCGGGTTGGGTTTCTTCGACTTTGCTGTTGTCAACGGCTTTGTCAATGGCCACATCTTCTTCTTTCTTCTTATCCTTGGCGGCAAATGCCTTACCAAAGAGTTTGAAGAGGATGTAAAGGAGCAATAGGGCACAGAATACTACACCCATCGACATGAGCGTGAGCAGAATGCCCGAGGGGTCTTCATCTTTGAACTTCTGGATGTTTTCGTTCTCGGGACGAGAATTGAACTTGCCGGGAGTGATGGCCTTAGCGATGGTCGTGTTGTCGCGAACTTCCCAGTCTTCAGCGTTGAACTTGTGTTCGGCATGAAGGTCAATCTTGTCCTCGCTGCAGCGGGCATAAGTCTGGTTGGGAAGCAGGTCACCAGGAATGGTCACTTCGTCGACAAGGTCACCGTTCACATCATACAGGGCAACATATTGCCCGGGAGTCAGTGCAAATGGCAGGTGGAAAGTGCCTGCAACGGTGTCAACATCGGCAGTGAACACCACATGAGTGCGGGGTTTGACCTTGGTGGCAACATCGCCACGCGGTATCTCATAGATTTCACCATTGCGAGAGTCACGGAGTTCCTGAAGCAGCTGATTGCGCTTCTTGTTGCTCTTTTGCTCTTCGGTCTTGAAATAGTTCTGGATGAAATCGGGCTTGAGTGTGGTGATGAACATCTTCTCGATGCCATTGGTCGCATAGGAGGCGTTGAAAATCTCAACCCATCCTGCGCGGTTGCCATTCTGGTCAACATAGTTGCTGTCACTCTGTACTGCGATTTCATTAATGCGCAAGTCCATGCGGCCTTGTGCAAAAACGCTCATGGCAGTAACGACAGCAAACAGTGTCAATAATACTTTCTTATTCATTTTATCGATGGTTGAATAGAAATTACAAAGGAATATTACCGTGCTTCTTGGCGGGGTTCACATACTTCTTGGTGCGCAGTTGCTCCAGAGCGCGAATCACGCGGAAGCGAGTGTTGCGAGGCTCAATCACATCGTCAATGTAGCCATACTTGGCAGCATTGAATGGAGTGCAGAACAGGTCGTTGTACTCTTGCTCCTTCTCGGCGATGAACTTCTTGTTCTCTTCCATGATTTCTTTAGCTTTGGCTTCGTCGCCAGCCTCTTTAGCTTCGGCAGCGGCGGTCTTGGCAGCCTTCATCTCCTTGGCATAGAGGATGCCGGCAGCACCAGCAGCGCCCATCACAGCGATTTCGGCGCTGGGCCATGCATAGTTCATGTCACCACGCAGCTGCTTGCAGCTCATCACAATGTGGCTGCCGCCATAGCTCTTGCGCAGGGTAACGGTAACTTTAGGCACTGTAGCCTCTCCGTAGGCATAGAGTAGCTTGGCGCCGTTCAAAATCACGGCGTTGTACTCCTGGCCGGTGCCGGGCAAGAATCCGGGCACATCCACGAGGGTTACCAGAGGAATGTTGAAGGCGTCGCAGAAGCGAACGAAACGGCCGCCTTTCTTCGATGCGTTTACATCGAGCACGCCGGCCATGTGCTGGGGCTGGTTGGCAATCACGCCCACGCTCTGACCATTGAAGCGGGCAAAGCCCACGATAATGTTCTTGGCAAAGTCTTTGTGTACTTCCAGGAACTCGCCGTTATCAACGATGGCACCAATCACATCATACATGTTGTAAGGATCGTTGGGGCTTTCGGGGATGATGTTGTTCAGAGCATCCTCAACGCGGTCGATGGGGTCGTTGCACTCAACGCGGGGAGCGGTTTCCATATTGTTGCTGGGCATGTAGCTCAACAGTTTCTTGATGGTCTCGATCACTTCTTCCTCGGTGTCGCAGGCAAAGTGCGTAACACCACTCTTCTGAGCGTGTACGGTTGCACCACCCAGTTGCTCCTGAGTCACATTCTCGCCAAGCACGGTCTTCACCACTGCGGGACCTGTGAGGAACATGAACGAAGTTCCCTTAGCCATGAGCGTGAAGTCGGTGAGGGCAGGGGAGTAAACGGCACCACCGGCGCAAGGGCCGAGAATGGCCGAAATTTGAGGCACTACGCCGCTGGCGTCGATGTTGCGCTGGAAAATCTCGGCATAGCCTGCCAGCGAGTTGATGCCTTCGGGAATGCGTGCGCCGCCCGAGTCGTTAAGGCCAATAACGGGAGCACCCTGTTTCATGGCAAGATCCATCACCTTGCACATTTTCCATGCCATAGCCTCGCCCAGAGAACCGCCAATCACGGTAAAGTCTTGTGCAAAGACATATACCAGTCGGCCGTCAACTGTTCCGTAGCCGGTGACTACACCGTCGCCAAGGTAGGATTTCTTTTCCTGGCCAAAGTTGGTACAGCGATGGCGCACAAACATGTCCAGTTCCTCAAAACTACCTGGATCGAGGAGCATATTAATTCTCTCGCGGGCTGTGTATTTGCCCTTCTCATGCTGTTTCTCGATGGCTTTCTCGCCACCGCCCACGCGTGCCTGGGCACGCATGTCGATGAGTTGTTGGATTTTTTCGAGTTGTTTACTCATTTCCTTATTCTTATTTGTTGGGATTTTCACAAAGTTCTACAAGCGCACCGCAAGTGGTCTTGGGGTGGAGGAAGGCGATGTTCAGGCCCTCAGCGCCTTTGCGAGGCTCTTTGTCGACCACACGGCCGCCTTTTTCCTGCACCTCGGCAAGTGCGTTGGCAACGCCGTCTTCTACTGCGAAGGCAATGTGCTGAATGCCGCCACGGCCGCCATTCTTCTCGATGAATTTAGCTATCGCACTGTCAGGGCTGGTAGCTTCAAGAAGTTCGATCTTTGTCTGGCCCACTTTGAAGAAAGCGGTTTTCACGTGCTGATCTTCTACTTCTTCGATGGCGAAGCATTTGAAACCAAGTAAATTCTCATAGAATGGGATAGCTTCTTCGAGCGAAGTTACTGCTATTCCTACATGTTCAATGTGTGAAATTTGCATAGTGAGTTGTTTTAAAAAATTGTTATTGAATAAATTGATGTTTTCGCTGTAACTTGGTGTGCCGCATTTCACGGCAATCCTTATAAAATAATGTGCAAATTTACTAAAAATTTCTTGATATCGCAGTGCTGTTTTACACAAATATGCGACTAAAGTTTCATAAAATATCATTAACAAGTGCAAAAAATGACCGATATGCCTCAACATTGGCAAAATAGGGCCATTTCACTACTGACAGAGTGGCAGAATTATGTCACATTCTTTTGCATCGTCATTTATTTGGCACGGGGTTTGCTATATTATTAGTGTCCGCAAGTGGGACAATGACATTGTAAAAACATTAAAACAACACAATATTATGGGAAAGATCATAGGAATCGATTTAGGAACAACCAACTCGTGTGTGGCTGTTCTCGAAGGAAAAAATCCGGTAGTAATACCGAACAGTGAAGGACGCAACACCACTCCATCGGTCGTTGCATTTGTAGATAATGGCGAACGCAAGGTGGGCGACCCCGCCAAGCGTCAGGCTATTACTAACCCCACGCGCACAGTTTACTCCATCAAGCGTTTCATGGGCGAGAGCATCGACCATGTGACCAAGGAGATTGAACGCATGCCTTATAAAGTGGTGAACAACGGCAGCAATCAGCCTCGTGTAGAGATTGACGGTCGCCAGTACACACCACAGGAAATTTCGGCTATGGTGCTGCAAAAGATGAAGAAGACCGCCGAGGATTACCTGGGCCAGACGGTGACCGACGCCGTCATCACCGTGCCTGCTTACTTCAACGACTCGCAGCGCAAGGCTACCAAGGAGGCTGGCGAGATTGCCGGACTCAATGTGCAGCGCATCGTGAACGAACCTACTGCGGCCGCTCTGGCTTATGGCCTTGACAAGAGCGCCGACGACAAGAACATTGCCGTCTTCGACTTGGGTGGCGGTACATTCGATATCTCCATTCTGAACCTGGGCGATGGCGTGTTTGAAGTAAAATCGACCAATGGTGACACGCACCTGGGTGGTGACGACTTCGACCAGCGCATCATCAACTGGCTTGCCGAGGAATTCCAGAACGAGGAAGGTGTTGACCTGCGCAAGGATCCTATGGCTCTGCAGCGCCTGAAAGAGGCTGCCGAGAAGGCCAAGATTGAACTCTCGAGCTCAATGAGCACCGAAATCAACCTGCCTTATATCATGCCAGTTAACGGCATACCCAAGCACTTGGTGAAAACCCTCACTCGTGCCAAATTCGAGCAACTGTGCGACGACCTCATTCAGTCTACGCTCGAACCTTGCCGCAAGGCCTTGAGCGATGCCGGTCTGTCGACCAGCGACATCGACGATGTGATTCTGGTGGGTGGTTCAACCCGTATTCCTGCTGTTCAGGAAATCGTGCAGAAGTTCTTCGGCAAAGCTCCTTCTAAGGGTGTGAACCCCGACGAAGTGGTGGCTGTGGGTGCCGCTATTCAAGGCGGTGTGCTCAGCGGTGATGTGAAGGATGTGCTGCTGCTCGATGTGGTGCCCCTGTCAGTGGGCATCGAGACCCTGGGTGGCGTGATGACCAAGCTCATCGATGCCAATACCACAATTCCTATTCGCAAGAGCCAGGTGTTCTCAACGGCTGTCGACAACCAGCCCTCGGTCGAGATTCATGTGCTTCAGGGCGAGCGTCCCATGGCACGCGACTGCAAGACCCTCGGCAAGTTCCACCTCGATGGCATCACCCCCGCACCGCGTGGCGTGCCACAGATCGAGGTATCGTTCGAAGTCGATGCCAACGGTATCATGAATGTGAAGGCTGTTGACAAGGCCACCGGTAAGGAGCAGAGCATACGCATCGAGTCGTCGAGCGGTTTGACCGACGCTGAAATCCAGCGCATGAAGGACGAAGCTGCTGCCAATGCTGCTGCCGACCAGAAGGAGAAGGAGCGCATCGACAAGATCAATCAGGCCGACGCCATGATTTTCCAGACCGAGAAGAGCCTCAAGGATCTGGGCGACAAGCTGCCCGCCGACAAGAAGGCTACTATCGAGGAGTCGCTCAACAAACTCAAAGAGGCTCACAAGAGTCAGGACATTGCAGCCATCGACGCTGCCATGAACGAGCTTAACGAACGCTTCCACGCCATCTCGCAGGAGATGTACGGTCAGGCAGGCGGTGCTCAGCCTGGAGCAGGTGGCCCGCAACCCGGTGCTGGTGGTTTCCAGGGTGGTAACCCCTTCCAGCAGGGTGGTGGCGCTAACGGCCAGCAAGGCAACGGCGGCAATGGTGCCGAAGATGTACCTTATGAAGAAGTCTAATTTTAATAATCTTTCATAGCGTAAGTTTTAGGGTTTGAATAACTCAATGAACTCTGCCCGGATGCAATCCATTTGCACCCGGGCTTTATTTATTCATTAATCTGAAACTTATATATTCTTACAAATTGCGTGTAAATTTGCTCCTAACAAAAATAAAGGCTATTTTTGCACTAATAATATTGAATACATTGAATATCTAATAATTTTTTCTATGAAAACCTATGTTAAACTTATTTTATTGTTAGCAGTTTATATTTTAGCCTGTACTAAAACAAACGCCTACGACTTTATGGTTGATGGAATTGCATATAATATTAATACTGATAGTATGACAGTAGGTATTGCTTCAGGAGGAAATTATATTGGCGACTTATCCATTCAGGATAGTGTTACTTATCAAGGTACTACTTATGCTGTAACGACGATTCATTTAGGTGCGTTTTGGCAATGTGGTGACTTGAAAAGCGTTTCACTTCCGCATACAATTAAAACTATCGGGCAGTATGCTTTTTGTGAATGTTCTGCCTTAACAGATGTTGCCATTCCAAATGGTGTTATTTCTATAGGTGCTGATGCCTTTTCATTTTGTAGGAGTTTAGAAGAGTTGATCTTACCCGACTCGCTTAATGAAATAAGCTATGAAATGTGTTATGGCTGTTCAAACTTAACTAAAGTTAATATCGGTAATTTTGTAACAAAGATTTGTTCAGATGCTTTTTGGGATTGTTATAAATTAAATGAAATATATTTGCCAGACTCAGTAAAAGAAATCGAAGGTGGAGCGTTCAGGGAATGTAGAAGTCTGAAAACTGTTGTTATGGGTAATAATGTTGCGTCAATTGGTTCAGAAGCATTTGTTGGTTGTTTAAATATGGAATTTATTAATCTGTCAAATTCTTTGTTGTCGATAGGGAGTCAAGCATTTGCATATTGTAGTAAAATCACATCTTTGAAGATACCTAATCATGTAAAGTCTTTAGGAAATGGTTCGTTCTATCATTGTGTGGGGTTAAAAGATATTTCCTTAGGAGATTCTATTGTCTCTATTGGGCATGGGGCTTTTGAGGATTGCACCTCTTTGACCAAAATAATTATTCCTTCGTCACTAAGAACCTTGGGAAGAGGCGTGTTTGGCCATTGCGCAAAATTGGACACTATAATTGTCGAATCTGGAAATGAAATATTTGATTCTAGAAATGATTGCAATGCTGTAATAGAAACTAAAACAGGAGGTTTGATAGCTGGATGTATGAATACAATTATACCTTATTCTATTATATCTATTGAAGATTATGCATTTAAGAGATGCGGTAATTTAAAAAGTGTTGATATTCCTAATTCCATGAGAAGCATTGGTATTGGTGCTTTTTATGGTTGTCATGATATCACACATATTGTTGTTTCAGATTCTGTTACAAAGATTGGAGAATGGTCTTTTTATTATTGTGAGGGCTTGACTGAGATTACAATTGGCAGAGGGGTTAAAACTATAGGCAAAGAGGCATTCGATGGCTGTAATAGTTTGAAAAATATTAAATGCAGGATTATATATCCAGACTTGGTTTCGTTGGGGGCTAATGTCTTTTATTATTTGGATACATATAACTGTGTTTTGCATGTGCCAAAAGGAACCAAGAATTTGTATTCTAAATTAAACCAATGGAGAGATTTCAGGATTATCATTGATGACCTTGAAGTACCTATGGAACTAGGCGATGTGAATGGCGATGAAAAGGTGAATGTGAGCGATGTGACTTCCCTCGTCAATATGATTCTGGGTACAACTACCATGAATCAGGCTTCAGCCGATGTGAATAGCGATGGTCGTGTAAATGTGTCGGACATCACGGCCCTCATTAACTTAATTCTCGGCATCCATTAGGTTCCGCCCTTTACGGATTTTTAGCGCGCCAGCGCCAAACCATTGTCGGAGTGAGCAATTGTAGGGACAAGGCCTGCCTTGTCCGCTGGTTCGCAAGATAGAGGCTAACAACGAATTATAAAACCCTTTGTTTTTCGGACACCGCAGACGCTGTCCCTACACTAAAAGATTCCGAATTCTCACCCGCAGGGCAACTAAATTGTGGTGAGAATTTCATGAAAACGATTGCATTTCTTGCAAGTGGTTGTGAATAAGGTTGTTATCAACTGAGTGAGGATTGTTTATGAGGAAATAATTACAATTTGATGGATGTGGCAAATATTTGTGGCTCAAGTTGTTGCACCTCCCTATAAATAAAATAAGGTAGAGACGATAGCGTGGAATGAATTGAGTTTGAGAATTTTTTTGTAATTTTGCACTTTAATTTAAGGTAAATAAAGAGAAGCACAATGCTTGATTTGTTGTTTGAAACAAGTTGGGAGGTCTGTAATAAGGTAGGCGGCATCTATGCTGTGCTGTCGACTAAGGCCAAAACCCTACAAAAGCTTTTCAAAGATAAAGTGGTTTTTATCGGTCCTGATATCTGGTCGGCCGATAAGCCATCGCCATTCTTCAAGGAGATGAAGACTCCGCTCGATGCATGGAAGCGTTCGGGGATGGTGCCTGAGGGTGTGGAGGTGCGCACGGGTCGCTGGGATGTGCCCGGCCGTCCGCTTGTGGTGCTGGTGAGATTTGACCAGCTCTATGCAACCCGAAACGACCTCTATGCAACCATGTGGGAACACTATGGTGTGGACTCGCTACATGGTTATGGCGACTACGACGAGTCGTGCGTCTTTGCTGAAGCCTCAGCACTGGTCATCGAGAGCCTTGTGCAGTGGAAAGGGATTGATCCCAAGCATGTGGTGGCTCACTTCGACGAGTGGACCGTGGGCATGGGCCTGCTGCATGTGAAACTGCATCTGCCCGAAGCTACCACTGTGTTTACCACCCATGCCACCACCACGGGACGCAGCATCAGCGGCAACGGCAAGCAACTCTATGCCTACTTGCCTGGCTACTTCGGCGACCAGATGGCTCAGGAACTGAATGTGGAAGCCAAGCACTCGGTAGAGAAAACCGCTGCCCAGCAGGCCACCGCTTTCACTACGGTGAGCGAGGTCACTGCTCGTGAATGCGAGCAACTGCTGGAGCGCAAGCCGCTCATCACACCCAACGGCTTTGAGCAGAACTTTGTGCCTAAGGCAGCCGACTTTGAAGCCTGTCGCAATAGAGCTCGAGCCAAACTGCTACAGGTGGCTACCATGCTCACGGGCAAACGCTATGGCAAGAACACACTGCTTGTTGGCACATCAGGCCGGCAGGAGTTCCGCAACAAGGGACTCGACATGTTTCTTGACACCATGAACGAGTTGCGCACCGATGCCTCGACACAGGCTTTGGCCTTTGTGCTCGTTCCTGGTTGGACCAAGGAGGCTCGTGCCGATCTGGCCGAGTCACTTGCCAAGGGAAAGCACACTGCACTGCAGGAGCCTTGCATCACACATGTGCTGAACAATCCTGAGAGTGACCCCATCTTGAGCACCATGCGTCACATGGGCTTCAACAACGATGCTGCCGACAATGTGCATGTGATTTATGTGCCTTGTTACCTGAATGGTGACGACGGCATCTTCGACATGACCTACTATGAACTGCTCATAGGGCTTGACCTCACCGTGTTTGCTTCCTATTATGAACCTTGGGGTTACACACCGCTCGAGAGCATCGCATTCGGGGTGCCTACTGTCACTACCAATCTTTCGGGATTCGGTCAGTGGGTGCTGAGTGATGTAGCCGACAAGTTTGAAGATTGCGGTGTGAAGGTGATTGAGCGAACCGACCACAATTATCATCATTGTGTGGTTGAGATTCAGGATTTCATCAGCAGCTTCGCTGCTCTTGACGCAAAGGTGGTGGCAAAGATTGTCCAGCAGGCCAAGCGTACTGCCCGCATGGCGTCGTGGAGCAATTTCATCAAGTATTACCTTGAAGCCTATGGCTTGAACGATATTGAAACCAAATAATTTTTTTACATATATATGAAAATTAAGACTAACAATTCGAATGCTCCCATGTGGCGGAGCATAACAGTGAAAACAGAACTTCCCGAACCCTTGAGGAAACTGGAAGAACTCTCACGCAACCTGTGGTGGGTATGGAACAGCGAAGGCAAGAACCTGTTCCATGACCTTGACAGGGAACTGTGGCGCAAAACTGGACAAAACCCCGTGATGCTGCTGCACAAACTGCCATCGGCTCGACTCGACGAGATGGCTAACGATAAGGCACTCGTTGCACGCATCGATCGCGTGTTTGATCAATTCAAGAAGTATATGGAAGAACCCATGCGCGAAGACTTGCCATCGGTATCTTACTTCAGCATGGAATATGGTCTATGCAATGCACTCAAGATTTATTCAGGTGGTCTGGGCATACTTGCCGGCGACTACATCAAGGAGGCAAGTGACCGTCGTGTGAGAATGACGGCTGTGGGTTTCCTGTATCGTTATGGATATTTTACCCAATCACTTTCAATCGACGGTCAGCAGATTGCCAACTATGAGGCACAGAACTTCGACCAGCTGCCCATCGACCCCGTTATCGACGAGCACGGACAGCAGTTGGTGCTTGAGGTGCCTTATCCTGGTCGCATGGTCTATGCCAAGGTTTGGCGCGTGAATGTGGGCCGCATGAGTCTGTATCTGCTCGATACCGATCTCGACATCAATGGCGATTTCGACCGTCCCATCACGCATCAACTCTATGGTGGCGATTGGGAAAACCGCATCAAGCAGGAATATCTGCTGGGTATTGGTGGCGTGATGATGCTCAAGAAACTTGGCATCAAGACCGACCTGTATCACTGCAACGAGGGTCATGCAGCGCTGCTCAACCTGCAGCGTCTGGTCGATTATGTGAACGAGGAAGGCTTGAACTTCAACGAAGCGCTTGAGGTGGTGCGCGCCACTTCGCTCTACACGGTTCACACTCCAGTGCCAGCCGGTCACGACTACTTCGACGAAGACCTCTTTGGTCGCTATATGGGTGAATTCCCCGCTAAGTTAGGCATCACCTGGCAAGATTTGATGAACATGGGTCGCGAGAATCCAGATACCGACGAGAAGTTCTCGATGAGCGTGTTTGCACTCAACACCACTCAGGAATCTAATGGCGTGAGCTGGCTCCACGGTCAGGTGTCGCGCAAGATGTTCCAGGGTGTGTGGAAAGGCTATGCTCCCGAAGAATCGCATGTGGGATATGTTACCAATGGCGTGCACATGCCCACCTGGGCTGCTTCGGAGTGGAAGGAGTATTATGCCAAGGTGCTTGGCGATGACTATATGAGTCATCAAGAAGACGAAAAGACTTGGGCTCCCATCCTCAAGGTTCCCGATGAGGAAATCTGGAACATGCGCATGCGCCTGAAAAACAAGTTCATCGACTTCGTTCGCCGCGACTTCAGCAAGACTTGGCTCAAGAACCAGGGCGATCCCACTCGCATCATGTCGATTGTCGATAAGATCAATCCCAACGCGCTGCTCATTGGCTTTGCCCGCCGCTTTGCTACCTACAAGCGTGCTCACTTGCTCTTCACCGACCTGGAGCGTCTCGAGAAGATTGTGAACAACGAGCAATTCCCTGTTCAGTTCATCTATGCCGGCAAGGCACACCCCGCCGATGGTGCTGGCAAGGACCTGATTCGCCGCATTGTTGAAATCTCCAAGATGCCTCAGTTCCTGGGCAAGATTATCTTCCTTGAGAACTACGACATGATGGTGTCGAAACGACTCATCACGGGTGTCGACATCTGGTTGAATACGCCAACCCGTCCGTTAGAGGCATCGGGTACTTCGGGCGAGAAGGCCGAGATGAACGGTCTGCTCAACTTCTCGGTGCTCGATGGCTGGTGGTATGAGGGTTATCG
>JAEEGL013854029.1_pt1 | contig 11117 bp, 9 predicted proteins | sample 9134231 | NCBI WGS metagenome assembly JAEEGL01 (sample SAMN16246548, study PRJNA631951) | gut metagenome | biome: gut microbiome; feature: rumen; material: fiber-attached | host: Bos | place: Iran: Karaj | collected 2018-10
GATCCGCCTCTTCCAAGGGTAGTGATATCATCAAACTTGTTGATACCCTGGAATCCGGTAACGATTACTATGCGGTTACCCTCCAACTCATGAAGGATACGCTCTGTATCTATACGCTTAAATCTTGCGTTGGAATACTTTGATGTGGTGTGCATCGCAACCTGGAAAGCATTAAGGGATACTGCCGGTACTCCAAGTGCATGCATTGCCATAGCCATAAGAGCTACCGAAGTCTGCTCGCCGCAGGCCAAAAGCATATCCATCTCTCTCTTAGGCGCATCGGGATTAATATCGTCTGCAAGAGCTATAAGATCATCGGTAGTGTCTCCCATTGCAGAAAGTACAACAACTACCTTATGACCCTTGCGGTAGTCCTCGATACAACGATTAGCAACATTGTAGATACGCTCTTTGTTGGCAACAGAACTGCCGCCAAACTTTTTTACAATTAACATTTTGCTACCTTTCTGTGATACCCTGCGTTACGGTATCCCCTTTTATTCTTCGTTCCCTCCGGATGACGATCTCAGCCAAGTCTTATTCTTGACAATACCTTATCTCCCAGCTTGCCGAGTTTTTCGTCCATCTCACTTTCAGTAAGTTCCGCTGTAACAAAGCCGGTCTCCCCTGAAATACCTGCGTCCACAAACTGCAAGTCTGAAAAGATACTTTCGATCTCACTGCGATCCGCAGAAGTCCTTACAAAGTTCCTGAAGCTCTGAGCTTTCGGATCAGCCAAAGTAAGCTTTTCCTCATGCCACTCCAGATAAACGTTCATATGAACGTGCTTTGCCATCTCTACGATATCTCCCACAACCGCGCTTGCGGTAGGAAGCTTGCCGGCACCACTGCCGTAATACATGCTGTCTCCCAGCATATTGCCGCGGACAAACACTGCATTGAACACGCCCTCTACATTGAAAAGGGGATGCTCCGGGGGAAGCAGATAAGGTGCAACCCTGCAGTAATATGTATCGCCGCTGACCTTAGAGGAAGCAAGAAGCTTGATCTTGCGGCCCATGGCTGCAGCGTACTTGATATCAGTAGCTGAAATATGTGAAATACCCTCTGTAGGAATATCCTGATAATCAACCTGCGCACCGCTTACAAGCGAAGTAAGGATCGCTATCTTGCGGCAGGCATCATGACCCTCAATATCGGCTGTAGGATCCTTTTCGGCATATCCAAGGCTCTGAGCTTCCTTAAGGACATCATCAAACTCACTACCCTCGTCGGTCATCTTGGTCATCATGAAATTGGTAGTTCCATTGACGATACCTGTGATCTCCTCAACCACATCTCCTGTCAGGCACTTGTCCAGCACTCTGATGATGGGAATACCGCCGCCAACAGAAGCCTCAAAGAGGAAATTGACCTCATGCTCTCTTGCAATACGGATAAGCTCTGCTCCCTTGTCGGCCACCAGAGCCTTGTTGGAAGTAGTAACATGCTTTCCGCTTTCGAGCATAGCCTTGACAAAGGTATATGCAGGCTCAACGCCTCCCATAGTCTCCACTACGATATCAATGTCGGGATCATCTGCGATCTCTTTGTAGTCGTGTACTATGAGGGAAGAGATCGGATCGTCTCCGAAATCTCTAAGATCTAAAACCTTGGTAACTTTAAGGGGCACTCCGGCCCGCTTGGCAATGATATCGGCATTGACTCTGAGTATCTCTACGACTCCTGAGCCGATGGTGCCGTATCCCATTACTGCTACGTTCATAAACAACTCCTTATAATTATGATGAAACCCCGATCCGAACTACCTTGCCTCCTTTAATCTCAATATCAAAACCGAGACCGTTGGGGTTGTTGATTATATCCATGATCTGCTCCATGGTATAGGTCACATCTGCTCCATCTCCACCGGATCCGGTGATCTTAACATCGTCAGCCAGACGAAGCTTTCTGATACCTCCGTCGAAAAGCGTCATGTTCCAATCCTTATCATACTGGCCAAAAGCCCCGTCTATGATAATAGCTCCCTCTCTGGACTCTCCGGACTTGATGCCTGGCTGATATTCATTGCCATACTCTCCTATGATCGAAGATGTATAGACTCCGTCAGCCAGCTCCAAAGGATCTGTAACCGTCACATGGCACTGGGCCTTGGCCTCACCAACTGTCAGCTCTATTGTGGTCTCTCCCGGTCCCTCGGCATCTATGACGATCTGGCCCGTCAGTATCTTACCCATGGTTGCCTCGTCATAATCATCCTCGTAATCCTCGGGATCCATCTCGTCAATCTCCTGAAGCTCAACCTTGCAAGGGAATTCGTCACTGGAGTTCACCTCAAGTGCCTGACTTGGATCTGTATCATCCAAAGGCATCCCCATAACCTTAACATAAAGTATGTATGAATCCCAGGCGCTAAGTATGACTTCGGACTCGCTGAACTCCACCTTGGTCTCAATGACCGGTTCGGGTTCGGGCTCAGGTTCCGGCTCGGGCTCAGGCTCCGGTTCCTCGATCTGAGGTTCAGGCTCCGGCTCAGGCTCTGCCTTGGGCGTACTGTTGATAGCGAAGATAATTATGGCCACCAGCGCCACAACAATAAGCGCTATGATACCAATGAGCTGAAAGCGCTTGCTTTTGTCAGCCTCCGGTTTGTTTTCCGGTGCGCCGCCCGGTTCCACCTGCTTGTTATTTTCATCACTCATGACAATCTCCTATTCGGTATCCTGGGTATTCCTGGCCGGACAACCCAGAGAAAGCCACTTCAGATATGCCCCCATAAAAGGATCCAATCCGCCGTCCATGACACGGTCCACATTGCCTGTCTCCTCTCCGGTACGCAAGTCCTTGACCATCTTGTACGGTTGGAAAACGTAGGAGCGTATCTGGTTACCCCATCCGATATCGGTAACCTCGCCACGGATGCCTGCTGCCTTCTGAGCATTTTCCTCCAGGCGAAGCATATACAGCTTGGACTTGAGCATCTGCATGGCCTTATCTTTGTTCATATGCTGTGAACGCTCATTTTGACACTGGACCACGATCCCGGTAGGGAAATGCGTAATACGGATAGCTGAAGAAGTCTTGTTGATATGCTGACCTCCCGCTCCGCTGGAACGATAAGTATCGATCCTTATATCCTCGTCACGGACCTCTATATCCAGGTCCTCCTCAATATCGGGCATGACATCACATGATGCAAAGGACGTCTGCCTCTTGCCATTGGCATTGAAAGGGGAAATACGCACAAGTCTGTGAACTCCCTTTTCGGACTTAAGATATCCGTAGGCATTCTGTCCGGTAATCTGTACGGTTACGGACTTGATACCTGCTTCGTCTCCATCCAGAAGGTCCAAAACCTCCACTCCGAATCCATGCTGCTCAGCCCATCTCGTGTACATGCGATAAAGCATGGAAACCCAGTCACAGGCCTCTGTTCCGCCTGCTCCTGAATGCAGAGTAACGATGGCCGACTCATGGTCATATTCTCCGGAAAGAAGAGTCTTGAGGCGGATAGCCTCATAAGAAGCCTTGAACCTGTCAAAAGCCTCGCTGGCCTCTTCATAGAGCTCAGCTGCGGTATCATCATCCTCCGTTGCTGCCATCTCTATATAAGTCTCGATCTCCTCATATCCGTCAGTAAGGGATTTGTAGGTCGCAAGGTCATCCTTGAGACTTCCCAGCTCCTTGGTCTTGGCTGTAGCCTTTTCGGGATCATCCCAAAAATCAGGCGCCTCCATCTCCCTCTCTAATTCTTCTATTCGGTGCTCTTTGCGAGCAGTGTCAAAGTGAATCCCTCACTTCCTGTAGTGGACTTTGGTATGCTTGAAGCTCCTGCTTCAGCTGGTCGAATTCAACCACAGAAATCACCTCTTTTCATTTTTGCCACATTATTTATTATCCTTCGTCAAAACCTCTATGGCTTTGGCGATCTGGTTGTCCGCAAGGTAGTCGTACTCCTCTGCCTTGGGATCACCGGAATAATCATACTCCAGCTCGATATCAGGCGTGATGCCCTCTCCGTGAATGCACTCTCCGCTGGGGGTATAATACCTCTCCACCGTAAGCTTGACCGCACTTCCGTCAGTCAGTGGGATCGTACGCTGCACGATGCCCTTGCCATAGGTCTTTTGGCCTATGAGGGTGCCGTACTCAAAATCCCTGATCGCTCCAGCAAAGATCTCCGCAGCGGAAGCCGTCTGTGATGATGTAAGTACCGCTATGGGTATCTCCATCCTATGCTTCTCGTCGGAAGAATAATCCTTGCGCTTGCCATCTTTATCGAGCAAATATACTGTAACTCCGCGAGGGAGAATAGTATCAAGTATCTCTGTAACAGAATCCACGAGACCTCCGGGGTTGGTACGAAGATCAAAGATCACTGCCTTCATCCCCTGCTTATTAAGGTCTTCGATGGCCTCATTAAACTCATCAGCCGTGCCGCTGGAAAAATCAGATATAGCAACATAGCCGATGCCACCCTCCAGCATGGTGTGTGCAACAGACGGAGTGGTCACGATATCTCTGGTAACCGTATACTCCTTTTCCTGTCCGTCCCTGCCTATGACAAGGACTACGTCTGTGCCTACCTCTCCGCGAAGCTTTTGTACGAAATCGGACAACTCCATGGATGCAGCCTTCATGCCGTCGGCACTGATGATCTCATCTCCGGCTATGATACCGGCCTTCTGTGCAGGTGAATCATCATAAACTTCGGAGACTGTAACAACCCCGGTCTTTTTATCCTGTCCCAGGAGGGCTCCGATCCCTGCGTAATTGCCTAAAAGATCCTGCTTTGCCTTTTTAAACTCTTCAGCCGTATAGTATGTGGAATAAGGATCCCCTGTACTCTCGACTATGCCTCGATACATACCGACCTGCATATCCTCATAGGAGACATCCTCATAGTAGTATTTGGATACGATGCTTTTGATAAGTGACGCCTTGGAATCCGGCGTGGCACCGACGATCCCAAATCTGTGCAGAATCAAAAGCGCAGTAGAAACTATGACAGTAATGCCTAAAGCAATGCAGATTCCGGTAACAAGCCCCCGTTTGTAGGAGGATCTCATAACCGATGTCACATGTTCTTCCCCGGCTGACTGACTTACTTTTTCAGATGTGTCCGATTCCGGACTTAATAAATCCCCCATAATCCTAAACCTTAAGGTGTCTGATCAGGGTTATCCTACTGCCGAGGAATCCGATACCCACTCCCATGATAAGAGAAACCGGAAGGAGTACTCGGAATATCTCACCAAGAGGTATGAAATGGAGCATACCCTCAAGTGCCGCAAAATGCTGAGCCACGTAATTGATGATGCTGCCGTAAAGGAAGTACATGAGCAGTAGAGGAATGATGGATCCAATGAGTCCGATAGTAATACCCTCTACGATAAACGGAGCTCTGACAAAAGAGTCCTTGGCTCCTATGTACTTCATAATGGCGATCTCCGTCTTACGGACTGAGATTCCTACGGTAACGGTATTGCTGATAAGGAATACCGCAACTGCCACCAGAATAACAATGATGATCACCGAAATAAATGCTATGAGCCTGTTGAAATCCGTAAGTGTCCGGGCTACATCCTCTGAATGATGTACCTCTCTGACTCCGTCCTGCTCATAAAGGAAATTGACAAGAGCGTCCTGCATGGACACATCTGCCAGATAGATCTCATAATTGGCAGAGTTGGCAAGAGGATTGTCCTGCTTGAAACTCTCTGCCAGATCATCATAGAGATTGTTCTCGCTCATAAATGTCTCAAGGGCCTCATCGGCCGAGACATACTTGTAACTGGAAACCTCCGGTCTGCTCTCGATGGCTGCTCCTATGGCATCAATCTCATCCTGAGTCAGATTCTCATCAAAGTATACCGTCACGGCAACTCCCTCCTCCACATCACGGAGCATGGATGAAAAGTTAGCTCCAAGGGAGTAGAAAACCCCGAAGAGAAAGATGCAGGCCGTCATTGTAGCGATGGAAGCCAGGGAAAACATCTTGTTGCGCCAGATATTAAGGAGGCCCTGTCTTAAATTGTAAAAAATGGAACTGGGACGCATATTTAGAATCCCTCCTCGTCACTGACTACAGTACCCTTGCGAATGGTGATCACGCGCTTGTTCATGGCGCGAACTATCTCCATATTGTGCGTAACTACCACAACCGTGGTGCCGCGCTTGTTGATCTCATCGAGAAGCTTCATGATCTCCCAGGCGTTGTTGCCGTCAAGATTACCTGTAGGCTCGTCTGCCAAAATGATCTTGGGACGGTTAACAAGGGCACGGGCGATAGCAACTCTCTGCTGCTCTCCACCGGAAAGCTGCTTGGGAAAAGCTTTGTACTTGGCTGCAAGCCCCACAAGAGAAAGAACGTAAGGTACCCGCTTTTTGATCTCCTTGGTGCCGGCCTCCACAACTCTCATGGCAAATGCAACATTGTCGTAGACATTGCGATCCTGCAGCAGTCTGAAATCCTGGAATACAACTCCTACCTTGCGGCGATACTCCGGGATATGTCTGTGACTGACACCCGCAAGGTCACGGCCGTTGACTATGATCTTGCCTCCGGTAGGTGAGAGTTCCTTGAGAAGAAGCTTGATAAGAGTAGACTTACCTGATCCGCTGTCTCCCACGATGAATACAAACTCACCCTGCTTGATATGAAGAGAAAGGTCCTTGAGCGCCTGGACACCCGCCTCATACTTTTTATCAACATGTTCCAGCTTTATCATATCAGAAGTCCTGCTCCTCCATGTACTTCATGTACTCTACGACCATAAGGGCGATCTTGAAGGTGATGGCATCTTCAAATACCCTAAGGTCAAGTCCCGTACTCTTCTGGATCTTGTCCAGTCTGTAAACCAGAGTATTCCTGTGGATGTACAGCTGACGGGAAGTCTCTGAAACATTGAGACTGTTTTCAAAAAACTTATTGATGGTAATAAGTGTCTCGTCATCAAAATCATCCGGGGCCTTTTTCTCAAAAATCTCCTTGATGAACATACGGCAAAGAGGGATGGGAAGCTGGTAGATCAGTCTTCCGATACCAAGTACGGAATAAGCGATAACTGACTTCTCCGTAAAGAAGATCTTGCCAACATCGAGAGCCATGGCTGCTTCCTTGTATGAGCGTGAAACCTCCTTGATCTCTCCCACAATGGTTCCGTAAGAAACACGCACCGGCGCATCCGACTTGCGGTCCGAAAGCGTACTCAGGATCTGCTGTGCAGTCCTCTCCACCTCATCATAGCCGTCGTCATCACCCAGTTCCTTGACCACAATGATGCTGTTTTCATCAACGGCTGTGACAAAATCGTGGCTCTTGCCTCCGAAAAGTGTCCCCAGTCTCTCCAGCTCATCGCCTTCCTTGTGGTCACCGGTCTCTACTATGAGAACGACTCTGCGTCTGGCAATATCGATGTGAAGCTTTTTTGCTCTGTTATATATATCAACCAAAAGCATATTATCAAGAAGAAGATTCTTGACAAAATTATCTCTGTCAAACCTCTCCCTATATGCCACAATAAGCTGCTCCACCTGAAAGCATACGGTCTTGCCTATCACAGGAAGGATGTTGCTGTCTCCCTGGGAAAGAATGATATACTCTATCCTGCCATCATCCCTGGCCAATGCAAAATGCATATCTCCGTCGCTCTTGGAATCAGCTCCGCTCTCCAGAAACATGCGTACATCCCCCGAGTACTTCTGTGCCTCTGAAATAGTTGCTGCCTGCATGGTGCAATCAGAATCATAGATTGCGAGACCCACGCCGGATATCGACGACATACCGTCAATAGTCTTCTGTAATATCTGGTTGGAAATCATAGCCCCTCCTTTGCATAGCGGACTTATCCACTATAAACAAAACTACAGATATTAGTTTAATACAAAACTTACAAAATGAAAAGTCTTTTTGCGCAAAAATAACAAAACGTGCGTTCTTATTCGTGCATTTTTCAAGCGACATTTCTTTCAACAGTATATTATTGGGCATCTCCCCAGTTTTATATTTCCAAAAATATGTACAAGATAGAGTTTTGCTTGCAAAACTCTGGCGCCGAGCGCGGTTGCTTTAGCAACATTATTCCTTTCGCGCAAGGAAAGTGCGTAGCAATTTCCTATAAACAAAAAGCCCGAGGGCACACTACCCCCGGGCTAAAGATCCTAATTTGATTAGAAGATACGACGTGCTGCAACGATGTTGCGATAGTTTACATTAGAAATCTTGATGCCGTCGCGTCTGTTACTTGCATGAACGATCTGTCCACCACCAATGTAGATTGCTACATGGCCGCTATAGCAGATGATATCGCCAGGCTGAAGTGAGCTTGTGCTAACGCTTCTTCCTACGCTGCGGTCAGCGCTGGATGAATGAGGAAGGCTCACACCAAATGCTGCATATACTGACATAACGAATCCTGAGCAGTCAGCTCCGTGTGTAAGGGATGTACCACCCCAAACATAAGGATTACCAACGAACTGGCAAGCGTAGTTAGCAACTGCACTTCCGCTTCCACCTGACGGAGGATTGTAAGTACGTGTGCTGCCTGAAGAGCTGCCTGATGATGAAGATGAAGAACCGCTGCTCCTGGTAGAAGTGCTGCCTGTGCTTGTGTTGTTAGCTGCTGCCTGTGCTGCAGCCTCAGCTGCTCTGGCACGCTCCTCAGCCTCAAGACGAGCCTTCTCCTGAGCCTTGGTCTCACCATATGTATACTTTGTCTTAAGCTTAACATAATCGGTTGAAACATATCCTGTACCATCGCTGGTGGATACCTTAACCCAACCGTCATCTACCTTAGACTCATCCTTAACATTGAGCTTCTGGCCGTCTGCTACAAGTGTAACAACAGAAGCGTCCTTGGATGCCTTTTTACGAACCTTAAGTGTACCTGCGTCAACAACTGTAGCGATACGGGTACCTGCCTTAGCAACTGCCTTTTCACTGGTGGATACGAAATCGCTGCTAACATAACCAACAAGATCACCTGACTCGATCTTGTACCAGCCATTCTTCTCACCAAGGATAGTTGCTACATTGTTTTTGTAAAGCTTGCCGACAGCCTTAGACTCTTTGTCGGCCTTTTTACGAACGTTAACATAATCATTAACTTTTGCAACTCCGAGGGTCTTCTCAGACTTCTTAGTCTCCTCCTTAGCTGCAACTGCTTCTGTCTCATTTTCTGAAACACTGCCAACTGTAGTTGTATCTGAAAGCATGTCAGCCAGTGCCTGATTGACACCGGAAATAGTCGAGTATGTATTAGCTGTAACAGTTTCCTCGCTAACAGAAACCATTGCTGTGCCGCCTGCGATAGGTGTAGCCTGTACTGCTACTGCAGTGCTGGTAACGAGCATTCCTGCTGCAAGTGATAAAGAAGCAACCTTGACTCTGCGATTACGATTCATGACGTATCTATTCCTCCAAAGTTATTACGAATTTGTTACAATTTTTCTCACCTTGCCCATTATAGCCTCGTATTTTTTGGTTGTCAAGGTATATTTTACATTTTTGTAACAATTTGTAAAACTTATGCGCTTAAGGGCTTATTTGTCCCGTAAAATTTACATTTTTATACAAAGCTCTGCGGAGTACTACGCTGCGATTTCAGTACGATAATTATTACAGCGATTGTAAATACCTCGAAACCGAGGTAATCGAGTTCGCGCCATCAGATGCGGCGGTTATTACCTGGCGGAGCTGCTTGGTGCGGATATCGCCGGCCGCAAAGATGCCGGGGGTGCTGGTAACACAATCCTCTCCTGCTATAAAGTAGCCTGACTCATCCTGATCGGCAAGGCCTGAGAAAACATCTGCATTAGGCATGATACCTACCGCCATGAACACACCGTTGACCGGAAGTTCTGTGGAAACATTGCTTTTAACATTACGGATCAAAAGATGATCTACCTTTTCTTCACCCACGATCTCATCCACTACCGTATCGTAAACGATCTCGATCTTGTCGATAGCTTTGACCTGATCAACAAGGATCGCTGCTCCTCTGAACTGATCTCTTCTATGTATAAGGTAAACCTTATCAGCAAATCTGGAAAGGAAAATGGCATCCTCCAGAGCTACATCTCCTCCGCCGACTACCGCAACGGTTTTCTTCCTATAAAAAGCACCGTCACAGGTAGCGCAATAAGAAACGCCCATGCCGATATGCTCTGTCTCACCCGGAACCCCAAGCTTACGATGGTCGGCACCTGCACAGATAACAATGGTCTTGCCTTCATAAACATCTCTGTCACCTGTAACAGTCTTGATAGCTCCTCCATCGCTGACAGCCTTGACTCTGTCCAAAACGATCTCCACCCCCAGCTTGTCTGCGTGCTCTCTGAACTTGGTTCCCAGATCCGCACCATTCATCTCAGGAAGGCCGGGATAGTTATCCACCTCATAAGTAGTTGCGATCTGCCCCCCATCAACGGGATTATTGGTAATGATCATCGCATCAAGCCCGGCACGTTTTGCGTATATACCTGCTGTGAGTCCCGCAGGACCACTTCCTATTATAATGACATCATATGTTTTTCCCATTACGGCATCCTCCTTATATATTTTATACAATTATATTTTATAAAATATATTCTACTACGTTTTTGTTATTTGTCAAGCATATTCTGTAAAGAAAAAGCCATGGTTTGTTTAGACTTGTCATCCCTTGTTTTTCGGAATGACATGGACTAAAAAACCACAGCCCTGTTTCAAAATTATATCTGGCGGGGTACTTTGTCGTACCTGCCAACGCTATGATACTTTCAGGATAAACTTCTGCACTTCCCTGTCGTCATCAAGCTTTTCGATAGTAGCACCCAATCCTCTGAGTTTGACCTCGAAGTCCTCATAACCCCTCTGGATGAAGTAGATATCATCAACTACAGTAATGCCGTCCGCTGCCAGTCCTGCAATGACAAGTGCTGCTCCGGCCCGAAGGTCCGGCGCGGAAACTCTGGCTCCTGTATACTTTTCAACGCCTGTTATAATGGCGATATTGCTCTCAACCTTGATGGAAGCTCCCATGCGGGCAAGCTCTCCCACATACTTGAAGCGGTTTTCGAAAATACTCTCCGTCACGGTGGAAGTACCCTCCGCCAGTCCCAGTACAACTGTCATCTGAGGCTGCATGTCGGTAGGGAATCCGGGATAAGGAAGA
>JAEEGL014911523.1_pt1 | contig 11117 bp, 9 predicted proteins | sample 9134231 | NCBI WGS metagenome assembly JAEEGL01 (sample SAMN16246548, study PRJNA631951) | gut metagenome | biome: gut microbiome; feature: rumen; material: fiber-attached | host: Bos | place: Iran: Karaj | collected 2018-10
ATATCATCACATTCTACGGTCCTGTCCCGTTCCGCGAGTCACTTGAGTTCTATAACAGGGCTGATGCATGCGTGCTGACGCTCGACGGATCTACGCATATAGGAGATACTCTGCCGGGTAAGCTACAGACATACATGGCAGCAGGCAAACCCGTGATCGCGTCAGCGAATGGAGCTGCCGCTCAGATCATCGCAGAATCAGGGTGCGGGATCAGTGTCCCTGCGGGAGACAGTGAGGCTCTCGGGCAGGCACTTAAGAAGTATGCCGACGCCCCGGCTGCCTACTCTGATTGCGGCGAAAACGCCCGCAGATACTTCCGCGAGCATTTCATGGAAGAGACGCATTTCGAGACGCTGGAAGGTGTACTGAAACTGATGGTCTAGTATTTGACGATAATAGATGACAGTGGTATCATATCTGTAGGTGCTACCGATAGACGGTTAGCCCGACATTGTTTCAATCAAAAAAGACCGATCTTGTCAGGATGGCGGTCTTTTTTGATGCTTACTTCTTTGACTTGTCACAAATACTGATTATTGTTACGATGATACTGATAATCGTAACTACAATACTTGCAAGTGTGATCATAGTTTCTATCATCAAGTTGCCCTTTCTACGTAGAATCATAAGCATCCCACCTTTCCGGGAGCCTCGGATTACTCCGGCATCAGGGCTAACCGCCTACCGTGTATGGTAGCACCCATAGATATTATACCAAACATATGTTCGATGTACAAGTAAAATAGGAGTATCCCCAGTGTTCAACCTCAACCAATTCATTAGCAAAAATGTCATCATGCGGCCGGAGAGTATGTTTCTCACAGATATCGAGAAACACGCCTCTGAACTACGCGACGCCATCGAGGGTCGGAGCGTCCTCGTGATCGGCGGAGCGGGTTCCATCGGTTCATCTTTTATCAAGGCTATCCTGCCGTATAGGCCCGGCACTCTTGTGATAGCCGATATCAATGAGAATGCCCTGACCGAGCTCACCAGAGACCTGCGCAGCACACCCGGTCAGTTCATCCCCGATGACTATCTGCCCTATCCCATGGACTATGCCTCGCCCGTATTTGCGCGTATGTTCCGTGCCAGGAGCGGTTTCGATATAGTTGCGAACTTCTCCGCGCACAAGCATGTCCGTTCGGAAAAGGACATATACAGCGTGGAAGCCCTCCTGTCAAACAACGTGATCCATGCCGCGGGCCTGCTCGACATGCTGTCCGAGTACCCGCCGCAGGCATACTTCTGTGTATCTACGGATAAAGCTGCCAACCCAGTGAACATCATGGGCGCCAGCAAAAGGATCATGGAGGATCTCATATTCTCATATTCCGACAGATTCCCGGTCAAGACCGCGAGGTTTGCTAATGTTGCATTCTCAAACGGATCGCTTCCGGCGGGATTCCTGGAGAGAATGAGCAGATTCCAGCCGTTGTCCGCACCGTCGGACGTCCGTAGATATTTCGTGAGTCCCGAGGAGTCGGGCCAAATCTGCATGCTCTCCTGTATGCTGGGTGATAACCACAACATCTTCTTCCCGAGGCTCGAGGAAGCACAGATGATGACATTCGATGAGATAGCCCGCAGACTGCTTCAGGAGCAGGGCTATCAGGTACTGGAGTGTGCATCCGATGAAGAAGCAATCAGACGTGCAGATGAGCTGAGACGTTGTCTGGAGGCTGATGACGGTACCCAGGCTACAGCATCCGGCAGACTGTCATACCCCGTGCACTTCTCGGCATCCGATACCAGCGGTGAGAAAGCATACGAAGAGTTCTATACCGACACCGAGACTGTGGATCTGAATCGCTTCCGCTCGCTCGGCGTGATCACGGATAAGCCTATCCCCGACCGCGCATCGATCACCGGTCTGATATCAGAACTGAGTACCATGTTTGAGCGCGCCACCACGACCAAAGAAGATGTCGTGACAGCACTCAAAGCCTATCTGCCCTACTTTGAACATATAGAAACCGGCAGATCCCTGGATGGGAAAATGTGATGAGTTACGTTCTCGAAGTCTCCTGGGGATGCCCCAATGACAAATATCCTCTGAACGGATTATTTCAGTTTGATCAGGCCAAGGCTCTGCGTGATGCAGGGATTGATGTGGTCTATCTGGCACTTGACTTAAGATCATTCCGCAGATGGCGCAGATGGGGTGTGAACCGCACGGAACGTGATCGTATACCCGTATATGAATATAACTATCCCTGCGGTCCCATGAAACCCGGCCTTAAATACAGCATCCAGGACAAAGCCTTCAGGCGAGTTATACCACACATAGAGCGTGAATTCGGCTGTCCCGCAGTCATCCATATACATACATGTCAGCAGGCTATCTCTGTCACGGATTACTGTGCCGCGAACAACATCCCTTATGTAATAACCGAGCATATCACTCCGCTTGACGAGACTAAGCCTATCGAGGAACGTAAGAGTGCAGCTCTTCACGGCGCAAAGCAGGTCATATCCGTAAGCAATGCCCTCGGCCATGATCTGAAGAGAGTCTACGGAGTGGACTCTGTCACAATCCCGAATATCGTGGATCTGTCAGCATTCGAATATATTCCGCATAATACCGGTGAACAATCTTCGATTCGCATAATCTCTGCTGCCGGTATGAACCATGGAAAAGGATTCGACATCCTGATCCGCGCGTACGCATCTCTGATAAAGACTCATCCCGACTGTCATCTGACCATCATGGGTGACGGACCGGAGAGAGATAACATACAGAAACTGTGCGGGGAACTGGGAGTTGAGATTGCCTCAAATCCTGCTTCCGCATCCGTCGGAGCGGTATCTTTCACCGGTACCTATGTCCGCAGTGAATTCGCCGCACACTTGCAGTCAGCAGACTTCTTCGTCCTCCCCAGCCGTTCTGAGACCTTCGGTCTTGTATATGCCGAAGCACTGGCAGCAGGCGTACCCGTCGTTGCCACGAAATGCGGCGGCCCCGAGGACTTCATAGATGAATCCAACGGATTGCTGGTACCTGTTGACGACGCAGATGCCCTGACGGAAGCCATGTCACACATGATAGACTCTCTTGATTCCTACAACCGCGGCGTGATATCCGATTCATGTAAAAAGCGTTTCTCACCCGCAACCGTAGCCTCTCAGATCAAAGAGTATCTAATATAGAATATACGAGAGAAAACGATGTCCCACAGATTCATAAACCCGCCTGCAGAGACGATGCAGGCCCGAAATCAGAATATATATGAAACACCTGATGATACCAGAAGCCCTTTCTTCAGGGATTACTGTCGTATCCTGCATTCGACTGCTTACAGGCGCCTGAAACACAAGACGCAGGTCTTCTATGATGTATCCAATGACCATATCTGCACCCGTATGGAACATGTCCAGCATGTCGAGTCGGTCAGCTATTCTCTGGCACAGGGACTCGGACTGGATGTAGAGCTTACGCGTGCGATCGCGATAGGTCATGATCTGGGCCATGCTCCGTTCGGACACTATGGTGAGGTCGTGCTTAATGACCTGATCAAAGATTATTTCTCTGATGAATATAGGCGCACTCACTTCGGTGCGGATGACACTAAACTGTTCTGGCATGAGCGAAACGGACTCCGCTTCGTAGACAGTATAGAACTCCTGTCGGATCCGCAGGGCGTGAAGCGAAACCTGAATCTGACATATGCAGTCCGTGACGGGATCATATCCCATTGCGGCGAAATTGACGAGAACGGCCTGCGTCCGCGTAAGGAAGCCATTGATCTGAATACGTTTGACAGGCCCGGCAGATTCATGCCCTATACCTGGGAGGGATGTGCAGTCAAGATCGCAGATAAGATAGCCTACCTGGGCAGAGACATTGAGGACGCCATCACACTCGGTTTCATATCGGAGCAGGGCATGAGCGAACTGAAGAGCCTCGCTAGAAGATTCACCGGTACTGAGACACTCAATACCACCGGTATCATGCACAGCCTGATCACCGACCTGTATAAAAACAGTTCTCAGGATGAGGGCCTGACGCTTAGCCAGGACAAGCTGGAATTATTAAACGAAGTAAAGAAGTTCAACTATGCATACATATACGGCAGTAAGGACTTCGACGTATACAAAGACTACGCCAGACTGGTCCTGACCAGCATATTTACCAAGCTGTATGATGCATATGACGATAAGCACACGATCTCTACTCTGAACAAGCGTTACGGCACCAAGTACCGCAAACTCACGAGTGAGTTCATCAAGTGGCTCAGCACATACTGCGCAGATACCATGTCTTATGATGACAATCCCGGCTTCAATGCCGCCGATCTGAGCAATGAGAAGATATATTCATCCCTGGAGACCGGGGATATATACTGCCATGCGATCATAGATTTCATATCCGGCATGACAGATGCATTCGCAATAGAACTGTTCGGCGAGCTGATAGCATTCTGAATACAGTCCCTTTATCTTGAGATTGACTTTCTTCCACCTGACAAGTATAGTAGAATTACCTATCGGGTAATTTGTTGTGGGGATACAGGTTGGAAGTTGAGTTTGTAAACAATAAATTGGAAGAACAATGCACCAGCATTAAAGCCGCCAGAAGACTGTTTGGTGGTGACAATGCTTTGGCAACCAGTTTACTGGGTAGAATTAATGCTATTCGAAGCGCTGATACGATAAAAGATATTATCGTACAGCAGCAGTTTCATTTTCATAAACTTCTTCAGATTGGAAATAGGGATCTTAGGGGATACTTCGCAATTGATGTGAAGAACCACCGGGATCCATGGAGGATCATTCTACAACCATTGGATGAAAACTATAATGTGTATGATCCGTGTAATATCGATGAAATCGCAGACAGTGTCCGTATTGTTGAGATTATGGAGGTGAGCAAGCATTATGAGTAATATTATTGAGTATAAGGATCGGATTGCTTTCCACCCTGGGTACTACATTAAGGAAATTATTGATGAAAGTGGATTAACACAGGAAGATTTTGCCAAACGTCTGGATACCACGCCAAAGAATCTGAGCATTATTATCAGAGGAGAGCAGACATTATCGGTAGATATTGCCTTTAAGCTGTCCAGGATGATGGGGACCAGTATTCAGTACTGGCTTAATCTGCAGAACGCATTTGATGCTACCAAAGCAGAAATGGAGTTTGAGCAAGAACTTGAAGAGGAACGTCGAGTATTCCGCTTTCTGGATTATAAATACTTTAGAGATTATTGTAACCTGCCGGATCTTCCACGGAAGACGGATGAACAGATTAAAGCAGTACGCGAATTCTTGAATGTAGCCTCATTGACGGTACTCGCCAAGAAGGACCTGGCAGTCAGTTTTAAGTCGGTTAATACTGAGATGGATGAGGCTAGCATAGTAAGAGCTAATGCCATGGTTCAGATTGCCATCAACATGGCATTGGATGAAGAGGTACCGAAGTACAATAAGCAGAGATTTGAAAAGGCTGCACGATATGCCTTGACATTAACAACTGATCATGCGGGTTTTTATTCGATGATTAAGAAGGCATTCTCGGATGCTGGAGTGATTCTTGTTATTATTCCGAACATTGCAGGCTCCAAGACCAATGGTGCTACTAAGCGTTTGGGGAATAATATAATGCTTATGGTCAATGACCGAAGGCTATATGCAGATTTGTTTTGGTTTACATTGTTTCACGAGATAGGTCATATAATGCATGGTGATTATGGTATCTCATTTGAGCATGAAACCGGAGAAAGTGAGGAACTTGCCGATAAATACGCTGAGGATAGCCTCATTCCGCCTATGTATTATAAGCAGTTTGTAACAATGGGACAGTTCGATATCTCTGCTATCAGACAATTCGCGGCTCAGATTGACAGGGACCCGGGAATAGTAGTTGGACGATTGTTGAAGGATCAATATGTTGAATATAGTGATTGGACACTGAAACCACTCAGAACCAAGTATAAGGTAGCAATTCGTTAGTTAATGCTAATTATATCGGATTATATAGCATTATATAACCTGAACCGAATTATATAGGATTATAACATTTGAAAGGACCTCACATGAAAACCCTATGCATTGTTGATTTAGATGATACATTGATCCTCACCGACTTAACGAGTAATGTCGACTAAGGGAACAAAAAAACTTGAGTATCTGTGCAGACCAAGAAATGTACGGGAAATAGCTGAGTATCTTGAGATTGATGTTGTTGATTTTATGCTTCAAGTATATATATCCTTTGATGCTTCAGAGAAAAGTCCGAAAGACTATACTGGATAAAAACGGAAGCAGAGGTTTGTAGCCAGCGTTTCTTTAAGTATAGTATGCAAATTGAAAATGTTACATAGAATGGAATAAATGGCCATGTATATTGGATGGATTTCTGCATGCACTCGCACTGGAAGGAAAAATATAGGGAGGTGTGGTAATGGAAAGGACTATGACTGAAATACTAAGAGAAGCACTTGAAGAAATTGAAACCCTTCAAGAGTATTACAATTCACAGAAAAATCATGTTAAAGAGTATGTTGAACAGAATATTGAAAAATATAGATATGGACTTACTATTGATAGATTCTTTTTGAAACAGGTAATGGTGAAAGATGGCGACTTCCAAAATCTTGAAAAAGAGCAGATTAGTATTGATGAAATAATAACGGAGTACTCTATAGAAGAAAAAGACGAAGGATATTATGTTACATACAAGCTGAATCCAGAGATGGATTTTTCTTTGTATGAAATGGATCCTCAAATGGCGAGAAAAGAAGCCATTAAGTTAATAAAACAACCAAGTATTTTAAATGAGTCTGTATTAATGATGCTTATGGTTAAGTTTGAAGAGGCAATTTCTTCGATATATCGTTTCCTGATTGAAGCATATCCTCAAGCGTATTTATCTGATAAAAGTATAAACTACACCGAACTAATTTCATTAGAATCAAATATTGATGTAATAATGGAAAGATTTGTTTCTAGGGAAATAGAGGACTTTATGCGTTTGCCTATTTCAGAATGGTTCAAATCCTTTAAAACAAAACATAGAGTGACATTTTGCTTTGAGGGAGAAGAGTTTGAACAGTTTAAGGAGGTATATCATCGCAGGAATCTAGTTGTACATAATCAGGGGAAGGTTAACGACATATATATAAATAATACAGGCAATAAGGATATAGATATTGGAACTAAGTTGACCACAGATGATGAATATTTAAGAGATGCATTTATTAAAACAAGAAAGATATTGGTTGGAACATTTTGGGGATTACGAAAAACTGCAAATGATTTAGAAGAATTACATTTATATTTGTTTGACAGGGGATATGATTATTTATCAGGAAAAGAATGGGATGTAGCTGCATACATCTATAGGATGCTCTTGGAAGAAGAGGGATTGAATGATGAGAATAGAAAACTTGATCAAATTAATCTATGGATTGCGATTAAAAATGAAAAAGGAGTAGAAGAGATAAAAACTGATGTAAAGCAATTAGATGTATCCGCAATGAAGAGTAGATTTGCTGTAGCTAAACATGCGCTTTTAGACGAGTTTGATTGTGTAACGAATATGCTGGAAGATATCATTGAAAAGGAAATACCGGCAAGATATATAGAAGAATGGCCATTATTTCTACAGTATAGAGAAACTGAACAGTATACGCTATTTGTAGATAATCATAAGTCTTTGTTTGACATTAAAGAATACGAACCAGATAAAGAAAACGCAGATGAGAATGAGGATTGCTTGTTAGAACAGGTGAACGTAACTTAATTGTGGAACGTGACATTATACTGTGACATGGATAAACAGGATTTGATATTAGTATTTCTTATTAGAACTGAATAACGAAAACAATTTCATACCATGAACTGTTCCCTAAACCTTGTCTGCACTACAAGCTCTACTCACTACATATTCATAGATATAACCATCGAGTACGAGCAGAACGGCTATGATAAAAAAGCATTTTTTATCACTAACACTCAAAAGGACTTCACATGAAAACCCTATGCATTGCAGATTTCGATGATACATTGATCCTCACTGACTCGCTGGCATACATCATGAAGCGGGAGAAGTGGTATCTGCGACCGTCACTCGTGACAGCCGGGATCGGCATCATAGTGAGCCGGATGATCCCGTCGCAGGATAAAAAGGACGCCGCACTGAAGGCCAGAAGCAGATTCAAAAAGCAGCTTCTCAGGCCGTATTACAGCCTTCCGCCGGAGAAACACGATTCATATATATCGACACTCAGATCCCTGATCAACACCGCGGTCATAGAGGATATCAATGCAAAACAGTTCGACCGTATTGTGATCGTATCCGCTTCCGAGACAGACCTGATCAAGGAAGTCATCGGCGATGTGTGGCCGGATATCATGGTGGTCGCTAACTCATTCGATCCCGCCCTCCCGGATACGCAGGTTGGTTTCACTACATGCTATGGATCGCATAAGGTATCCCGCTTGACAGAAGCAGTATCCGACCTTGAAGATTATGATATAAGCGTGTATACCGATTCCATGTCAGACAAGCCACTGATCAATCTTGCGAACAGCGCATATATAGTAGATAAAGCCACAATCAACAGGATTAAATAAATTATGCATCGAATATATGAAAACAACGACATAACCGTATTCTGGGATTCAGAGAAATGCCGTCATGCCAAGAAATGCGTTTACGGCAGTCCGCAGACATTTGATATAACGAGAAAGCCCTGGATAGATGTGACGATAGCTCCCACAGCAGAAATCTGGCAGACCGTAAACGAGTGCCCGTCAGGTGCCCTCACTTGTGTGTATAACCATGAAATCTCCGTTGTGCTGGATACGGACGCATGCAAAAGCATAGCTTACGACGGAGGCAAACAGATCGGCGAATGTGATTACCGGGTTACCTCTGACGGTTGGAATATATATCATACCGAAGTGATGCCGGAGTATGGTGGAAAAGGCATAGCCAAACGCCTCGTTTATAAGCTAGTAGAGGCAGCTGAGAAAGCCAAAGCCGCTGTAATCCCTACCTGTTCTTATGCAGCGAAAGTGCTTAATGAATAGTGATCCACTCACTTAAACAAATTCACCACCAGCTTGATCCCATACCGACAATAATTGATGAATACTGACGGGTGCGTGATGCACTCGCCCATCTTCTTGAGTATATACTTGGGTCTCAGATAGAATCCCAGTAAGATCTTACGTCTCAGCTTCATCACTTCATCCATGGACAGATACTTGGTACCTGTCATGCTTGAGTGGAAGAAGTCGCTTCCGAGCACATTCTCAGCCAGTAGATTTTCCTCTTTACAAGTATCATACAGAGGTGTCCCATAGAAGGGCAGAGCTATAGTGATCTCGATGAAATCGGGATCCGCCTGATGTATGAGCTTCCTGGTCTGCATGATATGTTCTTTGGTCTCCCAGGGGAATCCAATCACGAAGAATCCCCAGAATTCCAGTCCCACTTCATGGCACCATCTGGCTGCCTGCAGATTCTGCTCTACTGTAGCGCCCTTTCTGATAGCCTTAAGTATCTCATCACTTCCCGATTCGAAACCGAATGCCACCAGGAAGCAACCGGCCTTCTTCATGATCTCCAGTGTCTCCTTCTTCAGAGGATTCACTCTGGAATTTGCCGTGAACTGTATCTTGCCATACAGGGGTGATGCGATGATCATCTCGCACAGCTTCTGTACCCATTCGGCGTTTATGGTGAATGTATCTGCCTTGAAGAAAAAGTTTTTGATCCCGAACTTCTCATAGCACTCGGTAAGCTCGGCCATGACGTTCTCCGGGCTCCTGAATCGCACACACTTGCCGGATATACCTGGTGTCAGGCAGAATACACATGCCGAAGGACATCCTCTGGCAGTCTGTATCGTAGCCATGGCTTCGCCCGTGTCAGGGCGTACATACAGATCGTTGTTCATATACTGTCTGGCCGGGAACGGTCTGGAATCCAGATCTTGTCCCCACACATGGAACTTCGTACGCGCTATGCTCCCATCGGCTTCCTTGTACAGTATATTGTCGATATCCGCGAGTGAGCCTTCCCCTCGCAGATAATGATCCGTGACTTCACCGATAGCGAAATCCACTTCCCCGCCGATCATGCAGTCGATATGTGACAGATCGAGCAGGTCCAGCATTTCATCTTCGGGATCATAGAAGATGGCACCCTTCAGGACTACTACCGAACCATACTTATCCTTCAGCTCGTTCATCAGTTTAATGTCGTCAAACACGGTCGTGTTAGTGGTACTCAGCATCATGAGATCGGGCTTAAACTCATCGATCTCCTTCATCATCTGCTCTGTTGTGCACAGCTCCGTTTGGAAATCACGGAGTTTGATCTCATATCCCTTTTGATCGAGCACTGCAGCAGCATATCCCAGATCATTGCATGCACGCATGGCCTGTGCCGAACCGTCATCTACGTTTTGCTGACATCTGTCCTCGCCGCGCTGGAACATCGGACCGGAGGGATAGAACAGCAGTACCTTGTTTTTCTCGAAACTATTATCAGACATTATTATTCACCTCAAAACTCTATCAGGAACGGGTCATGGAACATGGTCAGAACCGGGATATCTACAAGAGTAAGTATTACGAATACGACTATTATCAACAGTACAAACAGCATCAGCTTCTTCTCTTTGTACAGCTTCTCGGGCTTCTGAACCGCCGAATCATCCTTGAATGCGATATACAGATAATATACGAACAGGAAGAACACGAGGGGCATGGCCAGAACATATTCGGTCCGGTACTTGATCAAGAATATGCCCATGCAAAATGTGGAGCAGAAAGCATAAAACATGCTTGAGCATAACAGAGTCCGTTCATTATATCTGGCAAAAGACTTCCTGTACAGCCCTGCTGTCTCCGGGTCATTGATCATACGATACTCTGCGAACCGTTTGATCCCCATCAGGAAAGCACCGCCCATCCAATATCCCATCATGATGCTTCCCGGAGGCAGTGACGTGGCGGTCACTATGAACCATCCGAGTAAAAGCCGGATCATGTTGTTCAGTGATTCGGAGATAACGTCCAGAAAAGGAATATCCTTGGTCCGTATCGGCTTGACGTTATAGAGTATCCCCATGACCAGAAGCCATATCTCGGTATAGAGA
>JAEEGL015376664.1_pt1 | contig 11117 bp, 11 predicted proteins | sample 9134231 | NCBI WGS metagenome assembly JAEEGL01 (sample SAMN16246548, study PRJNA631951) | gut metagenome | biome: gut microbiome; feature: rumen; material: fiber-attached | host: Bos | place: Iran: Karaj | collected 2018-10
AGAAACGAGGGAATGGAAATGAGGATGACGGCGATTGATCGGGGAAACAGACGCGAAAAGCCGCCAGAGAATGTGGTTCCCGGCCGGTTTCCGCTGGTAAAAAAATCCCGGGGCGTCATCCCCGGGATTTTTCTTACCGCCGCAATAGTTCCGCCGCGATCCGGCACGATTCAACCGCCGTGCAGGAAGCCGCGGGCCGGATTTGTCAGCCCCCGATCTTCTCGAAATCCGAGGCCGGATGCTTGCAGATCGGACAGATGAAATCCGCCGGCAGCTCCTCGCCCTCGTATTCATACCCGCAGACCCGGCAGCGCCAGATGGTCTTCCCCGCAGCCGGACGGGCCGCCGGTTTCGGCTTGATATGGGACTGATAGTAAGCGTAGGTCGCCGACGGCGTATCGCTCCAGACGTCCATATCCGTCACCGAAGCCAGGAACAGGGTATGGGTGCCGAGGTCGATCGCCTGCGTAACCCAGCCGGAGATATAGCCGTTCGTTCCCTCGGTGACGGCGAGGGCGCCGCTGGCAACGCGCTTCGTCGCCGAAAAGCCGGCGAATTTGTCCACGTCACGGCCGGACTGGAACCCGAACCGCCGGAACAGGGAGAAGTCCGCCGCCTCGCTGAGAATGGAAACGGTGAACTTTTTCGTCGCCGCCACCAAATCCCGGGTGTAGTTGGCCTTGTTCACGGCGATGGTGATCTGGTTGGGCTCGGACGTGACCTGGGTGACCGTGTTGATGATGCAGCCGTTGTCCTTTTCGCCGGCCGCGGTGAGAACGAAGAGACCGTAGGAGAGATTGTACATGGCTTTCTTGTTCACGGGGCGTCACCTCTTTCTTCGGCAGATGAAAAACTTTTCCTCATTATAGCATACTTTGCCCCGCCCCGGGAGAAAAATGCGCGCGGCGGGCGTTCTTTTCCCGTTCAGCTATCGCCCTTTTGTCGCCGGAGTGCTATAATAGGGTAATAATCCGAAAAAACATATTGGGGGTATGGCTATGAAGCGTCGTGAATTCCTGAAGGCCATGGCCGCCGCCGCGGGGTGGCTCCTCACGGGTGGCGTCGCCGGCTGGCCCGGTCTGGCCGGAGCGGCGAAGCATGGATATTATCACATCGTCTTGTTGAGCGATCTGCATCTTCCCTGGCGGACGAAAAAGTTCCCGACAGAAGCGGACCAGAGTGAAGTCTGGGAGCAGAAGCAGCAGCTTCTCGAAAACCTCGCTTCCTGGGAAGACGTGGACGAGATTGCCATTCTGGGCGATCTGGCGGCCCGCTTCGGCATCGAGGAGGAGTTTGTCTATGTGGACGACTACCTCTCCTGCCTCCACGCGCCCTGGTACGCGGTCGCCGGAAACCACGACTACGCTTACGAGGACGAGCCCACCGAGGAGGGAAAACTGCAGCGCGGAACGCGGGCGACGAAGCAGGCGAAGCTGGCGGCCTTCACGAAGCGGTATCATCTGCCGGACGTTTACTACGCCCGCTCCATCGGCCGTTACCGGCTTCTGTACCTGGCGCCGGACGGATTCGGGCACCACGTGGAGCTTTCGGCGGCGCAGCTTGCCTGGATGGAGCAGGAAATCGCCGCCCATCAGGAAGGGCCGATGCTGTTCTTCTGCCACGCGCCTCTGATGGGGACGCTCCGCAACTACAAGGAGCATATCAATACCCCCGACACCACGGCGCAGCCGGCCGATGCCCTGTCGAAGATTCTCTCCCGTTGCCCCCAGGGCAGCCTCTGGCTCTCCGGGCACACCCACACGCCGCCGAAGAACGACAGCTTCGCCGACGACAGCGTGAACCGCTTCAACGCCAATCTGGTGAACATCCATAACCCGGCGCTGGACAAGCGCCATATCTACACGAACTCCCTCTACCTCTACGGCAGCCGGATACTGGTTCGCACCTACGACCACACGAAAGGCGAGTGGCGGGACGACCTGGAGCGGGTGTACGAATCCTAGCCCCGCAAGGGGATTGCGCGGCTTGATTTCAATACGGCGGGCGCCTGCCTCCCGCCGCCGGTTCCTCCCGGCGGCAAACAGGGCAGAAGACCGCACGGAAAGGAACGAGTGCCAGGTGACGGCAAGGAAACGGCCCGGCGTCAGTCCGGTCAAGGACCCGGAGAAAGCGAAGCAGGAACAAAAGAAAATATCGGACCATATCCGCTGGGGTGTCCTCATCACCTGGCTGCTTTTCGCGCTGCTCACAGGGCGCTATGCCTGGCTCCAGCTGGTGCAGGGCGACGCGCTGGCCGAGCGGGTGCGCCGGGAATCGGGGGAAGCCGAGGTCGTGCAGTCGCCCCGCGGCTCCATTCTCGACCGCAACGGCAAGAAGCTCGCGGTGAGCCTCATCCTGAAGTCTCTCTTCATCGACCCCAACAACGTCGAGGACCCGGATGACGTGGCCGAGAAGCTGGCCCCGCTGATCGGTCTGACGCCGGAGGACATCCTCAAGGACATCGCCCAGGGCGGCGGCTTCGTCTGGGTAAAGCACTTCCTCTCCACCGACGAAGTGCGGGCGGTGCGCCATCTCATCCGCGAGGAAGAGTACAACTGTCTGGGCTTCCAGGAAGAGCCGCGCCGCGTCTATCCCAACGACGAACTGGCGGCGAACGTGCTGGGCTTCGTCGGCGCCGACGACGTTGGCCTTGACGGCATCGAGCAGGCCTTCGACGAAATGATCAAAGGCGGCAAAATGGAAAACTTCATCCAGATGGACAACGCCTCCAGCCAGCCGATCCTCGGCTCGATCTTCGCCAAGCGCCGCTATGACGGCGACCAGTGCAAGACCATCGAGCTCACGATTGACTCGGCCATCCAGTTCCGGGTTGAGGAAGCCATCGAGGAAGCCATGGCGGAGACGAACCCGCTGGCCGTCACCGCGCTGGTCATGCAGCCCAAAACCGGGGAAATCCTGGCGATGGCCTCGCGCCCCTCGTACAACCCCAACCATTTCAGCGACTATCCGATGGAGGACTGGAAGAACCGCAGCGTCTCCTTCATCTACGAGCCCGGTTCCACCTTCAAGTCCATCGTGGCCGCCGCCGCCCTGCAGGAAAAGATCGTCTCTCCCGGCGAGGTCTTCCACGACCCCGGCTACGTCGACGTCTCCGACCGCCGCATCCAGAACTGGAACGGCGAGAGCTTCGGCACCGTCACCTTCGCCGACGTGGTCAAGCAATCGCTGAACACCGGCTTCGCGCTGGTGGGCCTCAACCTCGGCGCCGAGAGGCTGACGCATTACGCCAGGCTCTTCGGCTTCGGCGAAGCCACCGGCATCGAACTGCCCGCCGAGGAATCCGGTCTCCTGTTCGACCCCGACGATATGCGCGAATCCGACATCGCCACCATGTCCATCGGCCAGAGCATCGCCGTGACGCCGCTCCAGCTCATCACCGCCATGTCCGCCATCGCCAACGAGGGAATGCTGATGAAGCCCCATATCGTAAAGGCCATCCGCAACTCCGACGGCTCCATCTATGAGGAAACGAAGCCGGAACCGGTGCGCCAGACCATCGACAGGGAAACCGACAAGGTACTGGTGGACCTCCTGGAGCAGGTCGTCGCCACCGGCGGCGGCGGCAAAGCGAAAGTCAAAGGCTATCGCGTCGCCGGCAAGACCGGCACGGCGGAAAAGGCCCGCACCGACGGCGCCGGCTACATGGAAGGACGCTACATCGCCTCCTTCTGCGGCTTCGCGCCCGTCGAGGACCCTCAGGTCGCGGTACTCGTCATCATTGACGACCCTTCGGGCATGTTCTACGGCGGTCAGATCGCGGCGCCGGTGGCCAGCCGCATCTTCACCGACCTTTTCCGCTACCTCCAGATCGAGCCCTCCAGCGATCCTCTGGACGGCCAGATTCCCGTGGCGCCCACGGCCAGCACGTCCACTGAGGGAAAAACCATCGTCCCCAGCGTTCTGGGCCTCGACGCCACGGAAGCGACGCTGACGCTGCAGGCCGCCGGCCTCCGGATTCATCCCGACGGACGCGGTACCGCCGTGAGCCAGGCCATCGAGCCCAACACCGTCGTCTCCCGGGGCACCGAAGTCGTCGTCCACTTCTCACCCTAGCGACGCCCCGGCGAAGCCCTGCGAAAAAGAAGAACATCGCCTGAAATATCAAAAGCACCCCGCTGGCCGCGAGGTGCTTTTTTTCTGTGGCCGGATGGGACAGGCGCGGGCACGATGGGAGCGGGAACGCCGGATTGCCTGGTTGCGGGGGAAGAACCGTTGCGCGCAATATGGATTTTCAACAATCTCCGGCCGGAGGCAGATTTATCGTATCATGCTTTTTGACGGCAAAGGTGGCTTGGGAAGCGCCAACGCAATCTTCCAGGAAAAAGCACGCCCCCCGAAGCGAAGGGCGTGCCAGTAAAACGCGCCGCGACCGTCAGGCGGGGCGCTCTTCTTTCAGGTAGCAGTACCAATAGACGACGCCGACGCAGATGGCGCCGCCGATGATGTTGCCCAGGGTGACGGGCAGGAGGTTGACGAGGAAGAAGGCTTCCGGCGTCACGGCGGCGGGGTTCACGCCGGCGGCGGTGGCCGCGGCCAGATAGGCGGGGCTGGCTTTGGCGAAGAGGCCGGCGCCGATGAAGTACATATTGGCCACGCTGTGCTCGAAGCCGCAGAGGACGAACATCATGACCGGGAACCAGATGCCGGCGATCTTGCCCACGACGTCTTTGGCGGCGAAGGAGATCCAGACGGCGATGCAGACGAGGAAGTTGCAGAGGATGCCCCGGATCAGCGCGTCGCTGAAGGTCAGGGCGCATTTGCCGGCGGCGGTGCCGATCATGGCGGCGGCCAGAGCGCTCCCGAACAGGCCCGGCAGATGGCTGAAGACGACGCCGGCCGCCACCAGGAGGCCGCCGATCAGGTTGCCCAGATAGACGAGGCCCCAGTTCCGCAGCATGGCCCCGGCGGAGATCCGCCCCGAGAGCAGCGGGATGACCAAAAGGCAGTTCCCGGTGAAAAGTTCGCTGCCCGCCAAAAGGACCATGACGAGGCCGCCGGGAAAGACGCAGGCGCCGGCGAATTTCGCCACCGAGGGAGCGGCGATGGAGGCGGAGACCGTAGTGGAGGCGATGCCGCCCATGGCGATGAAGGCGCCCGCCAGGACGGCGAGCAGCAGAGCGCGGAGCGCCGGCAGACGGGTTTTGGCCTCGCCCGCCGCCAGATAGTTTTTCGCGACTTCCGGGGGAGAAAAGAAGTTCATGGGATTTCCTCCTCAGTTTCGGAATTTTGTTTCCCGTTTTCTGGTATATTCGCTGCCGGAGGAATTTTTCCTGCCGCCGTCCCCCGGTTCCCGTGGAAATGCCGGGAACGCCCGCGAAATAAGCGATTGGAGGGTCCGGGCGGTTCCTTCGTTCCGTCCTTTTCCCGGAAAAAAAGAGCGTTTTGTCTTTCCCGCGGCACAAACTCTTTCGCGTTGCGGCATTTTTTCTCGCTTTTTGCATTGCGCGAAGCGCCGCTATGATGTACTATAATAAGAGCGAAATTCTGATCTTCAGGGATGCCGCCGGGAAAAAAACCCGCAGCGGCGCACCTTTGCCGGAAATGGGGATGGGACTATGACCGTGATGAAATGGATGAAACGGGCTCTCTGGGGCGGGAGTCTCTGTCTGGCGGCGTTGCTGTCGCTGCCCGGGTCGGCGTACGCGTACTACGAGTCGGACGATCTGAACTCGGATATCGAGGTTCTGGACTATATCGAGAACAACCGCCGCAACGCCCGTGAGAACCGGCTGACGCCCGACCAGATCCAGCTGGCGAAGGATATTGAGGTCATGCAGAAGAACGTGTCGGGGCCCATCGACCCGCAGCGCCTGCCGGTGGCCATCGAGGGCGATGATATGTTCTACGACCAGAACACCGGCGACGTCTATGCCAAGGGCTCGGTGCGCATCACCCGGCTCGACGCCAAACGATTCGAGACGGCGGAGGCCCGGGGCAACCTGACGAAGCAGGAGGTCCAGATCGACGGGCAGGCCCGGATGACGCAGATGACCGAGAAGCAGCCCCACGCCATGCTGGACGGTTACCGCATCGTCTATAACTACGGGACGCAGCAGGGGAAGATGGAGGACGTGAAGGGGAAGTACGGTCCCTTCTATATCGCCGGGAAGCGCATTGAGCTTTTCCCGGATAAGGTGCTGATCTACGACGGCTACGAGACGAAGTGCGGCGCCAAGCTGCCCGACTACCGGGTGAGCGGCGACTTCATCGAGATTTATCCCGGCAAGGAAATGCTGGTCCATGAGGCGAAGTTCTGGATCAAGAACAAGATCATCTTCACCAAGAAGCTGCACCGCTCCGATCTCAGCAAGACGGAGAAGCGGCCCGTATATCCGCGCATCGGCTATGACAGCGATGACGGTGCCTGGATCGCCCAGCGGTTCTCCTACGATCTGGCGCCCCGGGTCGAGGCCTACGCCAACCTCAAATATTACAGCCGCATCAACGCCAAGAACATCTTCGGCATCGACTGGGCCAACGGCGGCAACTTTTTATCCGTGCAGTACGGCCATTACCACGACAGCGATAACCGGTGGATCAAGAAAAAGCCCACGTTCATCTACCAGTACAACAACCGCCTGGGCCACTGGCCTTTCAGCTACCAGTTCCGCGCCGAGGCCGGCCGCTGGAAGAAAGGCTTCGAGAGTACCCATCAGGAGTACAAGTTCAATCTCTGGCGCGATCCCATCAATTTCGACCGCAACTGGCACCTGCTGCTGGGCGTCGGCTACGAGATCATCAAGGAGTCCTACGACCACTCCCGCGTCAATGGTCTGACCTTCGACGCCACGCTGCTCCGGGATATGGGGCCGGACGTGACGGCGTACGTCGGCTATCACTACTCGAAGGCGACGACGCAGAATTCCCTCTTTGACTACAATCTGGACGACTACTCCAAGAAGCTCTCTTTCGGCATTTCCTGGGCCTTCACCGACCGCGACCGCATCGTCATCGGTCAGGCTTACGATGCCGCCAAGGGGCGTCAGGAAGACGTCGATTACTACTGGTTCCACGATATGCACTGCGCCCAGACGATTCTCCGCTACCGGGCCAAGCGCAATTCCTGGCACTTCTCGCTGCAGTTCACGCCGTGGTGAAAAGGGAGAACGCGATGACATTGACAGAGGAACGGCTGGCGTTGCTGGACCGCCTGCAGGGGCGGCGCATCCTGGTGGTCGGCGACATGATCGCCGACGTCTATCTCGACGGCCGCATTGAGCGCATCTCGCGGGAGGCCCCGGTGCTGGTGCTGCAGCACGTCGGGGAGCGCGTCGTGGCCGGCGGCGCCGCCAACGTGGTGAACAACGTGGCGACGCTGGGCGGCCGGGCGCTGGCGGTGGGCATCGTCGGTGAGGACACGACGGCGGCGGGGCTCCGGGCCATCCTGGAGAAGAACGGCGCCGCGACGGACGGCCTCATCGGCGACGCGGCCCGGCCCACGACCTCCAAGACCCGTATCATCGCCGGCGGCCGCGAAACGGTGAGCCAGCAGATCGTGCGGGTGGACCGGGAAAGCCGGGAACCGCTGGCCCCGGAGAAGGAAGCGGCGCTCTGGCGCTACGTCGAAAGCGAACTGCCCGCCCTTGACGGGCTCGTCATTTCCGACTATGGCGGCGCGGTCGTCACCGGGGACCTGCGCCGGAAAATCCTCGACGCCGCCCGGGCGCGGGGCGTCGTGACCATCGTGGACTCGCGCTACGCCATCCGCCAGTACGCCGGCGTCGATTTCGTCAAGCAGAACGATACCGAGCTGGCCGCCGCCATGGGGCAGAAGTTCCGCACCGAGGACGACCTGCGGCAGGCGGGGCGGGCGCTGCTGGCGGCGCTGGACGCCCGGGGCGTGCTGGTGACCCGCGGCGAGAAGGGCATGACCCTCTTCGAGGCCGACGGCGCCGTCACCGATATCCCGGTGGCGGACAAGAGCGAGGTCTATGACGTGTCCGGCGCCGGCGATACCTGCGTGGCCGCCGTCATCCTGTCCCTGGCGGCCAAAGCCTCACCGCGGCAGGCGGCCTGGCTTTCCAACGTCGCCTCCGGCATCGCCGTCCGCAAGATGGGCACCGCCACCGTGAGCCGGCAGGAACTGGCGGCAACGCTGCGGAAGCTCGCGGCCGCCGGCGTCGAATGACGCCGCTCCTCAAACGATAACCCTGGAGGGAAAGCCCATGCTGATTTCCCGCGACCATATCGAAGCCTACTGTGAAATCCTGCGGGCCGGCAGCCGGCGCATCGTCTTCACCAACGGCTGCTTCGACATCCTGCACGCCGGCCACGTGCGCTATCTGGCGGCGGCCCGGGCCGAGGGCGACGTCCTGATCGTCGGCCTCAACAGCGACGATTCGGTGCGCCGTCTCAAGGGACCGTCGCGGCCGGTGAACCCGGAGGCGGACCGGGCCGAGGTTCTGGGCGCCCTGCGCGCCGTGGACGCGGTGACGATTTTCGACGAACCCACCGCCGCCGAGCTCATCGCGCTGGTAAAGCCGGCCGTTTACGTCAAGGGCGGCGACTATACGCTGGAGACGCTGCCCGAAGCGGCTGTCGTCCAACGGTACGGCGGCCGCGTCGCCTTCATCGACCTGGTGGAGGGCCGCTCCACCACGAAAATCATCGACCGGATCCGGGAACGCTGACGCCCCTGCCCAATCTTCCAGCAAACAGCAGAAAGAAGAAGCCATGAACATCCTGATCATCAAGCTCAGCGCCATCGGCGACGTCATTCACGCCCTGCCGGTTTCCCACGCCATCAAAGAGACCTTCCCCGAGGCCCGGACCGCCTGGGTCGTGGAGCCGCCGGCCCGGGAGCTTCTCGAAGGCAATCCTTACATTGATGACGTCATTCTGTTTGAGAAGAAGAGATTCAAGGAATCCCTGGGCGGCTTCCTGCAAAACTTCGGTCCTTTCCGCCGCCGGCTCCGGGCCGGCCATTTCGATACCGCGCTGGACCTCCAGGGCCTCGGGAAGTCCGCGGCCATCGCCTGGTTTTCCGGGGCAAAGCGGCGGCTCGGCACCTGCAATATGCGGGAGCTCTCCGACCGGATCAGCCGCCCGGTCACAGGTCCCAATGCCAAAGGCCATATCGTCGAACGCTATCTGGACGTAGCCCGGGCCATCGGCTGCCGCGTGGACAAGGTGGTCTTTCCCCTCGTCCTTTCCCGGCAGGAGCAGGCGCTGGCCGCCAGGATCCGGGAACAGGGCGGCGTCCCCGCCGGCGCCCGCTACGTCGTCCTCGCCCCCGGGGCCAACTGGCCCAACAAGCGCTGGCCCGCGAAATCCTACGCCGCCCTCGCCGACTGGCTCTACGACCGGAAGCTCATTCCCGTCTTCGTCGGCGGCGGCGCCGTCGACGAGAACCTGGCCGCCGAGATTGAAGCCCAGGCGAAGCTGCCGCCGGTGAACCTCATCGGCCGCACCAGCCTCCGGCAGCTTGCCGCCATCCTCCGGGACGCCTGCGCCGTCGTCGGCGGCGATACCGGCCCGGTGCACCTCGCCGCCGGCCTCGGCGTTCCCACCGTCATGCTCATGGGCCCCACCGACGCCAACCGCAACGGTCCTTACGGTCAGACGGACAACGCCATCGAGGTCAGCCGTCCCTGCCGCTGGTGCTGGAAGCGCGCCTGCCCCAAGGGCCTCGATTGCCTGGCCTCGATCCCGGTGGACGCGGTCACGGAAAAGCTCGCCTCGCTGAAGCTGAAGGATTGACGGTTTTCTTCTCCGTTTCCCGCTTCCGCCGGGAAAATATGAGACGAATGGTTCAAAACGCGAAAAAATCCCCCCTGCGGGGAACAAAAAAATACACTTTCCTTTGACAATCCCGCTCTCATACTCTATAATAGAGTCCAAGCTGGTACTTTAGGGAAAGGAAGTGGGCTTATGGATATGAGCATCGCGGCTCTCAGTGTCGATATGCACCAGGCGCAGACAATGCAGGCTCTGGGATTGAAGACAATGGAAGCGGCGCTCGAGATGTCGTCCGAAGGAATGGCAGACCTGCTCGAAATCGCCGGAAGCCTTGACCCGAACCTGGGGCAACTGGTCGATGTGTCCGCTTGACGGACGAATGTTTTAACGAAAAGGTGAGGGGATTTATTTCATGGAGTTCCAAGACAAAACGTTGGTATGCAAAGACTGTGGCAAAGAGTTCATCTTTAGCGCAGGCGAACAGGAATTTTACGCGGAGAAGGGCTTTGAGAACGAGCCGGTCCGTTGCCGCGACTGCCGCGACAAGCGCCGCCGGGACCGCGACGGCGGAGCGCGGGGGGAGCGCCAGATGTACACGGTCGTGTGCGCTGAGTGCGGCCGCGAGACGCAGGTGCCGTTTGAGCCGAAGGATGAACGCCCTGTCTATTGCCGCGATTGCTTCAACAAGCGGAGAGGTATGTACTGACGCTTTTGTCATTCCATACGCAGATTCGTCCAACCGAAAAGCCCGGAACGTTCCGGGCTTTTCTTCTAGGTAAAGTTCCACACACATCACTGCTGAATCCAGAAAAGGGGTAATAACAATGAAGAAACTCATGCTCATCTGTATGGCGGCGCTGCTCTCTCTGGCCGTACTGGCGTCCGGCTGCGGCGGCGACGGCGGCAAGAAGCCGGCTTCTTCCGGCGGCTCCGGCGACGCGGCGAAAGTCCTGCGCATCGGCACCAACGCCGACTTCGCGCCATTTGAGTTCCAGGATATCAACGGCAAGGAATACGAGGGCTTCGACATGGATCTCGTGCGGGCCATCGCCAAGGAAATGGGCTACAAGGCCGACATCCAGAACATCAACTTCGACGGGCTGATCCCGGCGCTGGAGTCGGGCAACCTCGACATCATCATCTCGGGCATGACCATCAACGACGAGCGCAAGCAGAAGGTGGACTTCTCCGACCCGTACTACAAGTCGGGCCTGACCATCATCACCAAGAAAGACAATACCGACATCAAGAAGTTCTCCGACCTCGCCGGCAAGAAAGTCGCCGTCCAGATCGGCACCACCAGCGCCAAGGAACTCCGCAAGATCAAGGGCGTCGATATCAAGGAGCTCAACAGCTCCGCCGACACCTTCATGGAGCTCAAGGCAGGCGGCGTTGACGCCGTCGTCAACGACCGGCCG
>JAEEGL017346599.1_pt1 | contig 11117 bp, 6 predicted proteins | sample 9134231 | NCBI WGS metagenome assembly JAEEGL01 (sample SAMN16246548, study PRJNA631951) | gut metagenome | biome: gut microbiome; feature: rumen; material: fiber-attached | host: Bos | place: Iran: Karaj | collected 2018-10
ATGCCCATGCAGATGGAACCGATCTGCAGATAGCTCTTGCCGCGCATCGTGGCGGCCGCTACGGCGGCGCGTCCGAACCGGAGCAGTTTCTCCTTGACGTCTTCGGGGATCTCGGAAGCGGAAGCAGGCTGTACGTCATGTCCGTAAATGCCGAAGGCCGGCAGGCCCTTCTGCGCATGAGCCGCCAGGACCGCCGCCAGATAGACCGCGCCGGGACGCTCGGTGCCGTTGAAGCCCCATACGCCCTTGATCGTCATGGGATCCATATCCATGGTCTCAGAGCCGTAGCACCAGCACGGGGTGACGGACAGCGTGATATCCACGCCTTCCTTCTTGAACTGCGCGGCGCATCTGGCCGCCTCGGCCACGCGGCCGATCGTGGTGTCGGAGATCACTACCTTCACAGGTTCTCCGTTTGTGTAGCGAAGATGGGTGCGGAACAGCTCCGCCGCTGCCCTGGCCATATTCAGGGTCTGCTCTTCCAGCGATTCACGCACCTTGAGAGCGCCTCTGCGGGCGTCGATGATCGGACGGATACCGATGACGGGGTATTCTCCGATAAGTCTCGATTCAGCCATTACTTTAACCTCCTATAGGTCAGATTGACTCCGATGATAGCATTATACCACTATAGAGGTAGAAAGTCACGCAATTTTCTGTCCGAATTCCCGTATGCGGGCGGTTCTGTCTTCCTTCTGTGCCCGTCAGCCTCCTCACTTTTTTCTTGACAACTCTTCCCGGGAATAATATAATACAATTGTCATTGTGCGGTGTGTTTTGTGTTCGCAAAACGGCACGTGCACATAATCCGAACAAAAAAGAGGTGAAATAAGTGGACGCTGGAAGTACAAGCGGCATGGTACCCTATCGAGAACGATCCGGAAATAAATGCACGCTCATCTGGCGTGTGCTTATTTCCTAACCGCTGCTGTTTCGATCCGGACCATGCCTCAGGGAGCGCACCTGTCCATGAGGGTGCTTCCCCTTATTCAAATATCTGAATAGGAGGCATTTTTGTTATGGTTTCCGTACAAACATCCATGGAGCAGGTCATCACCAGCCTGCTGGAATCCAAAAAGTACGCCACGCTGCGCGATCTTCTCTCCACGCTCTACCCGGCCGATATCGCCGCCATCTTCGCGGAACTCCCCGAAGAATCGCTGCCGCTTCTGTTCAGGCTGCTCCCCAAGGAGCTCGCCGCCGACACCTTCGTCGCAATGGACGAGGAGGCCCAGGAGATGCTGATCCGCGGCTTTTCCGACCGTGAACTGAAAGACGTTCTGGACGAGCTGTACGTCGATGACGCCGTCGATCTGGTGGAGGAGATGCCCGCCACCGTCGTCAAGCGCATCCTGCAGCAGACCTCACCGGATATGCGCAAAATGATCAACGAGATCCTGCAGTATCCCGAGGATTCCGCAGGCAGCATCATGACGCCGGAATACGTCTATCTGCGCCCGCAGATGACGGTCTCCGAGGCGCTGCAGCGCATCCGCCGCACCGGCGTCGACAAAGAAACGATCTACACCTGCTACGTCGTCACGCCCGACCGCAAGCTGATCGGTATCGTCACCGCAAAGAAGCTCCTGCTCTCCGAAGATGACACCAAGATCACCGACATCATGGAGGAAAACGTCATCAGCGTGAACACCATGGACGACCGCGAGCAGGTGGCCATGAAGCTCGGCAAATACGATTTCCTGGCCATGCCGGTCGTCGATCAGGAGGGCCGTCTGGTGGGTATCGTCACCGTTGACGACGCTATCGACGTTCTGACCGAAGAGGCCACCGAGGATATCGAAAAGATGGCCGCTATCACGCCTTCCGACAAGCCGTATCTGCGCACGGGCATCTTCGCCACGTACAAACAGCGTATTCCGTGGCTGCTCCTCCTGATGATCTCCGCCACGTTCACCGGCATGATCATCACTTCCTTCGAAGACGCGCTGCAGGCTTACGTCGTGCTCACCGCCTTCATCCCCATGCTGATGGACACCGGCGGCAACTCCGGTTCCCAGGCTTCCGTTACGGTCATCCGTGGCCTGTCGCTGAACGAGATCCAGTTCAAGGATCTTCCCAAGGTTATCTGGAAGGAGTTCCGCGTAGCCATCCTCTGCGGCATCACCCTTTCGGCCGCGAACTTCCTGAAGCTTCTGTTCTTCGACCGTGTGGGCGCGCTGGTCGCCGGTGTAGTGTGCATCACGCTGCTGGCGGTCATCATCCTGGCCAAACTGGTCGGCTGTACGCTGCCTATGCTGGCCAAAAAAATCGGCTTCGACCCCGCGGTGATGGCGAGCCCGTTCATCACCACCATCGTCGATGCCCTGTCGCTGCTCCTTTACTTTACGGTGGCCAGAATGCTGCTCGGGTTCTGACCGGGCCGCCGCACTCCGGCGACCTCAACGCAAAACAAAACAGAGGATCTTCCCTTAGCATACGGAAGATCCTCTGTTTATTCGCCGGGCTCTTTTTCTCAAACTCGGGAGATCAAAAACCGGCAGATCGTTTGACCTGCCGGCTCGTATTCCCGATTACCCGTAGAACGCGCTGTAGATGCTGCGGATGGTCTTTTCGAAATCCTCTTCCTGAACGCCCAGGATGATGTTCAGCTCGCTTGAGCCCTGGTCGATCATACGGATGTTGATGCCCGCGTCGGCCACCGCCGTAAAGACTTTCGACGCCGTACCGGGCATATCCCGCATTCCGCGTCCCACGACCGCGATGAGCGCCAGTCCGCGGTCCAGGCAGATGAAATCGGGGCTGACCGCCCGCGAGATCGCCGTGAGGAGCTCGCTCTCGCGGCCTTCCACCTCGCTCGCGGCGAGCACCACGCACATGGTATCGATGCCGGAGGGGAAGTGTTCGAAGCTCATGCCGCGGTCGGAGAGCACCTGGAGCACCCGGTAGCCGAAGCCGATCTCCTGGTTCATCATATCTTTCTCGATGCGGATGATGACGAACCCCTTGGTTCCCGCGATGCCGGTGACGATGTCGCCGTTGGGCTCCGCTCCCGCGTGGGGAACGATCATCGTGCCGGGAGCCGACGGATCATTGGTATTGCGGATATTGATCGGGATGCCCGCCTCGCGCACCGGGAAGATGGCTTCCGCGTGAAGGACGGTCGCGCCCATATAGGAAAGCTCGCGCAGTTCGCGGTAGGTGATGGTATGGATGGGTTTGGGATTGTCCACGATGCGGGGATCGCACATCAGGAAACCGGAAACGTCGGTCCAGTTCTCATACAGATCGGCATGGACGGCCTGCGCCACGATCGCGCCCGTGATATCGGATCCGCCGCGCGAGAAGGTCTTGATCGAACCGTCGGGCTTGGAGCCGTAGAAACCGGGGATCACCACGTTCTGTTTGTTCTCGAGGGCCGCGCGCATGAGGCGCAGAGTCTTCTCGGAATCGTACACGCCGTCGTCGGTAAAGGCCACCATATCGGCCGCGTCCAGAAATTCGAACCCCAAAAACTCGGCCAGCAGGATACCGTTCAGGAATTCGCCGCGGCTGGCCATATAATTCACCGAGCAGCCGACCCGAAGGTGCTCCTCGATGTCGTAGAACTCTTTGGAAAGGTCGTTTTTCAGACCCAGCTCCGTCTGGATCGCCCGGTAGCGCTCTTTGATGCGCTCGAGCAGCGGAGCCCAATCCTGTTTGTTTTGAACGGCCGCGTGCGTTTTGATCAGCAGATCTGTCACCTTCTCATCGCCGGAAAAACGCTTTCCGGGCGCGGAGGGCACCACGTAGGCACGGTCCGGATCGGCTTTGATGATCGCCGCCACCTTGCGAAACTGATTAGCGTCGGCCAGAGAGCTCCCGCCGAATTTTACCACCTTTTTCATTCCGAATTCTCCACTACTGTATTATGATAGCGTCCGCGCGGTTCCCCGGACGCTTCCGTCTGTTCTGACAAGCGGGCCGGCCCCGCTCCATGCGTTTTAAAGCGCCTGCAGAGCCTCCTGCAGCCTGGCGTCTTTCTGGCGGACGCCCTCCGCCATCTGAGCCTTTTCCGCCGCCAGCTTCGCGGCCAGCGCATCGTCGGAAAGAGCCAGAATCTGGGCCGCCAGGATCGCGGCGTTCACCGCGGCATCCACGCCCACCGTCGCCACCGGCACTCCGGGAGGCATCATCACGGTGGAGAGGAGGGCATCCAGGCCGTCCAGCTGCGCGGATTTCATCGGGATACCGATCACGGGCAGCGTCGTGTTCGCCGCCAGCACACCGCCCAGATGAGCCGCCATACCGGCCGCCGCGATGATCACGCCGAAGCCGTTCTTCGCGGCATCGCGGGCAAAAAGCGACGCTTCTTCCGGAGTACGGTGCGCGCTCATTACATGTGCCTCGGTCTCGATCCCGTAGGACTTCAGCCGGATGACTGCCTTCTGCACCACCGGCCAGTCGCTGTCGGACCCCATGATCACTGCCGCTTTCCTTGCCATGCCATTTCCTCCTCGGCCGTCAGTATCGTTTCCGCGAAGAGTATTTTTTGAAAACGCCAAAAAACGCCCGACGGGAAGCTTTTATTGAGTATAACTTGTTTCGGGTAAAATTGCAAGTTCCCCCATAAAAAAATATTGATAAAAGCAAAATCGCATGCTATACTTTTTTGTGCACCCCTTCGCCGGTCATCGGCAAAAAGGGGAACGGCAGCGCCGCTTCGTGCGTGCGCACTGCTTTGCATCCTATATTCTGTCGGAAGGAGGAACTGTCTATGGAATCCGTTTTGATGCGCGATCTTCTGCAGGGCGACCATGCGCTCGCCAAGCAGCTCGCAGGTCGTGAGATCACCGTGAGCGGCTGGATCCGCTCTATCCGCGACTCCAAAGCACTGGGGTTCATCGTACTGCATGACGGCACGGCGTTTGAAGCGCTGCAGATCGTCTATGAGGAGGGGCAGGTGCAGAATTTCACCGATAAAAGCGGCCGTTCCTGCACCGGTTCCGAGGCGTTTCACGCGATCAGTCATCTCTCGGTGGGCTCCGCCATCGTGGTCACCGGTAAGCTGGTGCTCACGCCGGAGGCAAAACAGCCCTTTGAGCTGCATGCCTGCACGGTAGAACTGGAGGGCGCTTCGGCCCCCGATTACCCGATGCAGAAAAAGCGCCACAGCATGGAATTTCTGCGCACGGTAGCGCATCTGCGCCCCCGTACCAACACTTTCCAGGCTGTCTTCCGCGTTCGTTCGCTCGCTGCCTTCGCTATCCACAAGTTTTTCCAGGAGAGGGGCTTCGTGTACGTCCATACCCCCATCATCACCGGAAGCGACGCTGAAGGCGCCGGCGAAATGTTCCGCGTCACCACTCAGCCGTTCGGAGAATATCCTCTCACGGAGGACGGCAAGCCCGATACCTCCAGGGATTTCTTCGGCAAAGCGGCCAACCTTACCGTCAGCGGTCAGCTGAACGGCGAAACCTACTCCGCGGCGTTCCGCAACATCTACACGTTCGGCCCCACGTTCCGCGCCGAAAACTCCAACACTCCCCGTCACGCGGCCGAGTTCTGGATGATCGAGCCCGAGATCGCTTTCGCCGATCTGGCTGACGATATGGATCTGGCCGAGGCCATGATCAAGTATATCGTCCGCTATCTGCTGGAGAACGCTTCGAGCGAGCTCGAGTTCTTCAACTCTTTCGTCGACAAGACCCTGCTCGACCGCCTGTACGCCCTCATCGAAAACGACTTCGCCCGCTGCCCGTACACCGAGGCGGTCCGTCTGCTCGAGGAGAGCGGCCATGAGTTCGAATTCAAGCCCTATTGGGGCTGCGATCTGCAGACCGAACACGAGCGCTACCTCACCGAAGTCATCTTCAAGAAGCCCGTGTTCGTCACCGACTACCCGAAAGAGATCAAAGCTTTCTATATGAAGCAGAACCCCGACGGCAAGACCGTCGCGGCGGCCGATATGCTGGTCCCCGGCGTCGGCGAGCTGATCGGCGGCAGCCAGCGTGAAGACGATTACGACAAGCTGATGGCCCGCATCCGCGAGCTCGGCCTGAAGGAAGAAGACTACAGCTGGTACCTCGATCTTCGCCGCTACGGCTCCAACCGCCATGCCGGCTACGGCCTCGGCTTCGAGCGCCTGATCATGTACGTCACCGGCATGGGCAACATCCGCGACGTCATTCCGTTCCCGCGCACCGCGAAGAACCTGGAATTCTAAACACGGAACTTGCCGATCCGGCGGTTTTCCCTTTCCGCGGAGCTTCTCCGCGGCTCAAGATCTTAAGCACACTTCTTCCGGCAGGTGTCCTACGCGGGCGCCTGCCGGCTATTCAGCCTATTTTTCAGCAACCCGGAAGTATATCAGGAAATGGACCAAGTATCCTTTGATTTCGCCAGGCCGGAGGATTACCCCGCCCTCTCTTTAATGTGGCAAACCAATTTCAGGCAGACCCCGGAAGATGCCCTGTTCTTCTTGAAGAACCGCTACCGTCCGGGGGAGCTTATTTTGCTGCGCGACGAATTCGAACGCCCCGTTTCCATGATGACTCTGATTCCGGCGCGACTGAACAACCTGCCCGGAACCTACCTGTACGGCATGGCCACCCGCGCCGACCGCCAGGGCGAAGGCCTGATGCACCGTCTGCATCGCGAAGCACTTGCCTATCTGGCGCAGCAGGGCGTTCGTTACACCTGCCTCGCTCCTTCGAACGGCCACCAGTTCGCCCTCTACCGCGATCTGGGCTACGAGATCCGCTTCTACCGCTCGGAGCGCCGCTTCTATTCGTTCACGCCCTGCCCGTTCCTCGATCTCTACACGCCCGGCGAAGTCGATTTCACCCTGATGCGGTCTCAGTATCTGCAGAAGGAGCCGTACCGCCTGCGCCTCATGTGCCCCGATTTCATCCTGCAGGAGCTCCGGCATTTCGGCGGCGACGCCGTGTGCTTCACGCGCCGCGACGAGACCGGCTACGCGGCCTACACGCTGGAAGGGCAGACGCTCCACATCCGCGAACTGTCGGTGCCGTTCACGCCCGAGCTGGGCGCTTCGCTTCTGGCGTACACGGGCTGCCGCTACATCCTGCTGGATGAGCCGCGTCCCGGCATCCCCGTGGGAATGTACCGGCCCATCGCGAAGGATCCCTTCCCGTCCGATTTCGCGGGCACGATGAGTCTGTGCCTGGAAAGGTAACGGCAAAAAAAGCAAACAAATACCTCAGAGCCCGGAACGGCGGAAATATCCGTCCCTCGCTCTGAGGTATTTTTATTCGGAAAGGGATCTCGGGAAGGCATCCGGCTGTTCGGCTAACATATACGGCCAGGCGGCCGTGCGATCGGTTTTACATTTGCTGAAAACGATTGAAAGGCCGATCTTTTTTGGTTCCGAAATCAACACAAACAGTATGCTTAGATGCCCGTCGGTTGTCAGGCATGGCCGGAAAGGTTTACAGAGATTCCGAAAAAAAGCAGCAAAAAAAGATCCTTCGGGAACGGCGCAGAGAGGGTCTCTCCATGGCAGGGCCTTTCGGATCTTTTCTGCAGCAGGTTTCGGCTCCTGACCGGAGCCCGTCGGCAAACTTTTTACAGTCTCTCCCGGAGCGGTTCCGGCCGGCGGCAGGTGGATCTTACCTCCGTCATGCAGCCCGTGCGGCTGCTCTCCTCCATCGCTTCGATAACGTCCAGCACGTGACAGGCCAGTTCTTTGGAAGCGCGGTTCGGAACGCCCCGGCGGATCGCGTCGGCCATTTCGGCCGGGCCGATCCCTCTCGAATTGCCCCGGTAGAACGGAGACAGCGGTATCTCCTGCTTCACCGGCGGGACTTTTTCGGCTCTGGACCCGTCGGGGTTGGAAAGGGGCGCGACAGGCATCAGATAGATCGGCTGCCCGAAGTGGTTGGGATCGCTCAGATACAGCATTCCCTTCGTGCCGAACAGGACGAAATCGGCCTGATCCTGCCGTACCGACTCATTGTTCTGATGGATCGTTCCCACCGCTCCGCTCTCGAGCTCCACCACAGCCGCGATGATGCTCTCGTTGGGCGTGCGGATCCGCTGCCCGTAATCAGCGGTGCCCGGCAGCTTGTTGACACGTTCCGGATACGGGGTGCGGATAAGCGCGTTCACCCGCGCGACCGGGCCGAGGAGCGACACGAGCGCCGTCAGGTAATACACCAGATAATCGCGCAGAGCGCCGGCGCCGGGCATTCTCAGGAAGGGAAGAGCCGCCGTCAGGGCATCGTTGCTCCGGTTGACGGAGATGCTGAAGGAATGGATCGTGCCGGCTTTCTGCTCGTCCAGCAGTTTGCGGGCAATCTGCCAGGCGGCCCCCAGAAACGTGTCCGGAGCGGAGCCGAGATACAGGCCTTTTTTCTCCGCCAGCTCTGTGAGTTCTGCGGCCTGATCGGTGGTCTCCGTGATCGTCTTTTCCACATAAACGTGCTTGCCCGCTTCGAGAGCCTGTTTGACGAGTTCGTAGTGGGTATCCACCGGCGTGAGGATCACGGCCAGGTCGATCGCTTCGTCAGCCAGGAGTTCCTCGGTTGTGCAGGCCTCAATACCATATTCGGCCGCTTTTTTCTGCGCGCTCACGAGGTGCTTCGCGGAGATCTTCCTGACGGCAAGGCCGGAAAACATCTCCGTCATATTCTTCAGATAGATGCCGCTGATCGCTCCGGCGCCGATCACGCCCACCCGCATCGGTTCGTTCATGTGTTCGCTCCTTTCTGTCGGGGACGGACATAGGCAGAAAAGGAAGCCGCACCCTGCGGCACAGCTTCCCTCCCGCCGTTTTTCTTTTCAGTCTGTTGTAATGGGGTCGGAGGCAGGCGGCAAAGCCGCCGGCATCTCCGTCATGCCGGCACAACAGGTTATTTCTTCAGATACAGGATCGGAGCCGCGAGAAGTCCGGTGCGCTTCAGCTGATATTCGTAGCTCCAGCGTTCGCCGACGCTGCGCCAGGCCATGGGGCCGAACCACTTCTCTTTTTCGTCGCACAGATGCACCGAGCCGAAGCTGTTCACCCGGTTGCCGAAGGCCGTCAGCTCCACTTCCCGCTCGCCTTCGAACGTGCCGAGCGACACTTCATACGGGGCATAGGCGAGGACGCCCTTCTCTTCTCCGTCAACCGATACTTTCAGCAGCGGATTCCGGTACTTCGCGCACTGCAGCACGCACTCTCCGCCGTTCCCCGTCACCGGGAACCGGTAAGTCACGTTGCCGCCGTAGAAGGGAAGCCCCTGCACGGTCCAGTCGCCGAAATACAGTTTGCGCACCGGCTCGGTCACCGCCGCGTGGCAGCCGGTCACCTTCACGCCGAAGTCGCCCAGCAGATACGCCCACTCCACGTTCGACTCCATCCGGTAGGGCATCTCCACTTCCAGTACATTTTCACCGCGCCGAAGCTCACCGATGGCCAATGTTTTGATGGATTCATCCACATAATATCCGGTGGTCTTCACCGTCACCGGCTCTCCGTTCCACGAGAGGGTGAGTTCTTCGGGATCTTCGATGGCCAGACTGACCTCAGGCACATTCACTTCGCTGTCGATCGTATACCGCAGCGTCAGCGTATGAACGGCTTTCGTCTTTTTACGGGTCCACGGCTGTGCATAGGCCTCGTTCTTCATAGGCCAACCGAGACGTTTGCGCAGGACGTTATCGGCGCGGAGCACTTCCTCCGGCTCCGCCCACTCTTCTCCGTCAAGGGAGTATTCCGCGATATCGAGGAGCAGGCAGTTGGATTCGGAAAGAGTCACGGGGACCGCCTCCCACACCTTCTGCACCTGCACCGTTTCTCCGGTCGTTTCCTTCTTTATCTCCGTCAAGGCAGCATTTTCCGCAGCCGGTGTCAGCCGCAGGAGCAGGCTGTCGTGATCGTACAGACGGCGGATCACCTGCGTTTTCCCGTCCGCATACTCCGCCGCCAGCGGGTAATGTTCTCCGCTCAGGGTATCGTACTCCTCCACCTGCCAGCGGCCGGGGAAGCGGATCGTATTCCGCTCGCTGCCGGGTACGTCGATATTGGCTTCGCGGCCGGCCTGGGCGATGAATACCCAGCGTCCGTCGCGCTCGGTCCGCATCTGGTACAGATACCGGCTGGAGAGACTGCCGTCTTCCTTGAAAACAGCCACTTCACGCACGTCTTCCAGCGCGTTCAGAAGTTCGATCCGGCCGAAGGGGATCTGTTCGCAGTTCTTCGCCAGTTCCCGCACCTTTTCCGTCGGGACGGCGTCGACAAGACCCGCGGGTTCGCCCATAAAGATCACGCGTCCGCCGGCTTTGCGGAAGGCCTCCAGCCGTTCCAGGGTGCTGCGGCGCAGCGTGGTGCAGCCGGGAACCAGAACCACGTCGTAGGCCATTTCACCCACGGGGAACTGTTTCTTTCTGCCGGTCTTCCTGCCTGCCTGCTCCAGGCTCTGCTGTTCGGGCAGCAGGCTCTCGGCGATGAAATCGAAATCGAGCTGGCCCAGCAGCAGCCAGTTGATCGTACTATTGAAATGCTCCTCGAGCTGTGCTTTGGCGGCTGCCGTCTGCTCCTGCGGTCCCCAGGCCAGCCACATGCTCTCGATGGGATGGATCACGCCGATCCGCACCTGCGGTTTTCCGCTTGTGAGTGCCACGTTGACGCGCGCAAAATGATCCTCCACGTACGGATACTCCTTGTACCACGGACTCTGATAGAAGATAGCCGCCGGATAATCGCGCTTCGCCTCGCCCGCCATGCTGGCCCAGGACAGATGATGCACCCGCAGCGTCACGCCCAGCGCCGCCTGCCAGTCGCCTTGCAGCTTGTGGCCGCGGAAATCGAAGTCCCAGCCGGTGACGCCGTAGAGCTCGGAAAGCATTCCTTTGCGGCCGTACTGATGCTTCGCGCTCTGTGCCTGCTTGGCCGTGGAGTATTCGCGGCGGTCGCAGAGCATATCGATGCCGGGCTGCTGGAACGAACGGTACGAACGCATCGCTTCGCCGAGAGCCATGGTCTGCGACGTCAACGTGGGCTCCTGCATCATATGCCCGGTGAGCATGATGCCGTGCTTCGCGCACCAGCTGCCGATCGTGTCGGCAAAGGCGGAGGCGAACCGTTCCGCCACGGGATCGTGGAAACGATAGCGGGCGACCGAGACTTTGCCGTCGGGGAGCACCCAGAATGCCTCCGGCAGCGGGTCCCAGAAATC
>JAEEGL010091277.1_pt1 | contig 11116 bp, 10 predicted proteins | sample 9134231 | NCBI WGS metagenome assembly JAEEGL01 (sample SAMN16246548, study PRJNA631951) | gut metagenome | biome: gut microbiome; feature: rumen; material: fiber-attached | host: Bos | place: Iran: Karaj | collected 2018-10
AAAAAAAGCCCCCTGAGGCAGCGCTTTTGGCGCTTCGCATCAGGGGGCTTATGCTGTGGCGGAAGGGCGAGAGGACGGCAATTCTCTCGGAATCGCCGTCCTCTTTTTGATTTGCTTATCGCGCGGCTCAGTGCTGCAGCACGTAGCCGCCGTCCGCCGTGATCACGGCGCCCGTGATGATATCCGAAGCGTCCCCGGCGAGATAGGCCGCGAGCAGACCGATCTCATAGTTCTGGGCAAATCTTCCGATCGGGATCTGTTCGCACAGGGCCTTGTACGCCTCCTCCGGGATGTCCTTGGCAAAGTTGGAGAACGTGAAGCCCGGCGCGATCGCGTTCACGCGGATGCCTTCCTTTGCGACCTCGGCCGCGAGGCATTTCGTGAAATGGTTGAACGCGGCCTTGCTCGAGGCATACGCCGTCAGGAAGGGATAGTTCACGATCTCGCCGGCGTTGGACGTGATGTTGATGATGTGTCCGCTCTTCTGCTTCCGCATGTATTTCAGTACATTGTAGCACATCCGGGCCGCGCCGTGCAGGTCGACGTTGAAGCAGTTGAACCAGTCGGTCAGCTCCTCGTCCATATCGACGAATCTGCCGTTCGGGCCGATCCCGGCATTGTTCACGAGGATATCGATCCTGCCGTTGTCCCGGATATAGGCGTCCACCGCATTCCGGCAGCTCTCCGTGCTGGAGATGTCCGCCTTGTAAAACGAGAACCTGACGCCCCCGAACTCGGCCTCCAGCTCCTTGATCACGGTCCCGGCCGTTTTTTCATCCCTGGCAAAAACGGCGACGTTTGCGCCCTGATTCGCCAGCGCCCGGGTGATCCCCAGGCCGATCCCTTTCGCCCCGCCGGTGACGATCGCATTCTTTCCCGCAAGAGAATAAGCGTTTTCCAGTGTTTTCAAGTACATAGTCGCACCCCTCATTTCACAGCATCGTTTTCGTACCCCGCGCGCGGTCACCGTCCGCCCGCCGGCGGCGCGCTCCCGCAGCCTGGATTATATCATACGGCATGTCCCTTTTCAATACGCTTCGGGTCGCGGCTACGCGCACTCAAAGGAGATCCTTCGAGGATTTCGCCGCATAGACGATCGCTCCCGTGACGCCGCCGATCAGGACGACGACGGCGAGCGCCGTGACCCAGCCCTTCTCAGAGAGCAGCGCGATCAGCCCGCTGACCGCCGGCGCCAGCGCGACGAGCGCGATGATCTTTGCGAAATGGACCGTATATGCCTTCTCGTCCTTCGGCTTTGCCGCCCAGTTCCGGGCCACCAGATTATAGTTCTTCGTGATCGCCAGGTCCGCCGCATACAGGAGCAGCGCAGCGGCGAAGCAGAACATGATGATCGAATACGGATTCACGGTTTTCCTCCTCCGCCCGCGTCTGGGGCGGCGTCCCGACCGGTCCGGTCCCCTTCCGGAGAGGCGTACCGCAGATAATGGCGGTAGGCCTCCTCGCCGTAAGGCGTGACGCTCTTCACATTGGCGTTGTAGCGTGTCAGGATGCGCTTCAGCTCCGCTTCCGTGCAGCCGTCGAAGCTGTAGCGGCCGGTCATCTCCTCCGCCGCGGCGCGCAGGTTCAGCGCGGCGCAGGCGAGATTGAAGGCCCGGTCCCGGCGCAGCGCCAGCCAGACCCGCATGAGATCGCCCGGCGCCGCCGGGTCGAGCGCGCGCATCGGGGGGATCGCCCCGCTCACCGGCGGCGTCAGTCCGTGCGCCCGGGCGGTATTCAGCGCGCCGATGGCGACGCGGGCAAAGATCTGCGCGTAGCCCGTAGAGCTGTCCCGCTTCCCGAGGACGCCGCGCCGGATCAGGGGCAGCGGATCGGCGCAGTGAAGCGCCTCGCGCAGCCGATAGCGGAGCCAGTAAAGGCTGACGGCGAGGTCGGCGAAAACGTCCCAGAGGTCGATCCTCGTGATCTCCTGGAACAGGATCGCCCGGAGGACCGGGGCGGGCACGCCGTAGTCCGTCTCGCACGCGGCGATCCCCGCCGCATGCTCCTCCAGGATGCGCTCCGCCCGCGCGGCGCTGAACAGTCTGAACATCGTCTGTTTACCTTTCTCTTTCTTCCTGCTGCGTGTGCTTCTGTGCCGCCCGGTACTTTGCTTCCAGTTCCCGCTCCTTTTCGCGCCGCGTCCGGACCTTCGCGACCTTGCTCTTCACGCACAGATACAGGGCGAAGCAGGAAATGGCGATAATCAACAACCCGAGCAAAAATGAGACAGGTTGCTCCTCTTCGGGCAAGCATAACACGACATGTATGATCATCAGTACCGAGGCAAACTCTATCATGATCCTGAAGCCCGCGTCCTTGTTCGACTCCTCTCTGATATCCTCTTTCAGGTGGATGTATCGCTCAAACGTCATCGGCTCCTCCGCCGGGATGGCGGGCGGCGGCGCGGTCGGGGCGGGCGGCGCCGCGCCGAAGCCGGCGTACCGGTGCGGGAGATAACCGTCGTCTCCGAACGCATCGTCGTCGAGCGCATCGTCGTCAAACCCGGCGTCCCGGCCGAAGCGGCCGCCCGCGGCGATCTCCCGATCCTCGCGCTCCAGTTCGTCCATCGCGTCGATCGGGTCGAGTCCGAAGGTCTCCTCCAGACCGAAATCCTCATCAAAATCGTCGAACATAGACAGCACCTCCGAATCTGCCTGGTCTCCGGGCGTCTGCGGCATCCGTTCCCGCTCAGGTGCCGCTCCCCAGGGCGCTCCCAAGGAGGTAGCCGAACGTCATGCCGGAGCCGATGCTGTTGCCCGGGAGGATCATGGGGTAATCCACCCCGTAGCGCCCGGCTGCGACGTTGCCGACGGCGTAGAGGCCAGGGATCGGGCTGGATGTCCCGTCCAGGACGCGCATCTCCGGGTCCACCCGGACGCCGCCCACGACGGCGAGGAGCGCCGGGGCGATCTTGCGGGCGAAATAGGGCGGCGTGTCCAGCGGGATCAGGAGCTCCCGGCGCTTGCCGAATTCGTCGTCGCGGCCCGACCGGCACATGTCGTTGTAGCGCGCCATGGTGGCGGCAAAGACGTCCCGGTCGATCCCCATCTTCTCCGCCAGCTCCTCCGGCGTATCCGCCGTGACCGCGGTCCCGTTCTTCAGGCTCCGCTCGATCGAGGCGCGCTCCTTGCTCACGGAAAACTGCACCTCTCCCAGCGGGTTCTCCTGCCCCCAGAAGATCCCGCCGCCGTATGGCAGCGTGGCGGGGATCTTCGTCGGCCAGCCGGAGTCGAACACGGACCAGACGTGCGGGACCCTCTGGCGGATGATGGAGAGGCTCTTGGCCTGCAGATAGGTGTCCTCGTTCATAAAGCGCTTTCCGTCCGGCCGGACGAACAGGAAACAGTAACTGCTGTGGGGATACAGCTGCGGATGGATCATGGTCGGGAAGGGCGTGTCCTCGAACTCGGCGCCGACCCAGAGTGCGGCCCGGTGGCCGTCCCCGTTGTCGCTGCCCTTCGGCACGCTGACCTTTCCCGCGGCCCGGTTCGCCATCGGGCTCAGATCGGCGCACATCTCGTCGTTGCCCCCGATGCCGCCCGTGGCGAGGACGACGGCCCGGCTGGCCTTCACGGCGATGAGGCTGCCGTCCGCGGTCACAGCCGCCGCCCCGGTCACCCGGCCGTCCTCCCGGATCAGCTGCTCCAGGGGCGTATGGAACAGGAAGCGCACGCCCAGCTTCCGCGCCTCCTCATACATGCACTCAACGACCTCGGAGACGCCCCCGACCCCGCCCCGGCGGGCGACGGGCCCGTCCAGGAAGAAATGGGCGCCGTAGATCTCCCGATAGGTCTCTCCCAGATAGCGGCTGCCGGAGATCGCCGGGCGGACGTTGTACTCCGGGCGGGTGACCATCTCCAGGACCCACTCCATGGCCTCCGGTCCCCGGAAGACGAACAGGCGGACAAGGCGCTCGTCGCAGCGGTTGCCGCAGCGCTTGACCCACTCCCGCACGACCGCGTCCGGGTCGTTGCGGATGCCGTAGCGCTCCATGACGGAGGAGTTGACCACGCCCATATTGAAGCCGCGGGCTGTGCATTTTCCCAGCTTCTCCATCACGGTGACCTTTGCCCCGCCCTGCGCGGCGCGCAGGGCGCAGCTCATGCCGGAGATCCCGGCGCCGACGACGAGGACCTCCGTCTCATAGGTCTCCCTGAACTCCTCCGGCGAATGGGGCCGCGGCGGGTCCGCCCAGTGCCCCCAGCTTCTGTTTTCCATCGGTTCTCCTTTCCTCACGACCGTGCGCCGTCTCCTGCGCGGGCTTTTTCTCTTCGCAACTCTCTTTCTCTGTCGATTGCTTCGTTATAGCATTATTATACGGATCTCCCGGCCAGAAAGCAAGCCGGAATCCCCGTCGGACGGCCAGGTTCCGAAAAAAACCGACGCCTCGAAGGCGTCGGTTTTTTATGGGAAGAGGCGTCCGCTCATGCCTGCGGGCGGGTCGCCATCATGATCGTCCACTTGCAGCGAGTGACGACGGTCCCCTTCTGGTCGACGAGGTTCGCGTCGAGCTTGAGGATGCCGCGCCCCGGCTTGCGCGTGGGCGTGATCTCCGTCGGGGTCATCTCCAGGTGGACGGTGGCGCCGATCTCCAGCGGCGCGGGATACTGGATGCTGAGCTCGAGGAAGGCGATCGTCGTCCCCTCGAACATGCCCGTCTGGTTGCTGAGGCCCGTCATGATCACGGGGCCGAGCATCCCGTGGGCGATGCGCCGGCCGAAGACGCTCTCGGTCTTCGCGTACTCCTCATCCATGTGCAGGGGGTTGAAGTCCCCGGAGAGCCCGGCGAAATTCACCACGTCGCACTCCGTGACGGTCCGCCCGCCGCTCCTGTAGGTCCTGCCGATCTCAAAATCTTCCAGATACCAGCCTGCCATCTTGTTCTCCCTCCGATGTTTATTCTTCCGGACGCCAGACGTAGAGCGCGCCGCTTTCCAGCATCGCCCTCGTCTCGTCCGCGCTGTAGCCGAGCTCGCGCGCGATCTCCTCGCTCTGCTCGCCGATCAGGGGGGCGGTCCGTCCCTCCGGCGCGCCCTCGCTCTCGATGTGGACCGGGGTGTGCGTGACCTTGCGCACCGCGCCGTTCGGACAGGTGCAGTCGTAGAAGGCGCCGACCGCGTTCGCCTGCGGGTCCTCGAGGATCTCCTGCCAGGTGTAGGCGACGGAAAACGGGATGTCGCCCGCGGTCAGGATCTCCTTCCACTGCGCGACGGGTTTGGCGCGGAACAGCGCGATCAGCTCGTCCGTCAGCTCGCGCAGGTTTCCCTCGGCCAGCATTTTCGTCTGCGGCCAGTATTTGCCGCTCTCCCACAGGTCCGCGCGGCCGACGGCCTCGCAGAAGTGGCGGAAGCGCGGATCGTAGTCCGGCAGCGCGAGCTGGATCAGACGGTCGTCCGCGGAGGCGTAGGTGCCGTCCAGCGGGTTCTTCTCCTCGTGCCGGTCGATCGGGTAGCGGCGCACGGGGCCGTCGTACTGCGCGCCGAGCAGCATGATCGACTGGTTGAAGATCGCGGTCTCGTAGAGGCTGGTGCAGACGAGATCGCCCTCGCCCGTCGCCGCGCGCTTCACGAGCGCGGTGGTGACGCCGAGCGCGAGCATCAGCCCGACGTTGTTGTCGCCGAGGCCGGGGATCATGGGGATCGCCTCGCCGCCGCGGCGCCGCAGGTTTTCGGTGTAGCCGCCCCGGCCGAAGAAGGCGGTGAAGTCATAGCCGGGGAGGTCCTTGTCCGGACCGGTCCGGCCGTAGCCGAGCAGCATCGCGTAGATCAGCCGCGGGAAGCGCTTTTTCAGCGTCTCGTAGTCGAGACCCGCGCGCTGCAGCGCCGCGAGGCGCCAGTTCGTAATGAGCACGTCCGCGGTCTCCAGGAGCCGCAGAAGCACCTCCATACCCTCTCCGGTCTTCGTGTTGATCGAGATGCCGCGCTTGTTGCCGTTGAGGTACTCCCAGGTGGTGTTCTCCAGCATGTCCTGGGGCCGGCCCTCCTGTTCCTCGGTGAAGCGCAGCGGATCGCCCTTCGCGGGTTCGACGATGATGACGTCCGCGCCGTGATCGGCGAGATAGCGCCCGGCCGCGGCGCCCGCGACGAAGTTCGCGAGCTGCACGACCCGGATCCCGTCCAGCGTCTTCCCCATGGTCTCGCCTCCCCTCTGCGCCGCCGGATCAGTGGATCGTCACCGGCAGCGCGTACTCCTCGAAAACGCCCCGGATGCGCTGCATCGTCTCGTCGTCGGGCGGCGTCACCGTGTCGGGCATCGGGTTGTGCTTCTGGATGCGCTCATACTTGGAGGCGCCCAGGTTGTGGTAGGGCAGCAGCTGCACCAGCGTCACCGCCCCGCCGAGGCCGCTGCAGAACGCCGCGGTCTGCGTGAGGTTCTCGGCGGAGTCGTTGAAGCCGGGGATCACCGGGATGCGGATCTGCAGCTTGCCGCCCTGCGCCGCGATGTAGCGCGCGTTGTCCAGGATCTGTTCGTTCGGGACGCCGGTGCCGCGCTTGTGCGCGGCGCTGTCCATGTTCTTCAGGTCGTAGAGGAAGAGATCGGTCCAGGGCAGGACCCGGTCAATGTTCTCCCGCGCGCTGAAGCCGGTCGTGTCCAGCGCGGTGTGGATCCCCTCCGCCCGGCATGCGCGCAGGAGGGCCTCCGTGAAGTCGATCTGGCTCAGCGCCTCGCCGCCGGAGACGGTCACGCCGCCGTCGGTGGAGCCAAAGTAGCCCTTGTCCTTGCGGATGATCGCCATCACCTCGTCCACCGTATAGTCCTTCCCGACGAGGCTCAGCGCGCCGGGGTAGCAGACCTCCGCGCACGCGCCGCAATTTGTGCACCTGCGGGAGTCCCAGATCGTCTTGCGCACGGCGTCCTTCCCCGCGCCGACCGGTTCGGAGACGGTCAGCGCGCCGGGGGCGGGACAGGCCTTCAGGCACTCGCCGCAAAGGTCCGTGCCGACGCAGCGCAGCGGCGTGTAGCTCATCTGAACCCGGAAGGACTGGGACTCCGGGCTGTGGCACCAGAGGCAGTGCAGCGGGCAGCCCTTGAGGAAGACCGTCGTGCGCACGCCCGGGCCGTCGTGGACGGAGAAGCCCTGGATATCGTAGATCTTTCCCTTGATACTCTCGTCAGCCAAAGCGGTTCATCCTTTTCTCATTGATCAGAGTCTGTTCTCGTTGCGCGCGATGATGTCATTCTGCAGATCGCGGCCGAGCTCCACGAAATAGGCGGAGTAGCCCGCGATGCGCACGACGAGGTCGCGGTAGTCCTCCGGACGCTCCTGCGCCGCGCGCAGCGTCTCCGTATCGACGACGTTGTACTGGACCTCCATGCCGCCGTTGCGGAAGTACTCCTTCGTGACCGCCTCGAGCTTGCGGACGCCCTCGTCGTTGCTCAGCACGCTCGGGTGCATCCGGATGTTCAGCGCGATGCCGCCGAGGAAGTGGGACTGGTCGTAGCACGCGGAGGAGTTGAACACCTCGATCGGGCCGTTCTTGTCGCGGCTCTGCGCCGGGGAGGCGGCGTCCGCGATCGGGTCCGGATATTTGCGGCCGTCCGGGGTTCCCCAGGTCTGGTAGCCCTGGCGCACGTGGTCGCTCGAGCCGTACAGCCCAGCCTTGTAGACCTTCGCGCGCTTCGTGTGGAGCAGCTTGCAGACACGGTAGTAGACGTCCGTGATCCAGGCCATCTCGCAGTCGGCGTAGGGGTCGTTGTTGCCGAAGTGCGGCACCTGGGCGAGGATCTTCTGACGCAGGACCTCGTGGCCCTCCCAGTTCGCCATGAAGGCGTCGTAGAGCTCCCGGGTCGTGCACAGCTTCTTGTCGAAGCACATGTACTTGATCGTCGTGACGGAGTCCGCCAGCGTGGCGAGGCCGGTCGCCGTGCCGCCGAAGGAGTTGTACTTCGCGCCGCCGGCCGTGCAGTCGATCCCCTTCTCCATGCAGCCCTCGATGGAGAGGCTCAGCACGCTCTCCGGCGCGTAGAACTGCGCCAGCTTCTCGGCGTAGTTCTGAACCGTGATGTAGCTCTTCATCAGGTACGTCGCCATCTTCTCCACCGCGGCGCGGACCTCCTCGATGGAGTTCATCTCATAGAGGAAGCCGGTGCGGCACTTGGACTGGACGCCGTTGTAGGGGTTTCTGCCGTCGTTGAGCGCCATGTCCAGTACGCTCGCCCACCAGATCGTGGCGTGCGGGGGGTACAGGCCGTTCGGGGCCGGGTAGTCGTTGCCGCAGCCGACAATTTCCTGGCAGCCGATGCAGCCGTAGTCGCGCGCATCGCGCAGCTCGTAGCCGACCTCGCGCATCATGCAGGGGATGACGACGTCGTCGTTGTAGTAAAGCGGCAGTCCGCCGACCATGCGGGAGGTCGCGATCGCGCACTCCCAGAGCGCCTGCGGGGTCTCCGAGCAGGTGCGGAAGATCAGCGTCGGGTCGTGCAGCTTCAGGCGGCCGATCGTCTCGAAGACCATGAAGGAGACCGGATTGCTGGCGTCCTTCCCGGTCATCGGATCGACGCCCGCGACCGTCGTGTTCTGGTAGGTGTTGCCGACGCCGATCGTGTCCTTGATCAGGAGCGGGGCGCCGCCGTAGAAGCAGTTGAGCTTCAGGAAGAAGGCGTCGACGATCTCCTGCGCCTCGTCCATTGTGATCGCGCCGGCATCGAGATCGTTTTTCAGATACGGCCAGACGTACTGGTCGAAGCGGCCGATGGAGGGGCTCGGCGTGCGGTCGTAGATCTGGATCATGACCTGGTACATCATGATGCCCTGGACCGCCTCGCGGAAGTTGCGCGCCGGGTTCTCACTCAGCCAGAGCAGGGCCTCCGCCATCTTTTCCAGCTCGGCCCTGCGCGCCGGGTCGCCGCACGCGGCTGCCTTCTCGGCGCACTTCTCGCCGTAGCGGCGGACGAGCGTCATCGCGCCCTCACAGGTGATCAGAGCGGCCTTGTAGAAGAGGTACTTGTCCATGTCCTCGCCCATGGCGTCGCCCTCATGCTCGTCGAGCCAGGTCTTCGCCTGGTCGTACAGCGCCTTGTAGCCGACCTGGATCATCTTGCGGTAGCCGGCGATGAGATGGCCGGCCGGCAGGCCGAGCATGCTCTGGCAGCCCTCGAAATAGTTGCTGATCTGCAGGTCCTTCAGCTCCTGGAAGCAGTCCGGCGCCCAGGCGTCCGCCATCGTGCTGATCTTCCGGTGCTCCCAGAAGGCGCGGTTCTCCTTGAGGAAGCGGTAGTCCTCGGGATCGATGCAGTACTTGCAGTCCTCGTCGTCCGGGTTGTGATAGAGGCCGTCCTCGCGGATCGTCCACTTCCCGGCGTCGACCTCGTCGATGACCCAGTCCGTACCGCTCCACTCGGGGAAAGACGGGCTGGAGAACAGGTGCGGGCCCTTGTTTCCGACGATGATCTCGTCATCGTCCACAAGAACGGTCATCTGTTCGCACAGGTCGCGGAAAAAAAGCGGACGGCGGATCTGCGGGATGACGAATTCGTTCTTAATCGTGCTCTCGGTCAGGATACGGACGCGCTCGGCGTCGTACTGGATGACGCGGTCGCGGATCCGCTGGCGCAGGCGCAGGATGCGCGCGGTCGCCGGTTTGAATTGATACATGACAGATACCTCCGTTCATCATACGCAAAAATGAGTCGGGACCGGACGTCCGCTGACCGGGACCGCGCCGTACGCCGCCCGCGTCGGGCGGTCCGCTCCCCCGTTCGCCCGACGGCGCGCCGGACCGTTCTCTCCGGAATAACGTTATTGTACCAGATTTCCGCAGGGAATGGAATAGGCAATTCTCGCCGCGGCAAGGAAAAAAGCGTCCGGCGCCGCCGCGGACCCAGGGCAAAAACATGAGCTCATAGGAAATCCGCATCGGTCCCGCCGCCCGAAAGCGGCGTTCTTTGATAAAAAAACGGCAAATCATCCGCCCGGAGGTCTTGAAAACCGTGAAGAAAAAAGGTATGATATGAAATCAGAAAACGCGGGCGGGCGCGCAGCCGTCCGCCGCGAAATAACCATCGGAACTACATTATGACAGGAGAGATTTTATGATCAACACCAATCACAAAATCGAGTACGACGCCTCAAAATGCGTCGGCTGCAAAATCTGCTACAAGGCCTGCTTTGTAGACGTCATCCGCTGGGATGAGGAGAAGAAGCGCCCGATCTTCCAGTATGTGGAGGACTGCGAGCACTGCTTCCTGTGCATGGCGCTTTGCAAGAAGGAGGCCATCAAGGTCATCCCGGATTACGCCAGCGAGCACATGCTGCAGAATTTTGAAAAGTATCAGTGAGGAGAGAGACGATGAGTAAATACAACACTGCTTCCTGTGACGTCCTGATCCTTGGCGGCGGCATCGGCGGACTGAGCTGCGCCGTCTCCATCAAGGAGCACAATCCCGACGCGGACGTGCTCGTCGTGGAAAAGAACTTCGCCGGCTACGCCGGCAAGGCCAACCGCGGCGGCGGCGTGCTGCAGTACTTCCCGGACCGCGTGGATCCCTGGGGCTTCGCCGTGTTCCATGCGAAGAACATTGGCGCCGACTTCACCGACCAGCCGCTGATGGCCCGCTACGTCTCCCAGAACAGCGCGATGATCGACAAGCTGGAGTCCTGGGGCGTCAACATCCCCCGCAACCCGGACGGCACGCTGAACGTCATGCCCACCGGCCCGATGACCGCGATGATCTGCGTCGACCTCGACATCACCGTCAAGGTCCGCGGCACCGCCCAGCGCAAGGGCGTCCGCTTCATGGACAAGACCGTTATGGCCGACCTGCTCGGCGATGAAAACGGCGTCAAGGGTGCGCTGGTCTTCTCCGTGCTGGACGGCACCATGACCGCGATCAGCGCCAAGAAGGTCAGCCTCGCCACCGGCAGCCAGGACTACCGCGTCGGCTCCATGTGGGGCTCCGCACGCGGCGCCGGCATTCTGGCCGCCTACCGCCTCGGCGCCGAGCTGCGCAACACCGAGTTCGGCAAATTCACACAGCTCGCGCGCATCCGCAGCCACAACGAGGTCGTCTTCGGCGAGAACTTCATGTACAACGCCAAGGGCGAGTTCATCACCGCAAACTTCCGCATCGGACCGCGCGAGACCGATATCTCCTCCCGCACCCTGCGCGAGTGGTA
>JAEEGL011470294.1_pt1 | contig 11116 bp, 6 predicted proteins | sample 9134231 | NCBI WGS metagenome assembly JAEEGL01 (sample SAMN16246548, study PRJNA631951) | gut metagenome | biome: gut microbiome; feature: rumen; material: fiber-attached | host: Bos | place: Iran: Karaj | collected 2018-10
AGCCTCGAAGATTCAGTTCTTCGGGGCTTTTTTGTTGCGCAAAGTGCGCTTTGCTATTGAATATTGAATATTTAATATTGAATAATATTTTATTATTTCAATCTTTCAATAAATGATAAATTTATGCGCTTCGCTAAATGATAAAGCGCTTTGCGCTTTTTTTCTAGAGAAACTAGAAGTTCTAGAAATTCTAGAGGCACTAGATTTTTTAGAAGCTATAGAAACTATAGTTGCTCTATAAACCCTTGAAACTATATTTTTTTAGGAATGGTATTTTTGCCTTTCTTAACATGTAAATTACTGATAATCAATAGTTTGTTTGTGTATGTCGATTTTTATTTGTATCTTTGCAGCAGTAAAATTGAAACTGAGACATGCGACGTAACTCTTTCTCATATCGTTGTTGTCGTGAAATCTCTGATGTTGTAGTTCAGCTTTTCAGGTTTCAGAAAAACAATAAAAATGAAGAGAATAATTGGAACAGTAATTTTATTATTTACTTTGACCACCTCTGTGACAGCGTCGGCTGTTGTTTCGGATAACAAAAAAAATAATTCGTCTAATTATGATTGGAGTTCCGTGATGGACGCTATTATTCAGGTAGAAAGTAGAGGTGATCGTAAAGCAAAAAGTGGAAATTCTGTTGGTGCGATGCAGATAACTCCAATATGCGTAGCAGAGTGTAACAGGATTTTGAAGAAACGAAACAGCAAGAAAAGATTTAAATTATCTGATCGTTACAGTATTTCTAAATCAAAGGAAATGTTCTTGCTTATTCAGTCGGCTTATAATCCATTAAATAGTATTGAGCACGCTATTAGATCATGGAATGGTGGACAGAATTATAACACAAAACGCACACAGCGTTATTATGAAAAAGTAAATGCTTTATTAAAGTAGAATAATGGTCCGGAATATCTTTTTTAGATATTCCGGATTATTGTTTTATATGTTTATAGGTCTATTTTACTAACTTTTATTAATTAAAAGACAATTTCTATTCTTTTACATTATCTTTGTATCCTAAATCATTTATACTAATATGAAAACAGAAAGATTTTCCTTATTGATTATGCTTTTGATGTGCTCACTTTTTATGAGTGCGCAGCATGTTACTTATCGTTCTTTTGACCATTATAATGATAGGGTAGCAGAGTTTGAAACCATGAGAGCTATTGATAGTACTGACATTGTTATGTTAGGAAATAGCTTAACGGAATATGCTGGTGATTGGAATGTTCTTTTAAAGGCTCGGCACATTCGTAATAGGGGTATTGCTGGTGATGATGCAGAAGGAATTTATCATCGTCTTATCCAGATTTTACCTGGAAAGCCTAAGGCAATTTTCTTGTTAGTTGGAGGAAATGATCTGAGTCATGACTTAACTCCTCAGCAGGTGTTTGAGAATTGCAAGAAGGTCATTGATAAGATATTGAAGGATTGTCCTTCTACTAAGCTGTATGTGCAAAGTCTTTTACCTATAAATGAGTCTTTCGGAAGATGGAAAAAGCTGGAGGGTAAGACTGATGATGTGGCTGCAGTTAATCGTCTGCTTCGTCACTATTGCGAAAAGAATAAGATTGCTTACATCAACTTGTTTAAACACTTTAATCGTCACGGAACAAATGAAATGAGAAAGTCGCTTACTGTTGACGGTTTGCATTTGTCACCACAGGGATATAAGATTTGGGCGTTCCATATAGGGAAATATATTAGGAAATTATAAAGGGATCCCCCCGGTCCTCAATAGTTTTTATCCCCTCCCTTCATGTTACTTCCCATACGGTCAGTGGGGCTTCGACAAATCTCCCACGTTCCCGGGGCAGAAACCTTGGAAGGAGGGGAGATTTACTAAATTGTATTTGCTCAAGTTCTACTTTGAAGGAGAGGATAATACAAAAAAATAGCGTAAGAAATATTCTTACGCTATCATTAGTTGCGGAGGCAAGACTCGAACATGCGACCTCCAGGTTATGAGCCTGGCGAGCTACCAACTGCTCCACTCCGCGATGTTAACCATTGTAAATCAAGTACTTGAGATGTTTGTTATCCTTTTTCCTTGTTTGCGAGTGCAAAGGTAGTACATTTATTTTGTTCTACCAAACTTTTTTGCATATTTTTTTGTTTTCTGCACATTTGTCGGGTTTTTGTGTCGTAAATTTGGTGGATTAAAATAAAAATAATACTTTTGCACATATAATTTCAGATGTGCAATAATATCTACGGAGGAAAAATATAATGTCAATATCTAAGACAAGACAGAAATTAGTAGAAGTAGCACGACAGCTTTTTGCCAAGAAAGGCATTGCCAATACCACAATGAACGATATTGCGGTGGCATCTGGTAAAGGACGCCGCACTCTCTACACCTATTTTAGTCGTAAGGAAGATGTATATTCAGCTGTTATCGAGTCAGAGCTTGAGAGATTGTCTGATAAGCTTGACGAGGTTGCGGCAATGAAGATTCGTCCTCAAGACAAAATCATAGAGATTATCTACACCCATCTTAGTATGATTCGTGAGAGTGTTGTTCGTAATGGTAATTTGCGTGCTGAGTTCTTTCGTAATATCTGGATGGTAGAGAAGGTTCGCAAGAACTTTGATGAGGACGAGATAGAGCTTTTCCGTAAGGTGTATGCGGAAGGAAAAGCTGATGGAGAGTTTGATATAGACGATATAGACCTTGTAGCTGATATCACACATTATTGTATAAAAGGTCTTGAAGTACCATTTATCTATGGACGCTTGGGGCACGGTCTTACAGAAGAGTCGAGTAAACCGTTAGTTGCTAAGGTTGTTTATGGTGCTTTGGGTAAGAAGGTTCAAGGTTGAGATATAGATGCTTAAATGCTGAAAATAAAAGAGATTTTTGGAAATTAATCAAATAGAAATTTTGTATAACATTTTAAATTATAAAAAATGGGATTATTAACTGGTAAGACAGCGCTTGTTACAGGTGCTGCACGCGGTATCGGTAAGGCTATCGCACTGAAATTTGCAGAAGAAGGTGCTAATGTAGCATTTACTGACCTTGTAATTGACGAGAATGGTAAGGCAACTGAGGCTGAGATTGCAGCTAAGGGCGTAAAGGCAAAGGGTTATGCAAGTAATGCTGCTGACTTTGCTCAGACAGCTGAGGTTGTAGCTAAGGTAAAGGAAGAGTTTGGCTCTGTAGATATTTTGGTTAACAATGCAGGTATCACTAAGGACGGTCTTATGCTTCGTATGACTGAGCAGCAGTGGGATGCAGTTATTGCTGTTAACTTGAAGAGTGCTTTCAACTTCATTCACGCTTGTGTACCAGTAATGATGCGCCAGCGTGGCGGTAGCATCATCAATATGGCATCTGTAGTAGGTGTACACGGTAATGCAGGTCAGGCTAACTATGCAGCATCAAAGGCAGGTCTTATTGCTCTTGCTAAGAGTATTGGTCAGGAGATGGGTCCTAAGGGTATCCGTGCAAATGCTATTGCTCCAGGTTTCATAGATACAGCTATGACTCAGGCTCTTCCTGATGATATCCGTAAGGAATGGATCAATAAGATTCCTCTCCGTCGTGGTGGTCAGGTTGAAGATATTGCTAATACAGCTCTCTACTTGGCTTCTGACCTTTCAAGCTATGTTAGCGGTCAGGTTATCCAGGTTGATGGTGGTATGAACATGTAATTTTTGATTATTGGTTATTTGATAGATGAAAGTTATCTATGAAGATAATCATATTATCATAGTTTATAAGGAAAGCGGAGAAATCGTTCAGGGAGACAAAACCGGCGATACTCCGCTTTCTGAAACTGTGAAGGAATATATTAAGGTGAAGTACAACAAGCCTGGTAATGTGTTTTTAGGTGTTGTGCATCGCCTCGACCGTCCTGTATCTGGACTTGTGATGTTTGCCCGTACTTCAAAGGCTCTTCCTCGCTTAAACAAGATGTTTGCTAATGGTGAAGTGCATAAGACGTATTGGGCTATTGTGCAGCCAGAGAGCAAGGGAAAGAACACTTATAATGCTGACGGTGAATGGCATTCGTTAGAGAATTGGATTGTTCGCAATGAAAAGCAGAACAAGAGTTATGTGTATGATAAGGAAGTGCCCAATTCAAAAAATGCTATTCTGAAATATCGAGTAATAGGCTATTCTGAGCGTTACACACTTATCGAAGTACGTTTGCTGACAGGTCGCCATCATCAGATTCGTTGTCAGCTTGCCCATATGGGTTGTCCTATAAAGGGGGATTTGAAGTATGGTGCGCGTAGAAGCAATCCTGACGGAAGTATTTCACTTTTGTCGCATTTCGTAGAGTTTGTGCATCCGGTTTCGAAAGAGTTGATAAAACTTGAATCGCCTCTTCCTGACGACCATTTGTGGCACGAAATAGCTTCTTCTGTGAAGAAATAGTTTCTTCGAGAAAAGAAAAAATATTCTTTAGTGCGTTTTTTCCTTTTTAAAAACGCACAATATTTCAAAAAAAATTATTTACTTTGCATTTAGTACGTAGGTAACTGAATGCTTATGAAGAAATATATCAAATGGGCGGGCATTGTTGTAGGGATGCCAGTCGTGTTAGTTTTTATTCTTTTCTTACTGTTTTACTTTCCTCCTTTTCAGAATTGGGCAGTAAAGCAGATTGCTTCATACGCTTCAGAAAAAACACAACTTGATATTCGTATTGATCATGTGAATCTTGAGTTTCCTTTAGACTTAGGTATTGATGGCATACATATTATACAGCAAAACGATTCGCTGCCTCAGGTAAAAGACACAGTTGCTGATATTCGCAAAACGGTTGTAGATATTCAGCTTTTGCCTTTGTTTGACAAGCAGGTTATGATAGACCAGATATTGTTTGATGATTTAAAGATGAACACAACAAACTTTATTCATCAGGCACGTGTTAAAGGAAGTGTGGGGCGTCTTGATGTTAAATCTCATGGTATAGATCTTGGTGAATCGTTAGCTCATGTGGATAACGTGTTGTTAAAGGATGCCCGACTGAATGTGGAACTTAGTGATACAGTGCCGGAAGATACAAGCAAGAGCGAGAATTTCTGGAAGATAGATGTTGAGAAACTGCATGTTGCTAATACGGCTGTTTCTGTGCATATGCCTGGCGATACTCTTCAGGTTGATGCATATATGAATAGTTTAAATGTTCGTAACGGACATTTCGACCTTTACAAGAGTCTTTATCGTGTGGCTCATCTCGACTGGAAAGGGACGTGCTCTTATGATAATCATTTCGAACCATATTTGAAGGGGCTTGATGCTAATCATTTGTCGCTAACGGATATTTCGCTTGCTGTAGATTCTATCTATTATTGCAGTCCAGACATGAGCATGATTCTGCGTCATTGTCAGTTTAATGAGAAGAGTGGTTTCTCAATCACTAATCTTGCTGGCGCGATGCGTATGGATTCTACACGAGTGTATCTTCCTGAATTTTATGCAAGCACCCCTGGTAGCCGTTTAAAGATGTCGTTAAAGATGGATCTTGATGCGTTCTCAGACAGTCTTCCTGGTGTGTTTGAAACAACTGTTGACGGTTCGTTTGCAAAGGCTGATATCATGCCGTTTATGGCTGCTATGCCGAGTAAATTCCGCAGTCTGTGGCCAAGTTATCCTCTAACTGTAAAGGGTACGGTAAAAGGCAATCTTCATAAGCTACGTTTTACTGATTTGTTTGTAGAACTGCCTACTGCTTTCCGCCTTTCAGGTGATGGGTTTGTAAGTAATGCAACAGACATGAATCGTCTTGTTGCCGATGTGAATTTCAATGCCCATACCTATAATCTTGGTTTTGTTACAAAGAGTTTCCTTGATGCCGAACTGCTCAAGACAATACGTGTGCCTTCTGGTATAGCCCTTTCTGGTAATGCCAAGATACGTGGAAACAGTTATGATACTCGTTTTAGGGTGTCACAAGGAGGAGGTTTTGTTAACGGAACAGCAAGTATTGTTAATGGCAAGACATTAAAATATTCAGCCAAACTAAATGCTAACCGATTGCCTTTACAGAATTTCGTTCCCCGTATGGGACTTTCCCGTTTCACGGGAACGGTTGCCGTAAATGGTTTGGGTACAGACTTCATGCGTCCTTCTACTCGTCTTACAGCTAAGGCAAACATACGTTCGTTTAATTATGCAGGCTACAGTCTTGCAGGAATGAACTTGGATGCTTCTTTGCGAAATGGTGTTGCTCATGCTACTTTAGACAGTAAAAATCCTATGTTGAAGGGACTTGTCAGTCTCGATGGATTATTGAAGCGTAAGGTTATTAAAGCCAGCCTCTCTTGTGATATATCTAAGCTTGATTTGTATGGACTGAAATTCATGGATAATCCGTTCACTGTAGGTCTTTGTGCTAATGTTGATATAGAGACCGATATGAACAAGTATTATAAGGTACAGGGACTGGTTAGCGATATTACTGTTCGTGATAATAATCAAACCTATCGTCCTGAAGATCTTGTTATCGACCTTTTGACAAATACCGACACCACTCATTGTGTTGCCGATTGTGGTGATTTCCATCTTCGGGTTGATGCACACGGAATGTATGACCGTATGCTTACGCAGTTACAGAAGCTAACAGAAGAACTTCAGTCACAGATTAAGAACCGTACAATCAATCAGGTGCGTATTCGTGAGCGACTTCCTCAGGCTCGTATCTATCTTACCAGTGGAGCCGACAATTTCTTTGTTCACATGCTCAACAGTTACGGTTATCAGTTTGCCCGTGCAAACATAGATATGACCTCTTCGCCTATAACCGGTTTGAATGGAAGTGTGGCTATCGACTCTCTTATTGCCGACAGCATACAGCTTGACACGATACGCTTTAATATCGTTACTAAAGACGATAATTTCCATTATATCGCTCAGGTACGCAACGGAAAGAAGAATCCTCAGTACACCTTCAATGCTTTGTTTGACGGACAGCTTAACGATCGTGGCTCATCTCTTAAGGCCGAGCTATATGATGATAAAGACCGTCTGGGTGTAGCTTTAGGTTTGCAGGCAATGATGGAACAAAACGGTCTTCGTCTGTCTGTTATGGAGGATGAAAATACTATTCTTGGTTACAAGGCGTTCAGCGTTAACGACGGCAATTATATTTTCTTAGGCGATGATAGGCGTGTGTCGGCAAATATGAAGTTGCAGGCCGACGATGGAATGGGTGTTCAGATATTCACCGATGATGAAAATCTTGAAGCCTTGCAAGATGTGACAGTTTCGCTGTATAAGTTCAATCTTCATCAGATTCTCTCGGTTGTGCCTTACATGCCAGATGTATCGGGTATTCTTGATGGCGATTATCACTTCATACAAACACCTAATGAGATGTCTATCTCGTCGAATATGTCGATAAAGAATCTTGTTTACGAGCATTGCCCTATGGGAAATGTATCTACCGAGTTTGTTTATATGCCTAAGGCCGATGGTTCCCATTATGTGGATGGAGTTCTTGTGTGTGATGATAATCAGGTAGCGTCTATCACGGGTACATATCAGTCTCAGGGCGATGGCTATCTTGATGCTACTCTTTCTCTTGACCACATGCCTATGTCGCTTGTCAACGGTTTCATTCCTGATCAGATATTTGGATTCCGCGGTTATGGAGAGGGAAGTGTTGACGTTAAGGGGTCGCTCTCTAAGCCGGAAGTAAATGGTGAGGTGTATCTTGATTCATGTTATCTTGTGAGTCAGCCTTATGGTGTTGAAATGCGTTTTGATAACGATCCAATAACAATCACTAACAGTAGGCTTCTCTTTGAGAATTTCCAGATGTATGCAAACAACGACAGTCCGCTTACAATATCTGGATATCTTGATTTTGCTGATCTCGACCACATGATGATGGATGTGCGTATGCGTGCTGAGAACTTTGAGATTATCGATGCAAAAGAAAATCTGCGCTCAGAGGCTTATGGTAAGGCGTTTGTTAATCTATATGGTATGATGTCGGGACCTGTTGATAATCTACAGATGCGTGGTCGTCTGGATGTGTTGGGTTCTACTGACCTTACCTATATACTTCGTGACAGTCCACTTACCACTGACAATCAGCTTGACGAGCTTGTTAAGTTTACCGATTTTGCTGATAGTGCAAAACTCTCTGTTACGCGTCCTACGCTTAGTGGTTTCAGTATGGATATGACTTTGAATATCAACGAGAGTGCTCACATTCTTTGTGCTCTTAACGTTGATAAGTCTAACTATGTTGACCTCATTGGTGGAGGAGAGCTGCGAATGAAGTATAACAATATTGACAACCTGCGTCTCACAGGTAGATATACGCTCAATAATGGTGAGATGAAATATTCGTTGCCTGTTATTCCTCTGAAGACCTTTACCATTCAGGATGGCTCGTATATTGAGTTTACGGGCGATCCAATGAATCCTCGACTCAATATAACAGCTACCGAGCACAACAAGGCTACTGTTTCGTCTGATGGAGGAGCTGGGCGCACTGTTGATTTCACATGTGGTGTGGTAATTTCCAAGACCCTCAGTAATATGGGACTTGAGTTCATTATTGATGCACCTCAGGATATGACTGTGAGCAACCAGCTTAACACAATGTCGAAGGAGGAACGAGGCAAGATAGCTGTAACGATGCTTACCACAGGTATGTACTTGTCAGATGGAAACACCAGCGGATTCTCTATGAACTCGGCTCTGAATGCCTTCCTGCAAAGCCAGATAAATGGTATTGCTGGTAATGCTTTGCGCACACTTGATCTTTCGTTTGGTCTCGACAATACTACCGATGCTACGGGCAATCAGCATACTGACTATTCGTTCAAGTTTGCTAAACGTTTCTGGAATAACCGCTTACGTGTTATTATTGGAGGTAAGATTTCTTCAGGCTCAAATGCTGCAGGAGAGAATCAGCAGTTCTTTAATAACATTTCGCTTGAATATCGCCTTAACGAGGCATCAACACAGTATCTAAAGTTATTCTATGATCGTGACAGCTATGATTGGCTTGAGGGTAATGTGGGCGAGTATGGTGCTGGTTTCATCTGGCGAAGAAAGCTATCTACTTTCAGAGATCTTTTTAAATTCAACGATAATAACAAACTGGTGATACCTTCTGATTCGCTCGTTAAAACGCGTACAGATAGTATTAAAAACAAGAATTAAATGAAAAGACATATCCTTTATCATATTGCAGCTTTCGTGGTGATATGCGTGCTGTCGGCTTGCAGCACAACAAGCGGTGTACCCGAGGGCGACCAGTTATATACGGGACTCACGGCAGTAAAATACAACAACTACAATCCTTCTGACCATGCCACAGAGATACAGGCCGAAGTAGATGCTGCTCTTGCCTGTGCTCCTAATGGTGCACTTTTTGGCAGCAGCTATTATCGTACGCCTTTCCCCTTTAGTCTTTGGATATGGAATGCCTGTCACGACTCAAGCGGTATGTTTAAGAAATGGGCTACCAAAACCTTTGGTAAGGCTCCTGTGCTTATGAGCCGGGTTAATCCGGCCTTGCGTGCTTCGGTGGCTCAGACGGTGCTGCGCAATCACGGTTATTTTCGTGGTAAGGTTAGTTATGATATAGTGCCACAGAAGAATCCTAAGAAAGGCAAAATAGGCTATGATGTTGATATGGGGCATCTTTTCACGCTTGATAGTATTTCTTATAGCGGATTCAAAGCCGAAACCGACAGTCTCATTCAGATTTCTCTTGGTGAGGCAGCAGTGTGCAGCGGCGATCCTTTCGATGTGACTACTCTTGATGAGGAACGTCAGCGTATAAGCAGGTTGTTGCGTAATAACGGCTATTTCTATTATCAGCAGGATTGTGCATCTTATCTTGCCGACACGATTAGTGTGCCTGGTAGAGTGCAGTTGCAGTTTAAACTTGCCGATGGTTTGCCTGAGCGTGTGCAGCGCAAGTATTATATGGGTAATATTCGTCTTGAACTTCGCAAGAAGTTCATGGAAACGCTCACCGATAGTGTATCACGTCGTCGTTTCACGGTACTCTATAACGGTAAGCGTTCGCCTATCCGTTCGCGTGTAATCATGAAGGACATGAAGCTTCGTCCGGGGCAACCATATAGCTATGAGAAATACGAAGAGTCGAATAATAAGATTGCCAGTAATGGTATTTTCTCAATGGTTGACTTTAAGTTCACTCCACGTGACAGTTCGCTTACTTGTGACACTCTGGATCTAACCCTTTCGTGTGTCTTTGACAAGCCTTATGATGTGTATGTAGAGACAAATTACAAAGGACGCACAAGTGGTCGCACGGGTCCGGGCTTGGCTATTGGTTTCACTAAGCGCAATGCCTTCCGTGGTGGCGAGCTCCTTGATATTAATCTTAATGGTAACTACGAGTGGCAGACAGGACATAATATCAGTTCAGGAGGCGACAATATTCACTCTTATGAGTATGGTGCCGATGTTTCTCTGAACCTGCCTCGATTGTTGCTGCCTTTCAATGTAGAACGCCGTCGTGTGCAGCCAGGACAACGCTTGCGTCGTCGATTCTTCTCAACGCCTACAACCCTTCTGAAGGCTTCAACAAGTGTTATCAATCGTGCGGGATTCTTTAAGCGTCACATCGTCTCAGGCGAGCTTACATACACCTTCCAGACATCAGCACAGTCGGCTCATCAGATATCACCTCTTACTCTGGAATATGAATATATGACGAGTCACACTAAGGAGTTTGACGATATTATGGCTACCAGTCCTTATCTTCAGATTTCGATGAAGGACCAGTTTATTCCTAAGATGCGCTATAGTTATGTTTACACTTCGCCAGCTTCGTTCAACAATCCAATATTCTGGCAACTAAATGTCAGCGAGGCAGGAAATGTGCTTGCTTTAGGTTATAGTGTCTGTGGAAAGAAATGGGGAGATAAGGATAAGACAATGTTTAAGAATCCTTTTGCCCAGTTCTTTAAGATAGATACCGAGTTTAGAAAGACATGGGCTGTGACACAACACTCTGACTTGGTGGCTCATGTGGCTGCAGGAGCCATTTGGAGCTACGGCAACTCGTCTATGGCGCCTTGGAGCGAGCAGTTCTATGTTGGAGGAGCCAACAGCATTCGTGCGTTCACCGTGCGTTCTATAGGTCCTGGTGGCTAT
>JAEEGL011600510.1_pt1 | contig 11116 bp, 9 predicted proteins | sample 9134231 | NCBI WGS metagenome assembly JAEEGL01 (sample SAMN16246548, study PRJNA631951) | gut metagenome | biome: gut microbiome; feature: rumen; material: fiber-attached | host: Bos | place: Iran: Karaj | collected 2018-10
CTATCCTCCTAATTCATTGTGCCAGCTGACTTATAAGTGCTTATTCAACGTCAACCCTTCAACGTATCGATTGGGATATCTGTAGGTCTTGTCTTTTGCATTTAATTCGGGATTCCTGTCTTGGTTTATCGAGTGGTGATTGGGGCAGACAATCATAATGTTGGAAGCATCGTTATTCATGCTGCGGGAGAAATAGTCAATATGTCACATCCGGTATGGTCAAACCATTTGGCAGCCAGCGGGCCCATCTCCGGGTAAGCGGGCTGTTCCTACCGGCAAATCCCCCCCATTTCCCGAACATATGGCTCCGTTTCATCCGAATAGCGGTGCTGAGGCATATACGCTTCCCCGCTCCATGCGGCGGAAAATTCCGGCATACAGATACAGCCCGCCTCAATGACCGCGCAGTGCCGCCCTTCCGCTTCCGCGCGATGGGCGTATCCCAGGGCAAGGGCGGTGGCACCGATGAGAATGGTATCATAATGGGGCACGGCAATTCCTCCCTACATTGCCATACCCCGGCGGTTGCCGCCGGGGTATGGGGAAATACTTGAAATGGCTTACTTAAGGTTTGCGTTGTAGTAGTCGGTGTAGTACTGGTTCCACTCCTGCAGGCCGCAGCCGTCCAGCGCATTCAGATAGGCTTCCCAAGCGGCATCATCGTTGGGATCCATCATGCCCATGACGAACTGGTTGGAGTAGTCGGTCATGGTGTCGTTCAGCAGGGTCTTGAGCATATTGACTTCTTCCTGGGTATCGGTGTCGAAGGCGAAGGGCAGGGGCTTGAAGTAGCCGTAGCCCTGCTCCATAAAGGAGTTGCCCAGCTCAATGTTGACGGGGCCGGAGACGGCGATCACCGCATCCACATTCCGGTTGGGGATGAAGTCCTGATGGAACCGGGTGTAGGCGTTCAGAGCCACGGCAGGAGCCCCGGTGGTGTCAAAGTCCGTGATGAGATCGGTGTAGGACTTGTTGCCGTTCTCGTCCACGGTGTAGGTCAGCCCTTCCTGACCCCAGCTCAGGATCTCGGAGCCTTCCTCTGTGGAGCACCAGTTGAAGAACTCCAGCACCCGATCCAGCCGCTCGCCGGAGAGCTTGTCGGTCAGCAGGATGCCGCCCTTGTAGGGAGATTCCTTGTCAAAGGTGTGCTGGCTGTCGTCAGCCGCGAAGGTGTTCAGATAGTAGATCCAGCCGCAGTTGGGGTCGGTCTGGGAATTGCGCTGGTTCATGGCGTTGGTGTGAGAACCGGCCCAGTTCCACTCGGCGTAGTACATACCCTCGATGGTGTTGGCCTTGGTCTCGTCCTCGGTGGTGGTCAGGTAGTCCTCAGCGATCAGGCCCTCCTTGTACAGCTTGTTCAGGGTAATCAGCATGCTGCGCCAGTTGTCGGTGGCGGGACCATAGGGGACGAACTCACCGGAGAAGTAATCCAGGTAGAAGCTGGACTGCACGTTGAAGGCATAGTCCCAGCCATCCCACACGTTGCCCCAGCCCTGCACCATGAAGGGGATGGAGTCGGGGTCCTTCTCCTTGATCTGCTCCAGCAGGGCGACGAAGCCGTCCACAGTGGTGGGCAGGTCTTCCACGCTGTCAATGAGACCCATTTCCATCATGGTTCCGGCCCGAAGATGCCAGCACTTCGCGGTATCCCGGGGATTCTTGGAAACCAGGCTGTAGACCTTGCCGTCGCTGGCCTTGATGAGGGTCTTGATAAACTCCCAGCCGCCGTCCACGCCTTCATCAAAGATCTTGATGTAGTCGGGCAGTTTGTCCTCATAGTCGTCGATGGCCAGGATGTGACCGGTGAGGCTCAGCTCCTGAGCAGTGCCGTTGTCGCTATGCCAGATGATGTCGGGGTAATCCTTACCGGCCATCTGCAGGGTCATGTTGGTCTTGAAGTCTCTGTCTTCCAGATCCTTCCATTCCACAACGATGTTGAACTTCTCCAGCAGGATCTGATCCAGAATGGAGTTGGGCAAGGCATCGGTGCCCTTCTTGTTGTAGGCGACGGTCAGCTTGACCTGTTCGGAGTGATCCGCTTTGGCAGCGGGGACGGCCCCCACAGCCAGGCTAAGCAGTATCGCCAGGCAGAGAACCAGGGTGAGCATTTTTTTCATTTGTCGTTCCTCCTCTTTGATTTTATATGCTTTTCGGCTTCTGTCAACAAAGGCAGTCAATTTGGTGTTTGGCGGTTCGCCCAGTGGCGCTGGGCTCCGGTTTTCACAATGCCGCTGCGGCCCGACATCTGCCAAGCTGTGCTTCTGTTGCGGAATGCCGATATGCACCTTGTTTTTGCGTCGATCAGCCCTTGACAGAGCCGACCATCACGCCTTTGACAAAATACTTCTGCACGAAAGGATAGATAATCATCATGGGCACCATGGAGATGAACAGCGTGGCATAGTTGATGGTGGTGGTGCCGATATTGTCCGCCTCGCCGCTTCTCACCAATGCCTGGGCGTTGAAAATCATGTTCCGCAGCACCAGCTGGAGGGGCACCTTATCGGCGGAGCTCAGGTAGATGGAGGCGTTGAACCAGGAATTCCAGTGTGCTACCGCGTAGAACAGGCCGATGGTGGCGATGGAGGCCTTGCTCAGGGGCAGGACGATCTGCCACAGGGTCTGCCACTCGTTGGTGCCATCGATGCGGGCGGCCTCCATCAGCTCTCCGGGGATGGACTGGAAATAGGTTCGCATGATAATCATGTTGTAGATCTGCATGGCCCCGGGGATAATCATGGCCCAGATGGAATCGTACAGCCCCAGCTTCTGCACCAGCAGGAAGGTGGGAATCATACCGCCGCCAAAGAACATGGTGAAAGCAAAGAAAATGGAGATGGCGTTGCGGAAGGGCATCTCCTTCCGGGACATGGGGTAGGCCGTGATGACCGTAAGCAGGATGTTCACCAGGGTGCCCAGGCCGGTGTAGATCACAGAGTATTTCAGACCCTGGAGCACCTTGCCGTCCCGGATGATGGTCTCGTAGGCCTTGGTGCTGAATTCCACCGGCAGCAGTCCCACATCCCCTCTGGCGAAGGCATCATAGCTGGAAAAGGACACCGCGAAAATGTTCAGCACCGGTGCCAGAACGGCAATCAGCACCACCACGCACATGGAGTAAAGGAAAAAGTCGAATACTTTCGAGGAAAGGGACTTGTCTTTAATCATTGATTTGCGAGCCTCCTTACCACAGGCTGGTCTCCGAGACCCGTTTGCTGAGCTTGTTGACAACAAAGATCATCAGGCAGTTGACCACACCGGTGAACAGATCCACTGCTGTGCCAAAGCTGTACATGCCCTGGCTCAGGCCTACCCGGTAGGAGAAGGTGCTGATGATGTCCGCCACGGAATTGTTGGCGGAATTCTGGAGCAGCAGGGTCTTTTCATATCCCACGGCCAGCAGCTTGCCGCTTTCCAGAATCAGCATGATGATGACGGTGGGCATGATGGAGGGCAGGCTGATTGTAATCATCTGGCGGAACCGGGAGGCTCCGTCCACACTGGCAGATTCATACAGCTCCTGGGGCACCGCCGCCAGGGAGGACATGTAGATGATGGCGCTGTAGCCAAAGGTCTGCCAGATCTGCGATAGGATGTAGATTGGCCGATACCACTTGGTGCTGCCCATGAAATAGATCGATTCGATCCCCATGGCATTGAGCACCCGGTTGACGATGCCGGAGCCGGGATTCAGCAGCAGAGAGAGCATACTGCACACCGCCACCAGAGAAATAAAATGGGGCAGATAGGAAACGGTTTGCACCAGCTTTTTCAGCTTGGCGTTGCGTACCTCGTTGAGCAGCAGCGCGAAGATCACCGGCACCGGAAAGCAGAAGATCAGCTGAAGGATACTGATGGACAGGGTGTTGGTCAGCAGCTGCTTGAACTGAGGATGGGAGAAAAACTTTTTGAACCAGTAAAGTCCAGCCCACCGGCCGCCCAGAATGCTGTCGCCCACATGGTACTTCTGGAAGGCGATCAGCGCGCCATACATTGGGCCATAGCGGAAGATTGCGCACCAAACGACACCGGGCAGCACCATCAGAAGCAGCATCCAGTTCTTGCGGACAGATTTTGCCAGCGCCGCCATTTTTCCCTTTCGCTGGGGCTCCAGCCGCGGAGCTTTGATTGTCTTTTCCACTGATAAACCTCCTTATTCGGGAAGCTGGGTGCCCAGCTGCATCCGGTACTGTTTTGGGGTCAGCCCGGTTTCTTTTTTGACGAACTGATTGAAATAGGAACGGGTGGCAAATCCTGCGGCCTCCATGATCTGCTGCATGGAAATCTGGGGATCCCGCATCAGCTGAGCGATGTACTCCATCCGTTTGCGAGAAATGTACCGGTTCAGTGTCTCTCCCGTCTGCTCCTTAAAAAGGCGGGAAAGGTAGGTGGGATTGTAGCCGGTCACGACGGAGATCTGGGAAAGGGACAGATCCTGATTCAAGTGCTCCTTCACATACCGCTTGACGAAATGGATGGTCACCAGGGGACTTTCCTTTTTCACATCGGAGATCACCTTGACGCAGGCGTCGAAACGCTCCGCCTCCAGGTATCGGGCCGCAATCTGGTATTTGCCGGAAAGCTGATCCAGATTGTCGATGGGATAGCTGTAGAGAATGGCGCATTCGCTCTGAGTGGTGGCAGTGTACAGTGCCTGGATCCGCTCCATGGTGACCATGAGCCAGGTGCCGGTGATGGCATACCCCTTCGGATCCAGAGACAGCACCAAAGAGCATACATTCTCCGAAATTGTGCTGGCGCAAAGGTGGGTAATTCTTCCAGGGAGGCACCGCATCAGTGACTTTTGCAGGATGTCCGCCTGAATGGGGATATTAGACGGGGTCTTCGCCGTCATCAACAGCAGAGGAAATCCGGTTTCCCGGAAACCCAGCAGGGTAAAGGCTTCCTCCTGCTGGGAGGAGCGCTGGGGCATCAGAAGCTTTTTGCACAGGCGGTCAGAAATGGGGTTGCTTTCCCTTGCGCTTTCCAGCCAGGATCTATGGCGGAGCTCCTGCTCCATGGTTCCCAGTATCTTGAAAATCCGGCTGCGAATGATCTGCTTGTCCTCCGTTTTCAGAATATAGTCGCTGGCATGGAGCTGAATGCCCTCGTAGGCATAGGTAAAATCCGAATAGGCGGTGAGCAGGATCACATTGCAGTCCGGCGTCAGCTGCCTGACCTGCCTTGCCAGCTCTAGGCCGCTCATATCCGGCATCCGAATGTCGGTAATCAGCAGCGAGATGGGGTACTGCTGGCAGAGCTTCAGCGCCTGCTGACCCCGAAAGGCGGTGTGGATCTCCAAATCCACCACCGGTTCCTGCTCTAAAATGCCCCGGATGGTATCAACAACATGAGGCTCGTCATCGACAATCAGAATTTGGAAGATCATGTGTCAATTACTCCTAACTTCAAAACAACCTTCAGGCCGCCCAGACTGCTGGCATCCAGTTCCACCCCGCCATACTCCCCATAGTAGAGCTTGAGCCTGCGGTGGACATTGGTCAGCCCTGTGGTCTGGCTGTCGCTGGAATGACTGTCCAGCTGCTGCCGCAGTTCCTCCAGCCATTCCGGTGAAATACCGTCCCCGCTGTTTTCCACCGCTACGGCGGCTCGGTTTCCGTCCAGGAGGAAGCAGATGCGAATTCGTGCCGGGTCTGCGGAACCGGCCATGCCGTGCTCGATGCAGTTTTCCAGCACCGGCTGCAGGAACAATCTGGGCACCGCCAGGCGGCGCAGGGGCTCGGGAATTTCGGGTACCTCCGCCCGGATGGTCTGCCCGAAGCGCATGAGCTGAATCTTCAAATAGGTGATGGCGTGGTCATATTCATTTTCCAGGGTCAGCAGATTGCTGTCCGCCTTGGTGATGTATCGGAAGTATTTCCCCAGATACCCGGCGAACTCCGCCGCCACCTCCGTTTCCTCGTCCTCCAGCATAGAACGGAGGAAAAAGAAGCTGTTGTAAAGGAAGTGGGGATTGATCTGGGCTTGTAACGTTTTCAGCTGAGCCTGCTGCAATGTGATGGTCTGCCGGTAGTTGGTATCGATCAGTTCTTCCAGCTTGCCCGTCATCTGATTAAACCCATTTGCCAGCGCCGCGAATTCCCGAGACATCTGGGGCGCTACTCTTGCGGCGAATTCTCCCTGCCCCGTTTTATCAAAGGCCGCAATCAAGCTCTGAACCGGGCGGTTGACATACTTATGGAAAGACCGCAGGATCAGCAGGATGACCGTCAGCATTGCGACGAAGAACGCAAGCGTGCTGTCCAGCAGAATATTGGGAACGCTGCTGATCTGTCTTGCTGGGATCAGCTGAACAAAGGAACAATCCAGCATTTCGCTGTAGGCGCACATGGCAAGGTAGTGAACGCCGTCCAGAGTAATCTGTCCCTGGGTGTCTGTCTTTGCGTGGCCGGTCAGCAGTGCCTGAAGCTCCTGAGGCTGCAACTGTACACTGCCGGAGCTTGTGACGCAGGTATCCGAGGGATAATGGTACAGCAGGGCGTTTTTTCCGGAAAAGGTGTTGAAGGAGGATAGAATCTCCTGAATTTTCCCTTCATCCAGCCGCAGCGCGATGAGAATATGTCCGCTTTCCGCGGATACACCGCTGACAGGATAATGGCAGGGAATAAAGAATGCGTCATCTATTCGGGTCAGCCGAAAGCCTGTTCCCTGGAAAGCGGCGTAAACGTTCTGAATATCCTCATCAGCCACCGCGTTTGGGGAAATGGCCCCCTGACTGACGGACAGAGCACTGCCCAGCTTGGGGAAGTAAATGTCCATCCCGTCAATCATGGCGTTCATCTGCTGGACAACATTCAGCTCCAGCTTCAGCTGATTCAGTTCCCAGTGATAATGGGCGTTGGTGGAGAAAGCGCCTTTGCGCAGCTGGGTATAGAACGTAATCAGCTGGGGGCTGGCCTGATAGAACAGCTGGTTGGTCATTTCCCGCTGGATCTGCCGGACATTTTCCTCAAAGGTGTCCCGAAGATAGTTGACATTGTTTTGAGTAGAGGAATAAAGCTCCTGTGTCACAACATACCGTCCCCAAAGGGTGCCGGCGATCTGGATCACCAACAAAACCAGCAGCAGAATCAGAATCGTACTGGTCAAGCGTCTGACAAGGGAAAAGGGATTTTGATTCGCCATATTGTGTACCTCCGGCTTTCTGAATGGTATTATGCAATAGGTTTCGTCACTTTGTAAAGAGAACCGCCCTTTATGGGTAAAGAATTCGTAAAAAAGTATCAAAAGCGCACTACCCTCTCTCCCGCTTCATCTCCTATAATGAGCTTTGGAAAGGATGTGGCCCTATGGAAGAGCTGAAGTGGCAGGAAACCATTCCTGCGGCAAAAAAATACGATCTGATTGTCTGCGGCGGCGGAGTAGCCGGTGCGGCGGCGGCGCTGTCCGGGCGGCGGCAGGGCTTGTCCGTACTGCTGCTGGAGGGGCAGTGCGTTCTGGGAGGACTGGCGACCTCCGGCCTGGTGAACTACTGGGTTCCCCTGTGCAACGGCCGGGGAAAATACATCATCAAGGGCATGGCGCAGGAGCTTTTGCGGCTTTCTCTGGCTCACAGCTTCAATACCCTCTATCCCGATTGGAAGCAGGGAGAGCCGGATCACGAAACCACCCAGCGCAGCGACACCTGGTTTTCCGGCGGGATGTTCTCTCTGGCACTGCTGAAGCTGTTGACGGATGAAGGCGTGGAGATTCTCTATAACGCCCTGGTTTCTGCCCCGGTCATGGAAGGAAAGCACTGCAAGGGTGTCATCATCGACGGAAAATCCGGCAGGCGGTTTTATCCCTGCCGTGTTCTGGTGGATGCCTCCGGCGATGCCTCCATCATGAAGCAGGCGGGTGTTCCGGTTACCGACGGAACGAATTATTTCACCTATTACGGCGAAGGGATCACCCTGGGCGGCTGCCGGGCGGCTGTGGAGAAGAAGAACATTTTCCTTGCGTATTACCACCCCTATGGCGGCACGGCCAACCTCCATGGACAGTTCCAGCCCGAGGGGAAGCCCCCCTATATGGGCTGCGATATGGAAACCATCAATCAATATTTGCAGGAAAACCAGCTTCGGATGTACGAAAAGGAAAGCGGAAACTGCGGCATGGAGCAGAACATTCACATGCTTCCCGGCATCCCCCAGCTGCGCACGGCCCGTCGGATCCGGGGAAACGCGACGCTGACCGGCGAAGACTGCTACCGGCACTGTGATACCTCCATCGGCACCATTTGCGATTTTGAGTTCCGGGATCGGCTGTACGAAGTCCCTTACGGGGTTCTGGTCAAGGATGGGTTTGACAATCTGATTACCTGCGGCCGAAGCGCCTCCGCCTCCGGCTGGGGCTGGGATGTGCTGCGGGTCATTCCTCCTGCGGTTCTCACCGGCCAGGCGGCGGGGATCGCCGCCGCTCTGGCAGCTACCCATGATGTTCCCATTGTGGATGTCCCCATTGAAAAGCTGCAAAAGGCTTTGGCGGACACCGGCGTGATCATTCATTTCGATGACAGCTGGGTTCCCGCTGCGGAGAAACAGGACAGCTACGCGGCAACGGCAGACCATATTTGAGGGGGAACCGTTATGAAATACTACTGCAATCCATTGAATCTTCCCTACAAGTATCAGTTATCCGTCCGCAATGGGGTGGATACCGCGTTCCGGGAGGCAGCTGATCCCAGCCTGATCTTTTTCAAAGACCGCTACTGGCTGTTTCCCTCCATGACCGGAGGATTTTTCACAAGCACAGATTTGTGTGGCTGGGAGTTTCACCCCTTCACAGCGGAGATCCCCATCCATGACTACGCACCGGATGTGTGCGTCATTGACGGAGAGCTTTGGTTTTCCGCTTCCAGAGGCGGTATGAACGGCGCATTCTATCACAGTCCCGATCCCGTCTATGTCCCCTTTGAAAAGGTTCCGGCCAGCTTTGAATTCTGGGATCCTCATTTATTTCAGGATGAGGACGGGCGGCTGTATTTCTTCTGGGGCTGCACCAATACGTCCCCAATCTGGGGCGTGGAACTGGAAAAAGGAACCATGAAGCCCCTCTGTGCCCCTGTGGGGCTGATCTGGGGACACCCGGAACGGCACGGCTTTGAACGCTTCGGTGAAAATAACCGTCCCAACGGAACCGCCCCCTACATTGAAGGGGCGTGGATGACCAAATACAAGGGAAAATATTATTTACAGTACGCCGCGCCGGGAACGGAACTCAATGTCTATTCCGATGGGGTCTATGTCGCGGACGCGCCCCTCGGTCCCTACCGCCCGGCGGTCAGCAATCCCTATTCCTTTCAGCCCGGTGGGTTTATCACCGGCTCCGGTCACGGTTCTACCTTAAAAGCGCAGGATGGTACTTACTGGCATGCGGACACCCTGCGGATCAGCTGTACCCATCCCTTTGAGCGCAGGCTTGGCCTTTGGAAAGCAGGGTTTGATGAAGATGGTGTCCTATTCTGTGACCAGCGCTTCGGTGACTGGCCCCGGGCCACGGACACGGCGGCCTGGTCTGACCCGGAATGGATGCTTCTTTCCTACGGCAAACCCGTCCACGCAAGCTCAGGAGCGCATCCGCAGTGGGCTGTGGATGAGAATACCCGCTCCTGGTGGAGCGCGGACGATTTCGACTCCCATCCCCAACTGACCTTGGATCTGGAGCAAAGCTGCATGGTTCATGCGGTACAGATCAACTTTGCCGATGATGCCCTCCGGGTGAAACCCCCAAAAGACGCAGTGTGGAGTCAGTTCCTGGGGGTTTCCCGGGTCATTGAAGATCGGCCTCTTCACACCCGCTGGCTGCTGGAAGCGTCCATGGATGGAAAAGTATGGGATATTTTGGAAGATAAGCGAGCCTGCGATACGGATCTTCCCCACGATCTGGTGGTGAAGGAGAAAGGGGTTCAGGTGAGATATATCCGTCTGACGGTGACGGAACTGCCCTATCATCAGACGGCGCGGATTTCCGGGCTGCGGGTATTCGGTATTTCTCAGGGGAAGTCTCCCGAGAAAGCCAGAATTCTGGAAGGTAAGCGGCTCCCATTGGACGGATTTCTCCGCTGGGAGTCCGGCGAGGGCGCGAATGCCTGTATCTCCTGGGGTTATGCCCCGGATAAATTATTCCACAGCAAAATGGTGTTTGGCTACCGGGAAGCGGCCATCACCGCGTTGATCAAAGGGCAACCGGCATGGGTTCGTGTTGACTGTTTCAACGAACACGGTGTGATCCGGGGCGATGTGTTCTGCCTTGGATAGAATCAAAACCGCCATTATGACAGCGAAGGAGCATTTGCCTTGCACATTTTTTAGATCGTCACGAAAAGGATGCATGCATTTCCGATCCAGTCGGAAACCGTCGAAGTGAGTGTACTTTTCCGGCACGTTCAGACAGGCTCTGCACCATGGCCTTCTGGATTTCCGTGGGCTGCACAACAACCGTCTCGTAGTGCGGCGTAGGTGTCGGCAGATTCAACTGATCAGCGGTCTTAATATCTGCCACTTCCTTGAACATAGACATCAGCTCAGGCAGGTTGAAGAACTTGCTGAACCGGGTGCGTGCCCGATAGTCCGTTCCCTCCGGTGCTAGTTCAATCGCCGTGGAGGTTTCACCAAAGGTGGAAGCCCAGGCATCAAAGTGGGTCATGTTGTTCCTTTGCAGCGTTCCGTATTGAAGATACTGGGTTTCTAACGATTGGTGGGTGTTCGCATTTCCCTTCAAAAACCCCCAATATACCCCGTAAATCCCCCCTCAAATTAGCTGGCCGTTAGCTGAGCTAGATTCTGTTCACACTATTGACAGTATCAGGAAATACTGTATACTAGAGTCATGCAGATCACACAAGAGCAGTATGAGAAGATAGCGAAGTATCTTCCAATGCAACGAGGCAACGTCAGCATGACGAATCTCCAGCTGATCAATGCGATCCTGTATGTAACGGAAAACGGCTGCAAGTGGAGGGCATTGCCGGAAAGCTATGGGAATTGGCATACAATCTATGTACGCATGAACAGATGGAGCAAAAACGGGGTTCTCAGCAGGGTATTTGCCGCCTTGCAGACAGAAGGAATCATCCAAATCAACGTGGAAGTTGTGTGCCTTGACAGCACAACAG
>JAEEGL012674497.1_pt1 | contig 11116 bp, 8 predicted proteins | sample 9134231 | NCBI WGS metagenome assembly JAEEGL01 (sample SAMN16246548, study PRJNA631951) | gut metagenome | biome: gut microbiome; feature: rumen; material: fiber-attached | host: Bos | place: Iran: Karaj | collected 2018-10
GTGAAGGCCAGTCCGAGCAGCAGGGCGGAGCCCAGAAAAAGAAGAACAGCCGTCACCGCTACTACAGACGCAAAAAGCCTTCAGGGCAGCAGCACTCTTCCGAGTCCTGAACGGTACATACAGAAAGAAACATCAAGAGCCGCCGGCATGAACGCCGGCGGCTCTCTCTGCATGTGCTTTTCTTCTGTGATCTTTCACGGCGTCCCGTCTCAGATATAAGAGACGGTCTCCCCGATCTCCTTCCTGCTGTCATGGTTGGGCAGCGGGCCGGCGCCTTCCGCGGCGTAGCCCAGATCCATTACCATCAGGACTTCTTCGTTCTCCGGAAGACCGAGCGTTTCCGCCGCGACGTCCGGATCGAGGAAGTTCAGCCAGCAGCTGTCTACGCCGACATCCGCCGCTGCAAGGATCATATGGGTCGCTACTATCGTCGCGTCCTCGACTCCCGAATCTCTTTTCCCGCCGGGATATGTGAACACGTTGTTTTTGTCGAAAGCGACCACGAGCACCGTGGGCGCGCCGTATCTGCACGGGGTGACGGAGTCTATCTTCGCCAGAGTCTCCGGATCACGGACGACGTATACCCGCTGCTCCTGCAGGTTCTTAGCCGTCGGTGCCAGTCTCCCCGCCTCCAGTATGACGTCGAGTTTTTCCTGTTCGACCTGGCGCTCCGAATACTTCTTGCAAGAATATCTTTTCCTTATTACTTCCCGGAATTCCATATCAGCCCTCCATGATCTTAAGCGCGAATTCAGCCGCTTTCTCCATGTCTTCCTTATCCGGCCGTCCCTTGTGCACTCCTTTGAACTCGCCCCTGCAGTGGAACTCGCGGTCGTCCACCGGGATACCGACTTTAGCGGCTTCCGCCTTTACCTTTTTAAGCGTGGAGTTCAGCATGGCGGCTGTGCCGAAATTGACTATCTTGCCCACCTTGTCCCTGTCCAGCGTCCGGATAAAGTTCCGTACTTCCGGATCGATAGAGAACGCGTAGTAGGAGTTTCCGAGGAAGAGCACGTCCACCGGCTCATCCACAGGCGACGTCAGGGGCAGCGCGACCGCGCCGACTGCGTCGGCGACGGCCTCCGCGAGACGTTTCGTGTTGCCCGTCTTCGTATAATATCTGACAGCGATCTTCATACCGCCGTTCCTCCTTTTCAAATGCCGGAGCGCTTACAGCGCCGCCTCCACGGCTTTTCTGACTTCCTTCATATCCATAGTAGGCTCGAATCTCGCGACGACCTTTCCTTCCCTGTCCACGAGGAACTTCGTGAAATTCCACTTGATATACGCTTTATCGCCGTAGGTCTTGTTGTTCATATCCGAGAACTTCTTGAGAGCCGCGTTCTTGAGTCCTTTTCCGAAAGACTCGAAGGGCTTCTCTGTCGCGAGGAAAGCGAAGAGCGGGTCGGCGCTCTCGCCGTTAACGTCGATCTTTGCGAACTGCGGGAACTCGGTCCCGAACTTCAGAGTGCAGAACTCGTGGATCTCGTCGTCGCTGCCGGGCGCCTGGTTAGCGAACTGGTTGCAGGGGAAGTCGAGTATCTCGAATCCCTTGTCCTTCAGATCCCTGTACATCTCCTCCAGGAGCTCGTAATGGGGCGTAAATCCGCAGCCCGTCGCCGTGTTGACTATCAGCAGCACTTTTCCCTGATACTCGGACAGGCAAACTTCCGCGCCCTGTCTGTCTTTCACCGTAAAATCATATACAGTCTTCATTTTTCTTTTGCTCCTTTCAGTTCGATATCTCAGTTTTCTTCATCACAGTTTTGTCTGTTCTTCTGATTGTTCAGCAGCTCGTAAAGGATAGAATAGAGCGCCGCCGCCTTTTCGGGGGGCAGATCGATGCAGCCGGCTACCGACAGCGGAACGTCCTTTGCCTTCTCCTGAAGTGCTTTTCCTTCTTCCGTGAGAGTTATGACCACTACCCTGTCGTCGTCGCTGCTGCGCTTCTTTTCGACGTATCCCGCCTGTTGCATTTTCTTCAGCAGGGGCGAGAGCGTGCCGCTGTCCAGCATGAGCTTGTCGCACAGCTCGCCGACCGTTCTGCCGTCTCTCTCCCAGAGGACCAGGAAAACGAGATACTGGGTGTACGTCAGCCCCAGCGGTCTGAGCAGCGGAGTATACAGGCTGATCACGTTCCTCGCGGCTGCGTAGAGCGGGAAGCACAGCTGGTTGTCCAGCTTCATCGCCTCTCTGTAATCGTATTCCACGGTCCGTTCACCTCCATTATCTTTGATGCAATTGAATTTTATCAAATATATATTATGATGTCAACCCTTTTCGGAAATTATTCAGAAACCGGCGCAGGGCGAGGGCCAGCAGCAGGGCGGCTCCCAGAAAAAGAACAGCCGCCGCCGTTACTACAGGCACAAAAAGCCCGGTTCGGGCGCTTCTTCCGGATCCTGAACCCGCCGGCGCCGTAAGCAGCGCGGCATTCTTCCGGACGGAAGCAGCCGGCTATTTACAACGCCGGCACACAGTGATATAATGATTATTGGGCAAAGGAGTCCGTTTCGGACTTCTTTGCCCTTTTTTGCATTAACGGCGCGGACCGGAAGCGGTCCGCCTCAAGGGGCGAAAGAGATGAAGAACAACCTCATCATGGCAGCGGCGGCGGCGCCAGAACTCAGGATCGCCGACGTGACTTACAACACGAAGCAGATAGCGGAGACTATCCGCAGTCTTCCGGACTGCGGCCTGATAGTGTTCCCCGAACTGTCTGTCACGGGATATACCTGCGCCGATCTCTTTCAGAGCGACCTGCTGCTGAAGAGGGCGCTGGAGGCGGTGTTCACAATCGCCGGGGAAACGGAAGGCACCGGCACTACGGCGGTCGTAGGAGTCCCTCTCCGTATAGGAAACAGTCTCTACAACTGCGGAGCCGTCCTTTCCCGGGGCGCGGTTAAGGCCTTTATCCCCAAGTCGTATATCCCGAACTATTCCGAGTTCTACGAACACAGGTGGTTCGAGTCCGGAAGGGGCCTGTCCGGCATGTCCGTATCTTTCGGCGGGAAAGAGATCCCTTTCGGAACGGACATTCTGGCCGAAGACCCGGATACCGGCGCCGTGCTCGGGGTGGAGCTCTGCGAGGATCTGTGGGTGCCGGACAAGCCCAGCACCCACGCCGTGCTGGCCGGAGCCAACCTGATCGCGAATCTTTCGGCGTCCAACGAGCTGATCGGAAAGCAGGAATACCGGACGCAGCTGGTGAGCCAGCAGAGCGGCTCCTGTTACTGCGCGTACGTCTATTCGTCCGCCGGAACCCGGGAAAGCAGCACGGACATGGTGTTTTCCGGGCATCAGATCATCGCCCAGAGCGGGACCATCCTCGGCGAGACCGTCTTCCCCGACGTTCCCGGCGCCGAAAAGGCTCTTATAGACCTGGGCTGCATCATGCACGACAGGATCAGGCAGACCACCTTCGGCACCTCGGGAGCCGCTGACTACCGGAGAGTACCGGTGAGGATACAGGCTGCGGGGGCGCAGGAGACCGGCATCGCGGAACTGAAGGAGATCATGGACCGTTTCGGCTATCCCGTCGCCCCCAACCCCTTCGTGCCCGCGGATGACAGCGCGAGAGACGCGCGCTGCCGCAGGATCCTGCAGATACAGGCGAACGGGCTCGCGACAAGGGTCCGTGCGACCGGGATCAGGAACCTGGTGATCGGGATATCCGGAGGCCTGGATTCCACCCTGGCGCTGCTGGTGTGTAACGAGGCCAAAAAGCTGGTCCCGGAGATCAGGATCATCGCGTACACGATGCCGAACCGGGGCAACACCTCGGAACGGACCCATGAAAACGCGGAGCTCCTGATGAAGCTTCTCGCCGACGAGGTGCACGAGATCCCGATCCGGGAAGGCGTCGAGCTCCACCTGAAACAGCTGGGGCATGACCCGGCCTATCTGGGAGAAGGCGACGTGACGTACGAGAACGCCCAGGCGAGGATGCGGACCTATCTCCTGATGGACGCCGCCAACATGAAGAACGCCCTGGTGGTGGGGACCGGCGATCTGTCCGAACTGGCGCTGGGCTGGTGCACATACAACGGCGATCACATGTCGATGTACGCCGTCAACGCCTCCGTTCCGAAAACGCTGGTGCGGTTCATCTGCAGAGCCTATGCTGATGTCTGCGGGAACGATGATCTGAAGAACGTCCTGCTGTCCATCTGCAGCACGCCCATCACGCCGGAACTGACGCCCAGCAAAGACGGACAGATAGCGCAGAAGACTGAGGAAAAGATCGGCAGGTACGACCTGAACGACTTCTTCCTGTTCTACACCCTCCGGTACGGGTTCGAGCCGTCCCGGACCGCGGCCTACGCGCTCAGGGCCTATCCGGAGTTGTCTCAGGAAGAGGTCCTGACCGCGGCGGAAGGCTTCTTCAGGCGCTTTTTCTCCCAGCAGTTCAAGAGGAGCTGTCTCCCGGACGGTCCGAAGGTGGGTTCCGTCTCCCTGTCGCCTCGGGGAGACTGGCGCATGCCCAGCGACGCGTCCGCTGCCCTCTGGCTGGAGGATCTGAAACAGTATCTTAAAAGGAAATGAGGTGCGGAAATGGCGGCATTTGACAGGATAAAGAGCGGCATCCCCGAAATGGACGCCGCGCTGGACAGCATCCGGCTCGGGGACAACGTGGTGTGGCGCGTATCGGATCTCTCGGAATTCCGCCTGTTCATGGAACCGTACATAAGGCAGGCGCTGGAGGACGGCCGGAACATAATCTATTTCAGATTCGCAAGTCACGAGCCTCTTCTCGGGGACCATCCCGGGATCAGGAGGATCGACGTCCCGCTGTCCCACAGGTTCGAGACCTTTACCGTGGACATCCATAACGCTATCGAGGAGGCGGGCCGCGACGCCTTCTACGTATTCGACTGCCTGTCCGAACTGCAGACCGCATGGGCGACGGACCTCATGATGGGGAACTTCTTCAGGGTGACCTGCCCCTTCCTGTTCGTGCTGGATACGGTCGCCTTCTTCCCCATAATCAGGGGCAAGCACTCGGTGCAGGCCATCAGCAAGATAATGAACACCACCCAGCTCTTCATGGACGTCTATTCGGACAGGAAGAACGTATATGTCCGTCCGGAAAAAGTCTGGAACAGGAACTCTGACACGATGTTCCTCCCCCACATCTACGACCCGGCGTCCGGGTCTTTCAGGCCCATAACGGACGGGGTCCAGTCCAGCAGGTTCTATCAGACCCTCGGGCTGGCCCAGCGTTCCGCCGAGGAGCAGTACTCCGACTCGTGGGACCAGTTCTTCAACCGCGCGAAGCTCCTCTCCGAGAGCGGAGCGGACGTGACTGAATACTGCTCCAGGATGTGCGACATCATGATGACGCGGGACTCCGGGATGCGGGAAATGGTGAAGAAGCACTTCGGTCCGGAGGACTATTTCTCCGTCAGGGACCACATGGTCGGCACCGGCATGATAGGCGGCAAGGCCTGCGGCATGCTCCTGGCGAGGGCGATAATAAGGAACAGGGAGCCGGACATAAGCGAGGTGCTGGAGCCCCACGACTCCTTCTATATAGGCTCGGACCTGTACTATACGTACATAGTGGACAACAATCTGTGGGATCTGAGGATCAGGCAGCGGACCGACGAAGGATACTTCGCCCTCGCCGACGAATTCGCATCCGGCCTCATGAACGGGCGGTTCTCGCCGGATATGCGCGAACAGTTCGTCAGGATCATCGAATACTACGGGCAGGATCCGTACATAGTCAGGTCCAGCAGCATCCTCGAGGACGGATTCGGGAACGCCTTCGCCGGAAAGTACGAATCGGTATTCTGCGTGAACAGGGGCAGTCTCGAGAAACGGATAGACGAATTCGAGCAGGCCATAAAGACCGTATACGCCAGCACCATGTGCATGTCGGCCCTCGATTACAGAAAAAGGCGCGGCCTGGACAAGCGGGACGAGCAGATGGCCCTCCTGGTACAGCGCGTGTCCGGGTCCTACTACGGCCAGTACTATATGCCCTGCGCCGCCGGCGTGGGCTATTCCTACAGCCCGTACAGGATAATGAAGGATTCGGATCCCGCTGACGGGATGCTGCGGCTCGTCATGGGCCTCGGGACGTCGGCCGTCGACCGGACCGAGGGCTCCTATCCCCGCATCGTCAATCTCGACATGCCAACGAGGACGTCGTATTCCTCTTCGGCCGACAAGCACAGGTTCTCCCAGGGAAAAGCCGAAGTGATCAGCATGGCCGAGCAGACGATCAGGAAACTCCCCCTGATGATCATCGAGCCTGAAATACCGGAGTATCTTGGCAGGATCCTGCTGGAGCACGACTACGACGCGGAATCGAGGCTCAGGGAGTCGGGCAGGAACCGTGACGTCAGGTTCATATCCTGCAGGGGCCTGGTGGAGAACGCGGTCCTCATGGACCAGATGAAGAGGATGCTGCGGTGCATACAGGAGGAATACCGGCATCCGGTGGACACTGAATTCACGATAAACGTATCCGAGAGCGGAGAGTACTCCATCGATCTGCTCCAGTGCCGTCCCCTCCAGATACAGAAGGCGGCCCCCGGCGCGGCGGTCCCGTCAGACATACCTCCGGAGAGGATCCTTCTGGAGAGCAGAGGCGCCTCCATGGGGATCTGCAGGACCGCGGAGCTGGATCTCATCGTATACGTGGATCCGGTCAGATACTATGAACTGCCGTATGTAATGAAAGCCTCCGTGGCGAAACTGATTGGAAGGCTGAACTGGCATTACCGCGACTCGGGGAAGCACATGATGCTCATCGTCCCCGGACGGATCGGCACCACTTCCCCCGAACTCGGCGTTCCGACTTCTTTCTCGGACATCAGCGAATTCGAGATCATCTGCGAGGTCGAGGAATCCAAGGCGGGCTACAACCCCGAGCTGTCCTACGGCAGCCACATCTTCCAGGATCTCGTCGAGGCGGAGATCCTCTACACGGCGGTCTTTCAGAACGAGAAGACACTGCGTTTCGCTCCGGAGATGCTCGGGACCTGTCCCGATCTGACGGGCGATTTCAAACAGGAAGACGCTCTGGCCGGCGTCGTTCACGTGTACGACGTGAAAGGCAGACGGTGCGAGGTCTACGACGACGCGGAGAACGAGCATCTGCTCATCACGTGCTGACGCGGCGGCCCGGAAACAGAAAAATGCGGATCAGGTCAGGCCTGATCCGCATTCGTTTTTTTACGGCTTATAATTTTCCCAGATCCTCAACTATGCGGGCGGCGGCGTGTCTTCCCGAGTACACGCAGTACCCGATCATGCCTCCGGACATCTGGTAGTTGTATGTCTCCTTGTAGAGCTTGCAGGCGTCGACGCCGGTGGCGTAGAGGCCCGGTATAGGGCTGCCCTTTTTGTCCAGCACCCTGTTGTCCAAGTCCACGTCGATGGCTCCTATGGTAGTAAGGATCTCCATTCCCTGCCTTATGGCGTAGAACGGGGCCTTCTCCACAGGGAACAGGTGGTCGGCATCCTTTTTGTAATCCTCGTCCTTTCCCGCGGCGCAGAGAGCGTTGTATCTTTCCACCGTGGCGCAGAGCCTGTCCGCGGGCAGTCCTGCGGCGCACGCGAGTTCCCGGATGGAATCCGCCCTGAACACAGCTCCGTCGTTCTTGTCTGCGGCCGCGTCCAGTTCCTCCCTGAGTTTCGGTACGGGATCGCCTTTATAGAAGCTGAGGAACCCGTTTATAATACCGTTTCTTACCAGCATGTCCACGTTGCCGCTGTCCAGGATGACGTAGGTGGCCTTCTGGGCCATCATGGCGTTGTTGGAAAGAGCGGTCAGCTTTTTCATCTGAAGATCCTCGGCCACGAATCTGACGCCCTCCTCGTTCACGAGCAGCAGCGGCTGGAAACAGGTGCCGAGAGCCAGCTGGGTCACCGGAGGATAACCGAGCGGGGTCATCTTGCCTAGGAAAGCGGTGGAAGTCTGCGCAGCTCCGGCCGACAGCGCCATCTCGATGCCGTCTCCCGTGTTGTCGCTCATCTTTCCCTTTGCCAGGGAGGCGTCATAGCCTGTGAGTTTCTGAAACAGGGCGGCGTTCGCGCTGCTGCCGCCCGTGCAGATTATTACCGCCTTGGCGTTTACACGGATGATTTCGCCGGTCTTAAGATCCTCCGCGAAAAGACCCGTGACCTTTCCGTCCTCCTTAATGAGCTGCAGCGCCCGGGTGCTCTTGCGTATCCTGGCACCGGAGGCTTCGGCAGCGGCGGACAGCGCCTTTGAAGCGTTGCCGCCTATACGGTCCTCCCACCAGTGGAAGCACGGGAACGCACTGACGCCCCGGTAGTTGGACACTCCGCTGTATTTGACCCCGTGATCCATCATCCACTTGATGTTCTCCGCACTTTTGTTTACATAATCCAGCCACAGCGCCGCGCTGCATCTGTAGTTGGTGTAGATCAGTTCCTCTTCGACTATGTCGGCGGCAGGCACCGGTTCGATCCCGGCCTCCTTCTGGAGGGCGCTGCCGTTCCCGAACATGCCCTCGGTCATGCTGATGTTGCCGCCGATTGTCGGGCGCTTCTCGATGATGACCACGTCCGCCCCCCTGCCGCGGGCCTCGATGGCCGCGCAGAGGCCGGAGGCTCCTCCGCCGATGATCGCAATGTCCGCGGTCATTATCTCGTCGGGCTTTCTGCTTGTGATGTCATTCATTGCTCTGCCTCCTTGATAAAGTGATGGAAATGAATGTATCAGGTTACGGCGGCCCGCAGAGGCCGCCGTTATATGTGAGGTTATCAGAAGATCGGCAGAAGACCGATCAGTGTTCCGCAGACCACGCCGATGACGTAGAGCAGCACGAGGGTCTTCACGTTGTCCTTCGCGTTCCTGTTCATGCGGAACAGGACCAGCAGGCCGACTCCGGAGCCCACAAGCAGGCCGGCCAGCATGGCTCCGACGCTCATGGCCCCCTCCAGATACAACTGTGTGATGACGACTGATGCGGCGCAGTTGGGTATGAGCCCCACGACCCCGGCGATGAGTTCCCCGATAACGGGCCTGTTGAGGATCAGTCCCGCGAATCTGTCCTCTCCCACGTAGTATATTACGATATTGAGGACCAGTGTGATCACGAATATGAAGGCGATGATCTGCCCCGTATGTATGAGTGCGGACACGAACACTCCCTTTTCGTCGCAGTGGCAGTTCTTGTCCTCGCACAGATCGTGGATGTGGGGAGACTTGTAGTCGTGGGCCCGTCTCGCCGCCGCGTCTATCAGCAGTCCCGCTATGATGCCCACGAGAGCCTTGACAGCCAGCACCTTGAAGACGAAGCCGGCCGGCGCTCTCTCGGATATGAGTATCGGAAGCATCTCGTCGGAGGTCGACAGGAACACGGCGAGAAGCGTGCCGCGGGTTATGACGCCGCCGGCGTAAAGATTCGAGACCGCCGCCGAGAAGCCGCACTGGGGCACCACGCCCAGGACGCCGCCAACTATGGGCCCGAAACGTCCGGATCTGTTCATGAGCTCAGTCGCCTTGTCCCCGGCCTTGTGCTCAAGGAATTCCATAAGCAGGTATGTCAGGAACAGGAAAGGCAGTATCTTCAGGCAGTCTATAAATGTGTCGAGTAAAACTTCGGTCATGGGGCCCTCCGGAATCGTATGCTTGCGCAGATGCAAATAGTATAGTGTGTTATCAATAATGCGTCAACCGCTACAGCAGTTTTCTGTAATAGAGGCCGCCGGTCCTCTCTCCGGTTCCGGGTGCCCTGTCCCGGTACTCCCGCAGGATCCTGGCGCAGTCTTTCCCGCTCTCCGACGTGAACCACAGGATCATGTAGTCCGCGGGAGCGAGGTCCCTGTCCGCTATGTGGAGAGGCACGGAGTTCAGCAGCGTCGAGTACCTTTTACCGAAGCACTCGAGCCGGAACGTGACGCCCTTTCTGTCGGTGAGAAACGTCTCCCCTCCGCACTTGGCGCAGCCCCCGGCCAGCTTTCCCGGACAGGCTCTCAGTCTCATGAGAGGCAGATATCCGTAGGCGACGTATCCCCTTCTGAAGCCTCCGCCCATACGGCGTATGGCGTTCATGGAGATCTCGAATGAGACCGTTATGTCCGAGACCCCCAGCGCTGCGTAGAACAGCGCGGCGTCGGTGTTCGCTATGTTCAGTCCGGCGCCTCCGATGACCCGTACGCCGAGGCTGTTTCCAAGATATATGCCGTAGATATTGTCAGTATAGAGGGACCTGAGTCCCGCATCCGTCAGCTCCCCTGCCAGGCGCCGTATCTCTTCCTCGTATTCCGGGAACGAGACGGCAGGCAGTTCCCCGGTAAGTCTCTCACCAAATTCTTCAATGAGCCCGGGTCTTGCGGCTATCTCCCTCAGCGGAAGTATCACGCGGCCTGCGGTCCCTTCAGGTATCCGGTCTGCGGAAGCGCATCTTATCCACAGTTCCGGCTCGTCGGGAGCTTTATACGCCTCGGTCTCCTTCTGCTCCGCTTCGGCGAAAGGATGTGGCCTCGTCATACCTCGCATATCTGTCAGCCGGTCCAGCGCGTCCCTTCTGAGGGCGTTGAGCCCGGATACCGGCATCATCAGTCCGCCGTCAGAAGTGAAGCTGAAGCTCCCGGCCCTGAACGGCGTTCCCCCGGTCTTGGAGAGACTGCGGTAAGCGGTCTCTTCGTCGGTAGGCCTGTTTATGGCCTTCTCTGGCACGGCTCCGGTAACGGTGACGGAATTCTCCCCGTCGGATACCGTCAGTTCCGAGGGGATCCCCTCTCTGAGGGCAAGCGCCATCGATGTCTCTATCCGGCCCGATTCGGCTCTGTACAGCCCGGACAGCTCCGACAGCACGTCGCCAGCCGCGGTCACGTCCTCTTTTGTACGGAATCCGAACATCTCCCGTCCCCGGGAGCCGGTTAGATATCCGTCAGTGAAGCCGCTGCGTGAAAAAACGGCCTGCAGAGTCTCCTTGTCGTATTCCTTTCCCGCCAGGCCGTTCCCGCAGGCGGTAACTGCGGCGGCAACGTATTCGGGCCGTTTCATCCTGCCCTCTATCTTGAACGACGCGACGCCTATATCCGCCAGCTCGCGGATATGGTCTATGTACGACATGTCCTTCAGGGAGAGCGCGTGATCAGCGTCCCCTATGCGGAAATCCAGTCTGCA
>JAEEGL012836849.1_pt1 | contig 11116 bp, 10 predicted proteins | sample 9134231 | NCBI WGS metagenome assembly JAEEGL01 (sample SAMN16246548, study PRJNA631951) | gut metagenome | biome: gut microbiome; feature: rumen; material: fiber-attached | host: Bos | place: Iran: Karaj | collected 2018-10
AAGCGTCTGCATGTCTATCTAACCAATTCGCTCGAAGAGAGCAACAACGAGCCGCGCAACCTCTTTGCACAATGGCTCAGCCGCGAAGCAACGGAGGCAAACGTCATCAAACGCGACTGCCCTGTGATGGTGATGATTGGGAACCCGCCGTATTCCATAAGCAGCCAGAACAACGGGAAGTGGATAACAAATCTGATTGCTGACTACAAGAAAGGGCTGAATGAAAGAAAACTTAATCTTGATGATGATTATATCAAGTTTATTCGTTTGGGGCAGCAGTATGTAGAGAAAAATGGTTCAGGAATCCTCGCATATATCAGCAACAATAGTTTCATTGACGGTATCACACATCGCCAGATGAGACTGACTTTGATGCAAGTGTTTGATGAAATCTACATTCTCGACCTTCATGGGAATAGTCGTAAACAAGAGGTGGCTCCTGACGGAAGCAAGGACGAAAATGTCTTTGACATAATGCAAGGTGTCAGCATCAATATCTTCGTGAAGACAGGAAGGCAGGCAAAAGGCGAACTGGCTTCTGTTTACCATCAGAATGTATATGGTACGCGCGAAGACAAATATGCCTGTCTGAATGAAGCAACCTTGTCTTCTGTTCAATGGACAAAACTTAATCCGACAGAGCCATATTATTTCTTTGTACCAAAAGACTTCTCGGTCCAAGACGAATACGAAAAGGGATTTAAGGTTGATGAACTGATGATTGCTTGCAATTCTGGAATCCAGACCAAGAGGGATGATTTTGTATATCAGTTCTCAAGGCAAAAAATTGAGCAAGTTATAAGCACTTTAAAGAATTGTAATGTAGAAGAATGTAGGGAGAAACTTTCTATAGGTGATGATGGAGTTGCATGGAAGGTTCTTTGGGCAAAACAAGATGTGGAAATGAAAGAGGGGCAATTTGCACAAGTCCTCTATAGACCTTTTGATTTAAGATGGACATATTACACAGGTAAATCAAGTGGTTTTATGGCTCGTCCAAGAATGCCAGAAGCAGCTCATCTTCTTAAAGATAACATCGCTTTACTTGCTGTGAGGAATACCCGTAGAGATATGTCAAACAACTATTTTGTTGCAAATACCTTGGTTGACAAAGATGGCATTTCTTCATTTGATAATTGTAGGTTCTTCCCGCTTTATCTTTACAATGAGAACATGGGGAAAGAAGAGCGTATTGTCAACTTCGACAACGAACTGTATGAAAAGATTGCGGAAGGTTTGAACTACCTCCCTTGCTATGATGACAACGTATTGGTTGACCCCACGAGCGAATATAATGGCGTGCTATATCCCCAAGACCTCTTTGACTACATCTATGCCGTGCTGCACAGCCCAAGCTATCGCGAGCGCTACAAGGAATTCCTGAAAATAGACTTCCCGCGCATACCTTATCCGACAAATGTAGAGGAATACCATAGGCTTTCAGCTTTGGGGGCAGAATTACGGCGGCTGCATCTGATGGAGGGGCTGCCAAACAGTACGGGAGTACTGTTCCCACAAGCAGGTACTTTACAGGTGGATTGTTTGCGTTGGGAGCAGAATCGTGTGTATATCAACGGCGAGCAATACTTCGAAGGAGTACCAGAGTCAGCTTGGAACTTCTACATCGGCGGCTATCAGCCTGCCCAAAAGTGGCTCAAGGACCGCAAGGGCATGACGCTGGATTTTGAAGACGTGAGGCACTACCAGCGAATCATATACGTTCTCCTGCAGACAGAACGCATCATGCAGGAGATAGACAACAATTGTCTAATTGCTGGAGAGATGTAAAGGAAATATATCGGAGGCGAAAACACCAATATCTAAAAAATCCGCAATGCCGTCGAGCATTGCGGATTTAATATGCGATAGTTTGTGGGATATTACTCTGCTGCGTCTTAAAACTGCCCATACACAATTTGAGGCTTAAAGAAATCTTACATTTTGAAGAATAGAGGTAAAAATTGCCGATATCGGAAAAATAATGTATTTTTGCGGCGGTTTTCAATTAAAACTTGCCGATAGTAATATGGAGTATATATCAGTCATTCAGTTTGCCGAAAAGTACGGCATTAGCGAGCGCACTGCTCGTAACTATTGTGCTTCGGGTAAGATTCAGGGGGCTTTTCTCACGGGTAAAACATGGAATATTCCCGCAGATGCTGCTATGCCACAAAAGGGAAAGAAGAAAATCTCACCTTTGCTTCAGCGTCTGCGTGATGAGAAAGAAACTAAACTCAAAGGCGGCATCTATCACCGTACGCAGATTGACCTTACATATAACTCCAACCACATTGAGGGTAGCCGGCTGACCAAAGAGCAAACGCGCTATATCTTTGAAACTAACACGCTTGGCATAACGACTGAAAACACGCGTATTGATGATATTATGGAAACAGTGAATCACTTCCGCTGTATAGATTATATTATCGACCATGCAACAGACCGCTTGACAGAAACACACCTGAAACAACTGCATTCTATCCTCAAAACCAATACTTCTGATAGTCAAAAGTTGTGGTTTGCAGTGGGGGATTATAAACGACTTTCCAATGAGGTGGGCGGCGAAGAAACTTCACAACCCAAAGAAGTACACAAGCACATGCGGACTTTACTTGCAGAGTATAATGGTATTGAGAAAGTTGAGCTTACGGACATACTGGATTTTCACGTGCAGTTTGAGCGCATTCACCCATTTCAAGATGGCAACGGTCGGGTAGGCCGATTGGTGATGTTCTGGCAATGCTTGCAGGCTGGGATTGTACCATTTATTATTACCGAAGACTTGCGCCTTTTTTACTATCGTGGCATACAAAACTGGGGACAGACAAAGGGCTACTTACAAGATACGTGCCTTACTGCCCAAAACAATTATAGAGCATTGCTTGACTATTTCAATATCAAGCATTAGTGAATCTCAACAAAACCTATAACTTGTCGTTCTACATCAGTTAATCACTATGTTCTGCTTCTCGCAAAATATACTTTTACCTGACCCCAATAATTATAAATAGGCTTTTTATGTGTAAAACAAAATCCGCAATGCTGCGCGAGCATTGCGGATTTTAGTATGCGATAGTTTGTAGGATATTACTCTGCTGCGAGAGTGAAGCGGCGGAAGGAGAGAACCTTCAGTTCCTTGTCCGTCTGCTTCAGGTATTCGCCAACGGTGGGGTTGCCGTCGATGAGTGCCATCTCCTGGTTTACGAGTGTGAAGTCCTTGTAGAACTTGTTCATGCGGCCGTTTGCGATGTTCTGAATCATCTGTTCGGGCATATTCTGGAGCTTTGCGGCTGCTGTCTCTTCCTTGAGCTTGCGAATCTCGTCGGCCTGTGCCTCGGTGATGTTGCCCTTGCGGATGCCTTCTTCGAGGTGCTCCTCGCTTTCGGCGATGTAGAGGTTGAAGCCAGCCTTCTTCAGTGCTGCTTCGACAGCCTTCTTGACCTGCTCTTCGCGCGTCTTCTCGATGGCGACCTTCATCTCGTTGTCCTTGACTTCCTGAGGTACGCTTGCCTCGTCAACGGCTACGGGGTTCATGGCTGCAATCTGGATTGCGATGTTGTGGCCCTGCTCTTCGGCAGCCTTGCTGAGCTGTACCATTGTGCAGAGTGTGTTGCGACCCTGGTGGTTGTATGTGGACACGTTGTCGCCCTCGATTGTGAGGTAGCCGTCGAGTTCCATCTTTTCGCCAGTGATACCGCTGCGGTCAACGACTGCGTCCTGAACAGTACCATTGCCCATGGGGAGAGCCTTCACCTCGTCGAGCGTCTTGCACTTGTTTGCAACTGCTGCGTCGAGGATCTGCTGTGTCAGGGCGATGAAGTCCTTGTTGTTTGCTACGAAGTCTGTTTCGCACTTCAGGGCGATCATTGCTGCGAATCCGTCAACGGCCTTCACGAGTACGCAACCATTGCTGGTTTCGCGGTCGGAACGCTTTGCGGCAACGGCCTGTCCCTTCTTGCGGATGATTTCGATGGCGGCTTCCATGTCGTCGTTGGCTTCAGCCAGTGCCTTCTTGCAGTCGCCGAGACCTGCACCTGTCATGGTGCGCAGTTTCTTGATATCTTCTATTGATGCCATTTTCTAAATGAAAGATTAAGAATGAAAAATTAAAAATCAAGCTGCGCTGCGATTAGGCTGCGCAGCTTGACGCTTGTATTACTCTGCGGCTTCCTCTGCTGCGGGAGTTTCCGTTGCTTCGGGCTGTGCCTCTGCTACGGGTTCTGCCTCTGCTGCGGGAGCTTCCTTCTCCTTGCGTGTGCGTGTTGTGCGCTTGCGGGGAGCCTTTTCGCCTTCCTGCTGTGCCTGGGCTTCAGCGTCGGCCTTCTCGACCTTGCGCTCTTCGAGTCCTTCCTGGATGGCTGCGCAGCAAACGTCGAGGATTAGCTCTACGCTCTGGCGAGCATCGTCGTTGGCGGGGATTACGAAGTCAACGGGCGTTGGGTCGGAGTTTGTATCAACGATACCGAACACGGGGATGCCCAGACGGTTAGCCTCTGCAACGGCGATGTGCTCCTTCATTACGTCAACGACGAGGAGGGCTGCCGGCAGGCGCGTCATGTCGGCGATGCTGCCGAGGTTCTTCTCGAGCTTTGCACGCTGGCGTGAGATCTGAAGAACTTCGCGCTTCGAGAGGTTGGAGTATGTACCATCGGCTGTGAGCTTGTCGATGTTGGCCATTTTCTTCACAGCCTTGCGGATGGTGGGGAAGTTTGTGAGCATGCCGCCGGGCCAGCGCTCTGCCACGTAGGGCATGTTGACGCCTGTAGCCTTGTCGGCGATGAGCTCCTTGATTTGTTTCTTAGTAGCTACAAAGAGGATGCGCTTTCCCTGCTTTGCAATGTTCTTGAGCGCTTCAGCAGCGATCTCGAGTTGCTGTTCTGTCTTGTGCAGGTCGATGATGTGGATGCCGTTGCGCTCCATGAAGATGTAGGGAGCCATGGCGGGATTCCATTTGCGCTTGAGGTGGCCGAAGTGACATCCGGCCTGAAGCAGTGCTTCGAAATTTGTTCTTGACATGTTGTGTCGTTTTGTTTTGTTCGTTTACTTTCTTTTTAGTTGTCTTGTAGTTCAACCAACCGCAGGGTAGGCATATATTATATATATAATAATGTGTCCCGTCGGTTTAGATGCTAAACGTCGTTTCAGCAAGCGATGCCGATTCTTAACGTTTGCTGAACTGGAAGCGGCGACGTGCCTTGGGCTGACCTGGCTTCTTGCGCTCCACCTGACGCGGGTCGCGTGTCATGAAGCCTTCCTTGCGCAGGGCAGACTTGTCTTCCGCATTGATTTTCACCAGGGCGCGGGCGATGGCGAGGCGCAGAGCCTGGCTCTGTCCCGTGAAGCCACCTCCTACGAGGTTTGCCTTGATGTCGTACTTCTCAAGAGCGTCGAGCAGTTGCAGGGGCTGCTTCACAACATACTGCAGTATGCTTGAGGGGAAGTAGTCTGCGAGGTCTCTCTTGTTGATGGTAATCTTGCCGGTACCTTCGGTCACGAAGATGCGGGCGATGGCGCGCTTGCGGCGGCCGAGTGCATTGATCATTTCCATATCGCTCTTGGTTTATTTGTAGAGATTAATATCAATAGCCTTTGGCTGCTGAGCCTCGTGCTTGTGTTCGCCTCCTGCATATACGTAGAGGTTGCCAAGCAGCTGAGCACCGAGCTTGTTCTTGGGAAGCATACCCTTGACGACGCGACGAACGAGGCGGTCGGCGCCATTGGGCTTTGCCATAATCGTTGCGGGCGTGTTCTCGCGCTGACCACCGGGATAGCCCGTGTAGTGCAGGTAGATGCGCTCGTTCCACTTTTTGCCGGTGAGCTTCACCTTGTCGGCATTGATGATGATAACGTTGTCGCCGCAGTCCACGTGGGGAGTGAAGTTGGGTTTGTACTTACCACGGAGCAGCTTTGCGACCTTGGAGCAAAGACGACCCAGAATCTGGTCCGTAGCATCTACTACGACCCACTCCTTCTGTGCGGTCTCTTTGTTTGCAGAAATGGTCTTGTAACTTAAAGTGTCCACTCTTTTTTTGATTTTTTTGTTTGTAACTACTAAATTTATCCATCGCCTGCGCAGTTCGATAGGTCTCATCCGGCCAAAGAAAAGACCGTAACTTGCAGACTTACAGCGCTAAGTCGCTGCCTAGATAATAATCGGCGTGCAAAAGTACAACAATTCTTTAAAACGGCAAGGCTTTACCGCTTTTTTTTGCGTACGTGTGTTCGTGTATGTTGCACACGTTGAAAAGAATTGTGGGAGATATTAGTGCTCAGCTGACGGTGCCGATGATGTCGCGAACGTTCTCGACGTCGTGTTGCTGAAGCCATGTTGCTATTCCATCTACAACCTTTTCAGATATGCTGGGGTCGATGAAGTTTGCCGTGCCTATCTGTATGGCTGTAGCTCCTGCCATGAGGAATTCTATTGCGTCCTCTGCGCTGCTGATGCCGCCAAGTCCGATGACGGGTATGCCAACGGCTTTTGCGGTTTGATAGACCATGCGCAGGGCGACGGGCTTCACGCAGGGGCCGCTGAGCCCTCCTGTACCTATGCTGAGGCGGAAGCATCGGCGCTCGATGTCGATGCTCGTGCCCATAAGAGTGTTGATGAGCGAGAGTGCGTCGGCTCCCTCAGCCTCTGCGGCGCGAGCTATCTCCGTGATGTCCGTAACGTTGGGGGAAAGCTTGACGATGAGAGTTTTTGGGTAGGCTTCGCGTACGGCTCTGACAACGCTTGCCGCAGCCTTCGCACTCGTTCCGAAAGCCATTCCTCCGTCGTGTACGTTTGGGCAGGATATGTTGAGTTCGATGGCGGGGATGCCTGGAAGCGTTGCGATGCGGCGTGCACATTCGGCATAGTCCTCTGGCGATGAGCCCGAGACGTTCACGATGATGGCGGGGCGCTCGTCATTGTCGGCTTCGAGGTCGAAGTACTCGCGTAGTTCTGGGTATATGTGTTCGCAGAAATAGTCGGCGCCCTTGTTCTGCAATCCTACGCAGTTGAGCATGCCGCTCGCAGTCTCCGCCATGCGCGGATAGTCGTTGCCTTCGCGTGGGAGTAGGGTGGTGCCTTTTACGATAATGCCGCCAAGGCGATGGAGATTTACGAAACTTTTATATTCCAAACCGTAGCCAAAGGTGCCGCTTGCGGTCATGACTGGGTTTTGGAGTCGCAGATTGCCGATGTTTACGCTGAGCATGGTGTGTGGGTGTTAGTCGATGAAGAGTTCTGTGGCATTGAATACGGGGCCTTCCTTGCATACGCAGAAGTTGCCGCGTCGCGTCTTTTCTACGCAGCAGAGGCAGGCGCCGAGTCCGCATGCCATGAGGTTTTCGAGTGACAGTTCGCAAGGGATGTTGCGGCGTAGAGCCTCGCGGGCTACTGCCCACATCATAGGCTTCGGGCCGCAGCAGGCGATGTGCGTCCAGTCGGCGGCGAGTATGGGGTGGTGTGTGACGAAGCCCTTCACGCCGACAGAACCGTCCTCCGTGGTCAGGTGTAGTGGCCCTGTTTCTTCAAAACATTGCGTTTGCAGTATGTCGTCCTTTGTCCGTCCGCCAAGGAGGAACTCCACGCTGATGCCTCGGCGGCGAAGTTCATGCCCGTAGTAGAGTAGGGGGGCTGTACCCACGCCGCCGCCTACGAGCAGCACGCGCAGTTGTGACGGTTCGGGCTCATTGTCGAACATGCTGAAGCCTTTGCCGAGCGGGAATACGCAGTCCACCTCGTCGCCTTCGCGAAGATGTGCAAGGCGGCGCGTCCCGTCGCCAACGCAATGGATAAGCAGGTAGAGCTCGCGCCTTTCGTCGTCGTAGAAGTTTACGGATATTGGGCGGCGCAGGAATGTCGTGGCAGAATCTTCGACGCGAATCTCCACAAACTGTCCTGGGCGTATGTCGATGTCCTCGTCCGTTGGCACTTGTAGGCGCAGAAGTATGTGCTCCTTTGGAAGAGCCTCCGTGGAGTTGATGCGTAGGCGGCGTTGTAGGGGTAGCATATTCAGAAAGTTGTTTGTTTGTCCTGCAAAAGTAAGCATTATTTTGTACTTTTGCGCTGAAAAACGGAAAAACCGCAGGATTATGAATGAAAATAACTCTGTTCGCCGCGCACAACTCGAAGTGTGCAGCGGCACGATAGGCAGTGTGTTGGCGGCTCGCAAAGGCGGCGCCGACCGTGTGGAACTTTGCAGCGGGCTCGACGAAGGCGGCCTCACGCCATCGCTTGGATTCATCCGCGAGGCTGTAGCCGTAGAAGGAATACGGACTCATGTGCTAATACGTCCGCGTGGCGGCGACTTCCTCTACACAGATGCAGAGCGGCGGGTTATACTCGATGACATCCGCGTCGCCTGTGAAGCTGGCGCACATGGCATCGTCGTTGGTGCGCTGACGGCGGATGGGGATATCGACGAGCTATTCTGCCGCGAGATGGTGGAAGCATCCCAGGGCAGAAGCCTTACATTCCACCGCGCCTTCGACATGTGTCGCGATGCGCGGCAGGCTTTGGAAGTCCTCGTCGGTCTTGGCTTCGACCGTGTTCTTACCAGCGGTCAGGCGGCAACGGCCGAGGAGGGCATACCCATGTTGCGCGAACTCGTCGCACAGGCAGCAGGGCGGATAAGGATAATGGCAGGGTGCGGCGTTTCGCCCAGCAATGCGCGGCGCATCCTCGACGAAACAGGAGCCACAGACATCCATGCCTCCGCCCGCACACTTGTAGAAAGTCGTATGAGGTGGCGCCGTGAGGATGTTGCGATGGGGCGCAGCGATGCCGACGAGTACGCTTTTCGCGAAACTTCTGCTGATATTGTGTACCAAATACGGCGCGAAATCGACTAAAAACGTAATTTTTGTACAAAAAGTTGCAAAAAAATTTGGTGGGTATCTAAATTCGCTCTACTTTTGCACCGCTTTCGACGAAAGAACCTAATCTTCTTCAAGCTCTGTGGTCGTCGTCAGTTCCTTTGAAGCACAACATCTGAGGTTGCTGGAGAGGGCAAGCAGAGCGAGAAAAGAAGGGCGCTTAGCTCAGTTGGTTTAGAGCGTCTGCCTTACAAGCAGAGGGTCGGGGGTTCGACTCCCTCAGCGCCCACAAAAAGAGTTTCGCAAATCTTACTTGCGAAACTCTTTTTTTGTTTAATCTCGAACACGTATTTGTGCAGAAAACAAGCGAACGCCTTTAGCCTAAATCGTTCTCGTATTTCGTTTGGTTTTTCTCGGATTTCGTCAGAAAATACTCGTTGATATTTTCAGCGGAATAGGGAGAAGGCGGAATGTCGCGGCGTTTCTAACTGACTGAGGAGGATATTAAGACGCTGTGCGTCGTTCGTGCTTTACTGTTCTTTGCCGAGGACAGCGTTGCGGAAGATGTCGGAGGCGAATACGAAGTCGAGGAGCGACTTGTTGCCTGACGAAACGACCTCGTCGCTGCATCCCTCCCAGGCGGGAAGCCCTTCCTTGATGTAGAGAATGTGTTCGCCAATGCCCATGACGGAGTTCATGTCGTGGGTGTTGATGATGGTGGTTGTCTGGAACTCCTGCGTGATGCTGTGTATGAGTTCGTCGATGACGAGGCTTGTGCGAGGGTCGAGTCCGCTGTTTGGCTCGTCGCAGAAGAGGTAGCGCGGGTTCATGCTTATGGCGCGCGCTATTGCCACGCGCTTCTGCATGCCGCCAGAAATCTCGTCGGGGAATTTGTGCTCAGCGTCCAAGAGGTTCACGCGGTCGAGGCAGTATTCTGCGCGTCGTCGGCGCTCCTTGTAGCTGTCGTTGGAGAACATGTCGAGGGGAAACATGACATTCTCCAGCACGCTCATAGAGTCGAAGAGTGCGGCACTTTGGAATATCATGCCCATCTCGCGGCGCAGTAGTGTGCGCTCTCGCTTAGTCATCCGCACAAAGTCGCGCCCGTCGTAGAGCACTTCGCCGCTGGTGGGTTCGAAGAGCCCCACGATGCACTTCATCAGCACAGTCTTTCCGCTTCCGCTTTGGCCAATGATGAGGTTCGTCTTACCGTTTTCGAAGACGGTGTTGATGTCCTTCAGTACGTCCTTGTCCTCGAAACTTTTATAAATATGTTTGAGTTCTATCATGAGAGGATGTTTGTGAGGAAAAGGTCGGAGAAGAGTATGAGCATAGAACTTGAGACGACGGCATTCGTGGAAGCCTTGCCCACGTCGATGCTGCCGCCTTCGACGGTGTAGCCGAAGAAGGAAGATACGCTGGCGATGATGAAGGCGAAGAAGAGGCTCTTTATCGCGCCCATCCAGAAGAACCAAGGTATGAAATCGTGCTGCATGCCCGCCGTCAGGTCGGTGGCGGTGATTATGTGGCCAATCCATGCTGTAGCGTACGCACCAATGACGCCGCTTACGGTGCTGAAGATGACGAGCAGAGGAATCATCGTTACGAGTCCCAGAATCTTCGGCAAGATGAGGAACGATGCCGAGTTGACGCCCATGATTTCCAAAGCATCGATTTGCTGCGTCGTGCGCATGGTGCCAAGCTCCGAGGCGATATTGGAACCTACTTTACCTGAGAGGATTAGGCACATTATACTCGACGAAAACTCCAAGAGCATAATTTCGCGTGTGACGTAGCCGCTAACCCATAGCGGCATCCATGCGCTCTGGATGTTTAGCTTAATCTGTATGCATATTACGGCGCCTATGAAGAACGAGATGAGCAGAACGATGCCGATGCTGTCGGTGCCGAGCTGCGCCATCTCCTTTAAGTATTGCTTGCCAAACATGCGCCAGCTCTCTGGGCGGTGGAAAGTGCGCCCCATGAGTTCTACGTAGCGCCCTGTGGACTGTAGGAAGCGTTGGATAAACATGGTGGTTATTTATTAGCGGGGCAAAGATAGTGTAAAACGAGAGCAAAAGCAAAATATCGTATATTTTTGCCGCGCATGTAGCATGTTTTCGCAAAGTTTTGGTTTGTATTGTGCGCGCTTTTTACGAAAAAATGTATTTTTGCAGTCACGAAAACACATTATAATGAAACAATATCTTGACCTCCTACGCGAGATTACCGAGCACGGCGTCGTGAAGAGCGACCGCACGGGAACGGGTACGAAGAGCATCTTCGGCCATCAGATGCGTTTCCACATGGCGGA
>JAEEGL013834774.1_pt1 | contig 11116 bp, 8 predicted proteins | sample 9134231 | NCBI WGS metagenome assembly JAEEGL01 (sample SAMN16246548, study PRJNA631951) | gut metagenome | biome: gut microbiome; feature: rumen; material: fiber-attached | host: Bos | place: Iran: Karaj | collected 2018-10
AACCGTCTTCCCTCACGCGTCGTTGCTGCATCAGGCTTTCGCCCATTGGGCAATATCCCCCACTGCAGCCTCCCGTAGGAGTCTGGGCCGTGTCTCAGTCCCAATGTGGCCGTTCAACCTCTCAGTCCGGCTACCGATCGTCGCCTTGGTGGGCCGTTACCTCACCAACAAGCTAATCGGACGCGAGTCCATCTATCACCGGATTGCTCCTTTGGTATCCCCGGGATGCCCCGGAAATACGTTATGCGGTATTAGCAGTCGTTTCCAACTGTTGTCCCCCTGTGATAGGCAGGTTACTCACGCGTTACTCACCCGTCCGCCACTAAACTTCAGTTCGCTTGGCCGAAGCCTCGTTCCCTGAAGTCCCGTTCGACTTGCATGTGTTAAGCACGCCGCCAGCGTTCGTCCTGAGCCAGGATCAAACTCTCTGAAAATGGTATCTTAACGGTTCCCCGTTAAAATCATTATCAAAGCTTTGTCTCAGCTTCTTCGTACAAACTCTCGTTCGTACAGTCTTAAGCTCCGCATCCTCTCGGATGCAGATAACTCTTCAGGTGCTGTCTTTGTCTTCGTTGTTTAATTTACAAGGTACCGTGCGCTCTTTCGGGCTGAAAAAACACCCTTTCGGAAGTTCCTCTCCGTAAAGGCGCTTTGCTATTATATCATCACGTCCCCGGGAAGTCAAGCATTTTTTTTGCTTTTTTGAAAAAATTTTTACGCGTTCGTTTTGCCCTTTTCCGGCCTCGCATATATGACGAATTCGCTCTCGTCGAGATACAGGATATTGTGCGCGCAGCGGGCCGACGCGGCGTCGGCGAAGGGCTCCGCGGTGTTGGTGTGCCGCAGGAAAACGTTGCGGTTGGCCGAGGCGACGTCCAGACGCAGTCTCTGCCCCTTCGCGATGAAGAGCGAGTGGTCGTCCGTGCGGAGCACGACGCGCGCCTTTTGCCCCGGCACGTAGTCCGGCACCTGCCGCCGCAGGGAGGTGATATCGTCGCGCAGGGCGAGGTCTCCCTGCTCGGTCTCGATGCTCACGCGGAAGTAGAACGCGGTGTCCTCGCAGTCGGAGGAGACGGTGAGCCGCAGCTCGAAGGGGCCGCGGATATAGGTGCCCTCCGCGAAGGGCTCGGTGTACCGGGTCGCCACGTCGGCGCGCCAGCCCGCCTTGGGCTGCATGGCCGCGCCGCCGAAGCCGGAGGTGAGCCCGCCGGGCATCTCCGGTGCGTCGAAGGGGTTGTAGAGATAGGCGAATTCGCCGCCGCCGACCGGCAGCCGGCGCTCCTCCGCGCCCCGCTCGAAGCCGTCGGTCTCCCACTCGTCGGCAAAGGAGCAGAAGCTCGTGACCTTGCCCTGCTCGACGGGGAAGGGCTTCAGGCCGCGGGCCGCGTCGAACCAGTCGGCCACGTAACCCGCCGGGAAGTGCTCGGAGCGGCGCCCGTTCCGGCACGGGAAGTCTTTCGGAGAGTTCACGTCCGCATGGTCGGAGGCCGCGATGACCAGCGCGCAGCGCGCCCGGTCCTCCTCCGTCATCTGCCGCCAGAAGTCGAGCATCGCGCCGACGAAGATGTCGACGTGGCCGGTGCCCATCAGCAGGGGGATGCGCACGTCGCGCACGCCGCGCAGGGTGTCGCTGCCCCCCTGCGGGGTGTTCCAGAAGGGGTCCTCCGGCCGGACGGCGTGCAGCAGCTCGTCCAGCGCGGGCACCTTCTCGCCGATGATCTGCTCGGCGAAGTCGGTCAGGGGCAGAAGCTCCCAGCTGCGGCGGGAGGGGTAGTGCTTGGTAAGCGACTTCTGCTTGTACATGGAGACGTACCAGTCGCCCATCAGGCCGAGCTTGAGGAAGCCGTTGCGGAAGGTCCAGTGATACATGCCGGGGGCCATGACGTCCAGCGACGCGGCCTTCACGTCGGGCGCGAAGGGCATCGTCGCGTATTCCAGCGCCGAGGTGTAGCTGACCCCGACGATGAACAGCTCGCCGTTGTAGAAGCTCTGACGGCGCACCCACTCCTGCAGGGCGAGGCCGTCTTCCCGCTCGTTTTCAAAGGGCAGAAAGTCGCCCGTGGATTCGCCGCAGCCCCGGCAGTGCTGGTACACCACCGCGTAGCCGCGCTTTGCATAGTATTCCCATCCCTTGCGGAACTGCTCCATCATAGGGGCGTGATCTCCGGGGGTCACGTAGGGCATCCGCATCAGGACCGTCGGGTATTTTCCCTCCCGGTCGGGCTGCAGGATCATGGTGAAAAGCTGCTCGCCGCCCGAGGGCACGTAGGTCTCCCACGCGAAAAAGGCATCCGTCTCGCTCATGTTCCGCTCTCCTTCTCCTCTTTACTCCTCCGTCGGCAGAACGAGCGCGGACTCATCCAGCCAGACGGTGTTGTGCGCCGCCTTCGCCTCCCGCTGCTGCCAGTACGGGCCCTTGCGGTTGGTGTGGCGAACGTAATGCGTGTTGTCCGCGGAGGCGATATCGATGCGCAGCCGCTCCCCCTTCCGGATGAGGAAGGCGTGCTCGTCGAAGGAGAAGCGGATCTTCGCCTTCCGCCCCGGCACGTAGTCCGGCGCCTGCCGGCACAGGGAGGTGATGCTGTCGCGCAGGCCGTAGTCGCCCTCCGGCTTCTCGATGTCGACGCGCACGTAAAAGCCGGTGTCCTCGCAGTCGGAGGCGACGGTGAGCTCGACCTCCATGGCGCCCCGCACGAACACGTCGCGCGCGAACGGCTCGGTGTATACGCTCACCACGTCCGCCTTCGAGCCCGCCGCGGGCTGGGGCAGAGAGCCGCCGAAGCCGTTGGTCAGGCCGCCGGGGAACTTGGTCGGCGCGAAGGGGTTGTAGGTATAGGTGCGCGCGCCGCTGCCGAGGGGGAGGGCCATGCGCCCCTCCGCGGGCGCGCAGTCGCCCGTCTCCCACCGGTCCTCAAACAGGCGGTAGTAGGTCACCTGCCCGCGCGGCACGGGGTAGGGCCGCAGCCCGCGCACGGCGTCGAACCAGTCGATCTCGTAGTCCCGGCCGAACTGCTCGGCCCGGCTGCCCTTCTCGTGGACGAGCCCGCCGTTCTTGATCGGCGCGTCGCCGTGATCGTAGGCGGAGATGAGCAGCGCGCAGCGGTCGCGCTGCTCCTTCGGCGTCTCCCGCCAGCCCTTCCGCATGCCGCCGACGAAGATGTCGTACTGGCCGGTGCAGTAGAGCACGGGGATCTTCATCTTCTGCATCGCGTCCCGCATGTGGGCGGAGCCCTCGGGGGTCGACCAGTGCGGGTCGGTCGGCTCCGGGCTGCGGATGACGCCGTCGAGCACGGCGCTGGGCTCGCCGAAGGCCAGCTCGGAGAGGCCGTCCAGCGGCAGGGTGTTGAAATAGTCTCTCGTGTAGGCGCGCGTGCGCAGCGTCTTCTGCCGGTACATCTGGCCGAACCAGTCGCCCAGAAGGCCGATCTTGAGCGAGCCGTTCAGATACCAGTTGCCATACTGGGCGGGGTCCATGATGGAGAGGACCGCCGCTTTGACGTCCGGGGCGAAGGGGAAGGTGGCGTAGTGCACGTAGGCGAGGTAGCTCCCGCCGAGCAGATACTGCTCGCCGTTGTAGAAGCTCTGACGGCGCACCCACTCCTGCAGGGCCAGCCCGTCCGCCCGCTCGCAGACGAAAGGCAGGAACTCGCCCTTCGACTGGCCGCAGCCCCGGCAGTGCTGGTAGATCGCCGCGTAGCCCCGGTCGGTGAAGCGCTTCATCTCCGCGACGTGGCGCTCGAGCACCTCCTCGGGCGTGAGGTCCTCTTCCGTCTTCACGTAGGGATTCCGGAGCAGGATCGCGGGGTATCGCCCCTCCTTCTCCGGCAGAAAGACCATGGTAAAGATCTCGTTTCCCTCCGACGGGACATAGGTGCAGCAGGAATACATACGCGCCTCCGGATCGCCGTTTGCGGCGTTCTCTTTCATTTTTATTATAATAAGGAAAACCGGACCGGGTCGTCCCCGGTCCGGTGCGGTGCCAGCGAGGTTTACAGAAGCACTTCCCGGCCGGTCTCGGCGGAGCGGTAGATCGCCGTGAGGATCTTGATCATGTTGATGCCCTGCTGGGGGAGGAAATCGGGCTCCTCCTCGCCGAGCACCACCCGCACGAAGTGGTTGAGGTTCTCCCGGTGGCCGTTGAGCGTCTCGCCGCAGTCCGGCGTGAGGTCGACGAGGCCGGTCTCGTCCTCGGTGTAGATGGTGAGCGTCGGCTCGCCGTACTGCCAGGTGAAGCCCGCCTTGGAGCCGCGCAGCTCGACGAAGGTGCGCTCTTTCTCCACGTTGGAGGCCCAGCTGAACTCGATCTGCAGGCAGGCGCCGTTGTCGAAGCGGATGAAGCCCATGGCGAGGTCTTCCACGTCGAAGGTGCCGCCCTCCTTGGCTTCGCCGTAGGCCGCGTGCTTGGAGTCGGCCTTCGCGGTGTTCTCGGAGAAGCGGTTGTAGGTGCACCCCGAAACGGACACGGGGGTGGGGTTGCCCATGAGGTAGATGGCCAGGTCGATCATGTGGACGCCGAGGTCGATGAGCGGCCCGCCGCCGGATTGGGCCTTGGTGGTGAACCAGCCGCCCTTGCCGGGGATGCCGCGGCGGCGCACCCAGCCGCACCGGCCGGCGTACAGATCGCCGCACTTGCCCTCTTCGATGAACTTCTTGATGGTCTTGGTCGGGGCGTACCAGCGGTTGTTGCGCATGACCATGAGCACCTTGCCGGCCTTGTCGGCGGCCTCCTTCATGCGGACGGCCTCCTCCACGCTGACGGCGTCGGGCTTTTCGCTGAACACGTTCAGGCCGTGCTCGAAGGCGTACACCGCGATGATCGAGTGCAGGTAGTTGGGCGTGCAGATATCCACCGCGTCCAACTGCTCTTTTTCGATCATCTCGCGGTAGTCCTCATAGCAGGGGACCTCCCAGCCCACCTCGCGGGTGCGCTCCTCCGCGCGGCCGGGAACGATGTCGCAGGCCGCGACGAGCTCCGCGTTCTCGATGGTGTGGTAGTGGCGCATATGGGCGCGGCCCATTCCGCCGGTGCCGATGACGGCGATGCGAAGTTTCTTCATGTTCGTTTCCCCTTTTTTTATTTCAGTTCCGGTTTGACCTCTGCGGGCGGCGTCTCCAGCTCCTCGGGGTGCTGCATGTAGTGCTGGAAGGCGAAGAAGCAGCGGGCGTACGCCGCGCCGGAGCAGATGCGCTCGTCGGTGGACACGTTCAGCGGCATGACGGTGTGAACGACCCGGGAGTTGTCATGGCGGATCTGCTCTTTCTTATACTTCGTGCCCATGGACAGGAAAATGCTCGTGGTGCCGAAGTTGTAGATGTGGTGGAAGATGCTGTTCATCTTGATGGAAGCCATGTTGGTGATGAAGAGGGATGCGTGGAAGGGGCTCAGGTCGATGACGCTTCTCGGCAGCAGGCCCCAGCGGTCCAGCATCTTCAAAAAGCCGATGAGAAAGCCCGCGAGCCCCGGGATGCGGAAGAGCATGTCGACGAATTTGTCCATATTATTGCTGTTCTCGGTCTTGCGGTTCTGCTCGATGATCTCGTTGACCCGCGCCGCGATGTCGAACACGGTGTCCTCCGGCTTGCAGAAGACCTTGACCACCGTCTCGTCCTCCACGCCGTTCTCATCCTTCTTCAGCACGACGAAGCAGATGGCGATGTGGTTCCTCGCGTAGATGTGCCGGTTGACGACGAAGCGGTTCACGCTCGGATCCTGCGACATGGCGCGCACGAAGGCCGCCATGATCACGCTCATGAAACTGACGTTGACCCCTTCCGCGGCCTTGCCGCGGATGAACTCGGTGACCGCCCGGCAGTCGATCTCCAGACTGACGAGGTTGGTGGCGTCCACCCGGGTGGGCATGATGAAGGGCACGACCTTGAAAAAGCCGCCCAAGCTCTTGATGGTCTTTCCATCCGGTCTTCTTCCGAACATACGCAAATTTCCTTCCGATCTGAAAAATAGATGCGTTCAACGACGCGGAACGCACAACGCAAAAGGCGGAAGATCCGCTCAAAAATCAGTATACCACGGCCGGATGCGTTTGTCACGAAGATTTTGCGCGGATCGCGCCCTTTTTCGGTGCGCGGGAGCGCCCGGGAAACAAAAACCGGGCGGAACGCGTCCGCCCGGGGTGCGTCATTCTTTTTCCCGCCACCGGTAGTGCCCGATGAGGACGCCGTGTTCGAGCGCGTCCTCCTCCGCGCCGGTGCCGCTTCCGTGGTGGATCAGCCACGCGTGGCCGAAGAAGTCGCGCTTGTCGGAGACGATGCCGATGTGCCCTTCAAAAACGGCGATGTCGCCGGGCTGCCACGCGGCGACGTCGCCGACGTCGGTGGTCAGGCTTTCCAGATGCCGTTCAAAATATACCCGCAGGTTCCGCACGCGGCGGAAGTCGATGTTCGGGTCGGGCGTCTTCACGGCGGGGTAGGCCTCCGGCGCGGCGGCGATATCCGCATCGACCAGCGCCTTCAGGTCGTACCCGGCGCCCGCCAGCGCGCGCCAGATGACGTCGGTGCATACCCCCTCCCCCTCGGGCGGGTAGCCGCCGACGTAGTAGGCGCTCCGGTAGACCGGCGCGGTCCCGATATACGCCCGGGCGGAGAGCAGGATATCCGTATAGTCGTCGATCCCGTCCCCGTCCGCGTCCCGGTCGCTGCGCAGGGTCTCGATGCCGAAGCGTTCCGCCGGCCAGGCGCGCTTGGGGATCAGGTTGAAATAATCCGCCGTCAGGAGCGCGGCGGCCGTCGCCGCCGCCGCGAGCACGGCCGCGGCGACGATCGTAAGTTTCTTCTGCAGAGGCATGGTGCGTTTTCCTTTTTCCGATTTATTCTTCCGAAAGCCGTATGAGGCGCAGGCGCAGGCCGCAGTACCGCCGCAGGCGGACGTCGCTGTCGATCATGGTCTGCAGCGTGTCCTCCCGGCCGACGATGATGAGCAGCTTCTTGGCTCGGGTGACGCCGGTGTAGAGCAGACTGCGGAAGAGGAGCCGCGAGCGTTTCATGCACGCGGCGAGGATGACCGCCGGGTACTCGCTGCCCTGCGATTTGTGCACGGTGGCGGCGTAGGCGAGCTCGAGCTGGCGCAGGCTCTCGAAGTCGTACACGGCCTCGCGGTCGTCGAAGACGACGGTCGCGGTCTCCGTGACCGGCGAGATCGAGCGGAGCACGCCGATGTCGCCGTTGAAGACGCCGAGGCCGCGCTCGTCGCCGTCGGTCTTCCGCCACTCGATGTCGTAGTTGTTCTGCACCTGCATGACCCGGTCGCCCTCGCGGAGGATGCAGGCGGGCATGCGGCGCTCTTTCTTTCCCGGCGCGGGCGGGTTGAGCGCCTGCTGCAGGGCGCGGTTGAGCTCGTCGGTGCCCGAGCCGCCCCGGTGGGTCGGCGTGAGCACCTGGATCTGCGACGGGTCGAAGCCCATGCGCTCCGGCAGGCGGGTGCGGCACAGCTCGACGATGGTCGCGGCGGTCTCCTCCGGCGTCGTGCGGCGCAGGAAGAAGAAGTCGCCCTGCCGGTTGTCCAGCGGGACGCGCTCGCCGCGGTTGATGCGGTGGGCGTTGACCACGATGGCGCTCGCCTCCGCCTGGCGGAAGATCTCGGTGAGCCGGATGCGCGGCACCGCGTCCACCCCGAGCAGGTCGCGGAGCACGCTGCCCGGCCCCACGCTGGGCAGCTGGTCGGCGTCCCCGACGAGGATGAGGCGCGCGCTGTTCTTCACCGCCTTCAGCAGGGCGGCGAACAGCTCGATATCGACCATGGACATCTCGTCGACGATGACGACGTCCGCCGTGAGGGGGTTCTGCTCGTTGTGCACGAAACGCAGGCCGTCTTCCCCGTAGGTCACCTCCAGCAGGCGGTGGATGGTGCGGGCCTCCCGGCCGCACACCTCGCCGAGCCGTTTGGCGGCCCGGCCCGTGGGGGCCGCGAGCTCGCAGGCCGCGCCCGCGTATTCAAACAGCGCGAGCATCGCCCGCACGATGGTGGTCTTTCCCGTGCCCGGGCCGCCGGTGACCGCCGTAACGCCGCGGCGCGCGGCCAGCAGTACGGCCTCCCGCTGCAGCGGGGCGTAGGTGATGCCGAGCTTCTGCTCGCACTTGTCCAGCAGGGCGTCCGCGTTGCGGATGTCGCGGAAGGTGCGCGACAGGAGGAAGGCCATCCGCTGCGCGCAGAAGGTCTCCGCCTCCCACAGCTCGGGCAGATACACCGCCTCGACCTTGCCGAGCGGCTCCGCGATCACGCGGCGCTCCTCGATCAGGTCCTCCAGCGCATCGCGCGCCGTTTCCTCGTCCCGCCCCATGAGCTGCGCGGCGGCCGCGGCGAGCTTGTCCGCCGGAAGGAAGCAGTGCCCCTCCCCGGCGTTGTAGGCGAGCTCGAAGAGCAGCGCCGCCACCGTTCGCTCGTAGCAGTCCTCTTCGAAGCCGAGGTCGCGGGCGATGGCGTCCACGCGGAAGAAATCGGTCTCCCACGGTTTCTCGCAGAGAACGTAGGGGTTCTCCCGGATCACCGCGGCCGCTCTCTCGCCGTAGCGCCGGTACAGCGCGGGGGCGAGCCCCGCGTCCAGCCCGCGGGCGGCGAGAAACTCCATGAGGTCGCGCAGGGCGTACCGGGAGGTGAAGGCCGCGCCGATGGCGCGCGCCCGCTTCTCGGTGATGCCGGCGATGCAGGTGAGCGCCTCCGGCCGGGTGCGGATGACCTCCAGCGCTTCGTCTCCGAACCGGTCCACGATCTTCCGGGCCGTGGCCGCGCCGACCCCCTTCACCCCGCCGAAGGCGAGGTATTTCAGGATGCCCTCCGCATCCTCCGGGAAGGAGCGGACGATGCGATCGGCGCTGAACTGCGTGCCGTAGGAGGGGTGGATCGTGAAGCTTCCGTCCGCCTCGACGTATTCGCCGGGGGCGGCCATGGGCATTACGCCCACCAGCGTCACGGAGATCCCGCCGCCGGTGTTCACCTCCGCCACGGTGTATCCGTTTTCCTCATTCGTATAGATGACGGACTCGATCACGCCGTCGATGTGCGTTCCCCCGGGGCGGTCAGTCGGTTCCATCGGTCTGTGCTTCCGTTTCTTCCGGCGGCGCCGCTTCCGTCTCCGCCGCGGCGGTCAGGTCGCGGCCGAACCAGCTCTCCGAGAGCGCCGCGAGCGTCCCGTCGGCCCGGAGCTCCTTGAGCGCCGCGGCCGCCTTCTCCGCCCGGGCCTGCCCGGCGCCCGTCTGCGCGAAGGCGATGCAGCGATCGGTTTTCGTGTCCGCCAGGCATTCCGCGAGCACCGTCACGCCCACGCCGCCGCGCGTCGCCCAGTAGCCGGCGAGGCGCTCCTCCAGCAGCACGGCGTCGTACTCCGACACCAGCATGTCCATCAGCATTTCGCGCAGGTCCGCGTCGTAAGCGACGAGGGCATAGGAGTGCTTCACCTCCGGGTGCGCCGCGAGGTACTTCGCGGCGGCGGACCCGGCGACGACCCCCACCCGTTTGCCGGACAGCTTGTCCGGCGAGGCGATCCCGGAGCCCGGCGCGGTCGCCGCGGCCAGCGAGTCGGTCAGATACGGGACGTACAGGATCCCCTCGGCGCCGCCCGAAAGGCCGACGGCGAGGTCGACGCTCCCGTCGGCGAGGGCCGCGGTCAGCTCCGCGGCGCTCATGCAGCGGACGGATGCGCGAAGGCCCATCCGCTCGCACAGAAGCTCGCAGAACTCCGCGTCGAAGCCGGCGGCGGTCCCGTTCGTCTCCGCGCACATGGGCAGCCCTTCGGCGCACAGCCCCACGCGCACGGAGGCCCCGCCGCTGCACCCGCAGAGCAGCAGCGCAAGCAGGAGGCACACGAGTGCCGTCGCCCGTCTCTTCATCGGTCTTTTCCCGTCCTTTCCGTTTGTCTCAGGCGCCGAAACGGCCGGGGAAGCGCGCCTCCCCCTCGAGGAAGGCGAGGTCCTCCGCCGACAGCGCGAGATCGGCGTCTTTCATGGAATCTTCGATCTGCTCCGGCCGCTTGCAGCCGACCAGCGCGCAGGCGGGGAAGCGGTTGGAGTCGATATAGGCCAGCGCCGCCGCGGTGATCCCGACGCCGAGCCGGCGGGCGAGGGCCGCCGCCCGCTCCGCCCGTTCGCGGTTCTCCGGGCAGTCGAAGCGCCCCATCGCCTTCCCGTTCTGCGTCTCGAGGGCCGAGAAGCGGGCGAAATAGCCCTTGGCCTGCGAGGAGAAGGCGAGCACCGGCATGCCGGTCTCCTCATAGAAGGCAAACTCCGTTTTATCCATGCACACGAGGGATGCGTCGCCCTGCATCTCACAGTCGGACAGCGCGAGGCTCCACTGGATCTCGCTGGCGGCAAACGGCGGCAGGCCGTGCGCCGCCGCGTAGGCGTTGGCCTCGCGGATGCGCGCGCCGCGCCAGTTGGAGCAGCCGATCTGTTTCGTGTATCCCTTCCGGACGAATTCGCCCAGGGTCTCCATGATCTCCGCCACGCCGACGTCGGGATTGTCCCGGTGCAGCAGATACAGGTCCGGCGTGCAGCGGAGGTTTTCCAGGCTTTCCTCCATGTCCTGCCGGAGCTCCGCGGCGTGCAGACGGCCGCGGGGGTCCCCGCCCTTCACGCCGTGCCCGCCCTTGGTGATGAGCACCGTGCGGGCGCGCATGCCGGAGGCGGCGAGCCACCGGCCGATCGTCCGCTCGCTCGCGCCGTCCCCGCCGGGCAGCCAGTTTGCGTACATCCGGGCGGTGTCCAGCGTGTTGCCGCCGGCGGCGAAATAGAGGTCCATCAGGCGGAAGGCGTCCTCCTCCGACACGCCGCTGCCGAAATAATCGGTCCCGAGGACGCGGGCGGAGAGCGTAAGATCGCCGATTCGGATGTGTTTCATGTTCGTATCCTTCTCTTATACGTACTTGCGCGGCACGCGCTTGCTCACCGCGCAGAGGATCTCGTAGTTGATCGTGTGCGCCCGGGCCGCCTGCTCCTCGACGGGCAGATATTCCTCTCCCTGCCGGCCGAAGATCACGCACTCGTCGCCGGGAAGCACCTCCGGAAGGTCGGTCACGTCCGCCATGAACATGTCCATGCACACGCGGCCCGCCACCGGCACGCGGCGGCCGCGGATGAGCACCTCCATGCCCTCCTCGGCGCGGTGGAC
>JAEEGL014817470.1_pt1 | contig 11116 bp, 10 predicted proteins | sample 9134231 | NCBI WGS metagenome assembly JAEEGL01 (sample SAMN16246548, study PRJNA631951) | gut metagenome | biome: gut microbiome; feature: rumen; material: fiber-attached | host: Bos | place: Iran: Karaj | collected 2018-10
CCATATCTTCAGCGGCTTTCTTGTTTTCTAAATATCTTTCATTAAAAATCTTTAAGGTTTCTTCTTTACCATACTCACCATGCCAGCCACAATTAAGCATAAATAATGCATTTAGTTTATAGTCAGGATCTTTTTCTTCTACAAAAAACTTATAAACAGTCGAAAGACAATCTACTCCACAAGAAAGACCAGTACCGACAATATCATGTGGACCTTCAGATTCCTTGTAGCCATCTATTATTACATTTACTGTCTGTAATTTATTTGAAAAAGAACACAAGAATGGTTGAACATAATCAATAAGATTCCTATACAATGATTTAGATACTTCTCCATGAATTCTAAGGTCTGTGTGATAGTACATTGCCATGTATAAAGGAACAAACAGAAATGCATCATATACATCTGCTGCTAGCATATCTTCGTATTCTGGCAAAACTCCCATATAGATATATGACTCTTTATCTTGACGTTCTACATCAGAAGTAATATCTGTGACAATGCAACTATATCCATTTATTGTTTCTTTTCGTAGATTGTGAATTTCAATCATTTTTTTTCTCCAATTGAAGTACTGCATTTATAATATACTCAACATCTTTTTTCCCATATCTTTGATCTATCGGTAAAGGAAGAATATTCTTCGCATATTGATACTCTATATCTGATTCAGTGCAAACTGAAAACACATCAGGCCATAAGGTTGGAATATAGATTTTTTTATCTTGAAGTTTTTCTCTAATAATCGCACCATTTTCTAAATACAATGGATAAGAAAAAGCTCCTAACGGGTTAGCCAGTTTTAACTTATTAATTGTATTTAATCTTTTATGCATAAGTATAAAGTTTTCACTTCTAATCTTTTTTATGTGTTCATAATTATATGAACACATAAGATTTTTTGTTAGACTAGACATTTCTTTTAAAGGTTCTTCTTTAAATAGTTGATTATTATAAGAATATTGAGGATAGAATTCACTTGCAGAGTTCTCGAATCTTCCTAAAAGAAAATTCATCCTATCAAAAGACTTATCAATGACTAATTGTTCTTTAAGTTTATTATCAGAATATAAATATGCACCATCAGAAACACCAAAAAACTTACGACAAGAATAAATCGTTGCAATATGGGGTATCGGCTTTTGAAAAAAAGCTTGTACATTATCTATAATCAGATTTTTAACATTACGTGATAGTTTCAATATTTTTTTATTACTAAGCTGTCCATAGTAATTTACCACATATAACCAATCGTTTGAAAAATCAGCAGTAGGAAGGATAGGTAAAAAATCTTTATCTATATGATAAAAAGAAACTTTGATTGAAAACTTTTTACAAACAGAAAGAATACTATCACATAAGAAATAGGGAATAAATATATGTTTTATATTATTAACTTTAATTAAATATGAAAGACAATTTCGTCCACAATTCAATTTAATAGCATTTGAATGAAATTCTTTTCCATAATAATGTTCAAACTCTATATATCCACCTATTTCTTTCATACTTATTTAATCCTTATCAAATATTTAACTAACGAGTATTAAATAAATACGGAACAACCCATAACATTAATAATAATACAGTTACCAGCCCACCTACAACAATCATCCATTTTACAGCCTTTAAGGATTTTTGCATTTTTTGAGGATCTCTTTCATTTTCAGGAACAATAAATAATTCATTTCTAGCATTTTTTTCTTCTGGTGTAACTGTTGTAAATAAAGTTCCAATAATCATTGCTAAACAATTACATATCATTCCAACAAAACTTGGCTCAAGATATACAGGTAATGTTATTCCTCTTAGGTTTGAATAAAGTTTTAATGAGAAACAAGTAACAAACCCAATTAACATACCACAAAATGCACCAGTTTTTGTTAATCGTTTACTTAAAATGCTTGCAAGAGCAACAGGCATCCAAGATGCAGAAACAATAGAACCGCCAAGGTAAGCAATCCAGAAAATCTGTGGTGGATTAGTAAGTGTAAGACAAAGAACTATTGCACTTACTATTATCATTGTTATTCTTCCAATAGTGATTTTATTCATTTTACTTTTTGTTAGTACATCATTTGCAACAGATGAACCTACCAAAGAAAGAAATGTTGTTGCTGATGATATACCAGCAGCTAGAATTCCAGTCATAAGTATTACTCCAAGCAGTTTTGGCATAATATTCATTGAAGCCCAAATCATCACTTTTGAAGTATCTGTAATTTCAGGATTTTTTATATTTACAAAAACAGCAGCTATACAAGCCAAAAATTCAATTAACGCAATACCAATAACTGCAGGAATGGCTGATTTTACTACAGTATTTTCATCTTTTGCCATTAGATATCTACTGCATTGCCAAGGACCTACCATACAAACAGACATCCAAACTATTCCATATATAAAAGCCCATGCAATATTTTCTGCTCCAGTATTATATAATACTCCCAATTTTCCAGACCAAGATAACAAGGAATTGGTTTCTTTATTAGAAGCAAGTTTAGCAATTGAATCAAACCATCCTCCTGTCTCATGAGAAATAAACAATGCTGCTAATATCATAGCTAAAGTAAAAACAGACGCCATTAAAGTATCTGTAATTAATACTCCATTTGAACCAGAAAGAACTGTTATAAAAGTAAAAACAAGTAAGGACAATATAACACATATTTTATAATCAATTCCGGTTACTGTACTCATTAAAGTACCAATACCTTGTACAATAGATATTAAGTACACAGACATTGTAATAATAGCTGTTGCAGCAGAGAGAACTTTCATAGATTTAGAGACAAATCGTTTATGAAAGAATTCAGGAATTGTCATAACCCCGCTTCTACGCAAATATCTTCCAAAGAATACAGCTCCGATTATATAACCGGCAGTTTGCATAATAGCGAGAAAAACAATAGGAGAAAATAAACCTCCATAACTTTCTGCAGCATCGCCCATAAATAACGCAACACCAACATATGAAGCAATTAATGAACCTGAAATTAAGAAAGTAGGAGCATGTCTTCCTGCTACATAATAATCGTCTATACCTTTAATACGTTTACTAACAAAAACTCCAATGATTATATATACAACCATTGAAATACACATTCCAATAAAATAAATATTATTCATTTTCAACACCACCATTTTCTTTATTCTTCAAATATGGCTTGAATTCATTCTTAAGCCAAAAATATGCAAGGATTCCGGCAGTACTAATCCAAACACCCAAAAAAATTGCTAATACGATTTCCATTTAGCTCTCCTTATTATTTACTTATTTTGTTTTTTAACAAATAGATCTTCCAGTTTTACTTAACTTTTCCAATCTTAAAAAATCATTATAATATATTGCTATATTCTCTCCTTTCTCATTTTCAATTTTTAATAAAGAATTAATTTTTTTAATTGTTTCTATTAATTCTAGATAATCATTGCTCACTATAAGAATTACAATTAAATATTGATAAGGTTTAAATTCACTCCCTACATGCATTATATTATCAATTTCTACACCATTTATCTTTCCAATTTCTAAAATCCCATCCAAACGAGAAATAGTACCACTTTTTTCATTACTCCAAATAATATAGGAAGAACCAACTTTTTCTGGAAGTTTATAAATATTTAAAGGTAAATCGGTTTGCTTATGCTGTATGCCTAAAGAAATATCATTCAACCATTTGTATTCATCGAAACCATTTACTATTTTCATTGGAATAGAAAATAAATCACCTGACATTCTATATCCCATTTCTAAAACATAAAGATGACCATCAACATCAGACATCATCTCAAACCAGCAGACACCTTCTTTAATACCAGATGCTTTGATAAATTTTAATATATTTGGATGAACTTCTTTTAGATAGACATCAAGAAAATCAGTTTCTGTTGTTGTTAATGAATAACAATTTCCAGGATACCCCGGCTGAGATAACATACAACAGAAATCAGTTAAAACAGCCTCACCATTTGCAATGGCATAATGTGAAGCATATTCCGTCCCTTTAAGCTTTCGTTCTATAACAATCTTATCACTTGATGATAAGGATCTAGCATATGAACAGGCAGGTGCAATTTCCTCTATTGTATTACAATAACTCATTCCTCTATTTGCACTTAAATCTACAGCTTTTACTACAACCGGGAGAGAAATACTATTGAGTTCTTCTTTTGTTGGTGGATTACTTACAAAGAAATCTTTCGCAACAGGAACACCCGTTTCTCGACATAGTTGTTTGAAAGCATATTTATCAACTGTATAATGCCAACTATTTTCTGTTGCATAACATGGGAGATTCAATCTTTTGCATAATTCAATACAAACTCCAATATTATATGTACTAATACCATTGATAATTGCAGAAACATTTTCTTCAATACATTTCTTTTCCAATGCATCTATATCAGATGTATCCATATTCCAATATTCATCAGCACCAAGAGAATCTACTCTTCTCCCCTCATTATCAGGTCCTGCAACAATTGTATATACACCACGTGCTTTAGAATCTGCAATCAGCTGTTTGCAACCTTTACAAATACCAATAGTTAATTGTTTTATCATTTCTTATCAACCTTGAATTAATTAATTCCACCATGAAGGGATAATATCACTAGAAATTCTATCATAAATCATCTCCTCCCCGTTTTCTCCCTTTACCTTAAAAGTCTGATATGCAAAATCAACAGCTTCTTTCAATTCGCTTGGAACTTCGCTGTAAAATTCAAAGAGAGCAAGTCTTGACAATATTGCTTGATTATCTGAACATTCTTGGTTTATTCGGCAATATAGAATTGCTTGAGAACACAATGGATGATTTTTAATATCGTCAAAACCTTTTATTTCGCATATTTTACCAGCTTTTGAATAAATCCATAAAGCAACATATTTTAAATCAGGTATAGTTTTTTTCGGAATAGGAATAGATTTTAGATTTCCACACAAAGAATGAAATAAATAAATATCAAGATAATTTATAATTCCCTTTTTTTCTGTGTATTTATACTCTTGAGGACCCCATAATCTAAAACCACATTCAAAAAATCTAAAATCACCAGTTTTACTTACAAATCCTGAGAAAAATATTGTTCCACATTTAATTCCAATTGATTCAATTAATTTTTTTACTTTGGGATCAATCTCCGATAAATATTTTTCTTGAAATTTTTCAGGACATAGCCAACCACTTTGTATGACCTTTCCGTCTACCTCATTATTCACAGCATGAATAACATCATCTGAAGATATAAGATTTATCTTTCCTTCCATGATAGCATAATGCACATCAAACTCTGAACAATCAGTAATATAATCCTCAATTATAACTCTTTTTTTTATGGATAATGACATTGCATATTCATAAGCTTTTATAAGTTCATTTTTATTATTTGCAATACTAACTCCAATAGACCCCGCTCGGTCTGTTGGTTTTACAATAACAGGAAATGTACTAATTTCTTTATAATTCTGGTATTCTTTGATAACAGGAATATCAAAACGTTTACATTCTTTTTTAAAAACATCTTTATTTCTGGTTATTTCCAATTGTTCATCTTTTAAATAAAATGGTAATCCAAGCCTTTCACAGAGTTTTATAGCATTATCAACACGTATCTCACTATAACCTGCAATAACTCCATTTATTTTGTTTTCTTTGCATAATTTTTCTAATGTTTCTATATCAGACCAACTTACATCCCAAAACTCATCAGCGACATCTTTTGCAGGACTAATAGAATGATCAGTATTATAATCTGTAACAACTACATATATTCCATATTCATGAGCTCTATTTACTATACAAACTTCATTTGGTGTTGCACCAAGAATTAACAATTTTTTTCCATAAAGTTTTGATTTCATATAGTATTATCATCCTTTATATAATTTCAACTTGATATAATTCATCAAAATTATCTACGATTTTATTCATCATCTCTCGTGATTCATATTTCATAATCAGAACACCAATCGCTGCGTTTGCTCCAAGAAATGATTCAACCTTTTCACCATTCTGAACGTAGATATGTTTTTCGATAACGCGTTTCTCCAATTCTGGGGAAAGAGTGTAATTCTTTAATACTCCATCTTTTGGAGAGTGAAGAATCAAATAACTAACAAACTCCGATACCTTCTCTCCTTGCTGTATATCATCCAAAGTTTCACCCAAAGAGGCTTTTAAAGCTCTATCCATAAAATTATAACCGGTGCAATATTCAATTACTTTTGGAGTAAAATTTCCTCCGTTTCTAGCACCAATGTCTATAATATATGGTTTGCCGTCTTTTTTAGAAACACGAAGTTCTACATTAAAACCACCATTTTTAAAACCAACTTTTGAAAGAAATTGTTGAATTTGTTCTTCGCATTCTTCAACAGTTTCTTTTGAATGCTCTGTAGGAAATGTTGTTGAATATGGCACAAGATTATTTATAGTTTTGTCAAAATGATGATCACCAAGACATAAGAAAACAAGTTTTCCATTTTCGACAAAACCATCACCGTGAAGTTGACGACCAAGTGGTTCAATAAATTCTTCGACAATACATAGTTTACACCTTGATTTTGAAAGAGCATATTCAACAGCTTCTTTTATTTTTTGTTTATCATGAATAACAGTAACACCTTTTGAACCAGAAGAATCTACGGGTTTTACAATTACAGGATAAGAAAAATCTTCTGTATATTTTTGTGCCTCATCAGGATTTGTAAATGGTAAAAATCTAGGAGCATTCAAACCATTCTTCAAAAGAAAGTCTCTGAATAGATTTTTTTCGCTCATAGTTTTTACAGTTTTGTATGGATTACCAGGAAGCCCCAATTTTTCTGCAACATATGCTACAGTGGGTGCGGCTGGATCGGAATTATATGTCATAATTCCATCTACTTTAAGTTTTGTCGCAAGATTCAAAACTGCATTCAAATCTGTTGTTGAATCAAAGTAAGCTTCATCTGCAAGTTTATGTCCAGGGTTCTCAGGAATGTAATCGCACGTAATTACATAATACCCCAATTCCTTTGCACGTTTAATCAATGGCACGTGCATTTCCATGGCTCCAAGAATTAAAAGCTTTTTCATTTTCTACAAACCACTTTCAGGATTCTTTCAACATCACCATCACTCAAGCCTGCATACATAGGAAGACAGAGTACCTGATCTGCAAGTTTTGTAGCAATAGGAAGATTAGCAGGATTTGCTGATTCAAGTCCGCGATATACAGGGAAATTTGAAATTAATGGATAGAAATAACGGCGACCATATATGTTGTTTTCCTGTAACTTAGCATATAAAGCATCTCGGCTCATACCGTATTCTTTTTCTGTAATGAAAATAGGGAAATAAGAATAGTTATGGCGAACACTTTCAATGTCGTTTAAGAACCTGATTCCAGGAATATTTTTTAATGCTTCTCTATATAATTCCGCAACATGCTTTCGTTTTGCAATTGCATCATCTACCTGTTTAAGATTTAAAAGCCCATAAGCTGCACGAATCTCATCCATTTTGCTATTTATTCCTGGGGCCACAACTGTGGTCTCACCAGCGAAACCAAAGTTTTTCAAATAATCAATTCTTTTCTTAGTTGCTTCATCATGACAGATTAAGGCTCCACCTTCTACAGTATTATAAACTTTTGTTGCATGGAAACTAAGAGTACTCATATCCCCAGCTTCCAAAATTGATTTTCCACCAACATTAACACCAAAAGCGTGAGCCGCATCATATATTACTTTAAGACCATAAATATCAGCTATCTCCTGAATACGTTTTGTATTGCAAGGTGTTCCGTAAACATGAACTGGCATAATAGCTGTAGTCTGTGGAGTAATTGCTGCTTCAATTTTTTCAGGATCAATATTTCCAGTTTCTTCCTCTATATCTACAAACACGGGTTTTAAATTATTCCACCATATAGAATGAGTTGTAGCTGTAAAACTGTAAGGAGTAGTAATCACCTCTCCCGTAATGCGCATTGCCTGCAAAGCTGTTATAAGAGGTAAAGTTCCATTTGTAAATAGAGAAAGATAAGGAACACCAAGAAATTCAGAAAGAGCCTTTTCCAATTCCCGATGATAGTGTCCATTATTCGTGAGCCATTTACGATTCCAAATATCTTCAAGATATCTCTCAAATTCTTTTAAATCTGGCAAAAGCGGACTTGTTACTGTAATATTTTTTCCTTCAGACATATTTATACCTTCTTATGATTTAATTTTTCTTTTATAGTTTTTGCAAGATATTCAAAAGATTCTAATTTAAAAATAATTGAACCAAAGAGATAAATAATTATCCCTGTTGGTATTTGAATAACAAGTTTCAACCATTCTGTAACTTGAAGCAAATTGATTAAATATATTAGTAATCCCATCACAACTGCCAATATAATTCCAGGTATAATATCTTTGAGTTGTTCTAGATAACCATAATTTAAAAGTTTTTTATTTGGCCAAGCATTTATTATTTGACAAACAACACTTGTAAATAACAAACTATAGGCCATAACAATGACTCCAAACCACATTGTTATTAATAAAACAGTCATTCCAACAATCTTTTTTACTATTTCAAGTTTTAGAAACAAATCGCTTCGGCCAACGGCTTTTATTGCATTTAAATTTGCAGTATGGATAGGTTGAAACATATATGTAATACAAAATATAATTAAATAGGGAACACATGGTAACCATTTATCAGTAAGAAAAATATGCACAACTGAAGGTGCACACGCCGCCAAACCCATCATAAGAGGTGCAATACAATAAGTACTAGTTTTTATTGCACGCCTAGTCATATGCTTTATTCTCTCTTTATCTTCTTGTTCATTTGACATTGCAGGTAGAAGCACACTGTCGATTGCATTATTAATATTCCCAACAATTGTCCTTGGAAAAAGATCTGCCTTATTGTAAAATGCTAAATCTTCAGCAGAATATTTTTTTCCAATAATAAGTTGTCGAAGATTATTGTAAATCTTATCTATCAGAGCAGAAACAAGTAATTTCCATCCAAATGAAAAAAGACCTTTAAGACGTTCAAATGAAAAAACAAATTTTGGATGCCAGTGTACTGTTATCCATAATATAAATGTATCTACAGTAACTTTTGTAAGTTGTTGTGCAACAAGTGCCCATACCCCATAACCATTATAAGCCATCCATATTCCTACTACAGCAGCTATTAAAGTTCCTATTAGAGTTGCAAAAAAGAACTTACGAAATTGAAGTGTTTTGGAAATATAGGCTTGTTGAATATTTTTTACGCCTGATACTACGATTGTTAAACCTAAAGCTCGTACTATTGGTGTAAGTTCTAATCGTTTATAAAAATGAGCAATAAATGGCGAGCAAAAAAATAACAGTACATAAAGAATTATACAAAAGACTAAATTAGTATAGAAGACAGTTGAAAAATCAATGTCATCGGAATCTTTTTTTTGTACAAGCGAAGTACCAAGTCCAGAATCTACAAATACATTGAGTATGTTTATAAAAACAACTACTAACTCTATTGTTCCAAATTCTTCTACAGAAAGTATTCTAGCAAGGATAATGGAAACTATAAAAGCTACGAGTTGTGCCCCTGTACGCTCTAGAAAGCGCCAAAGCATGTTTGAAAATACATTTTGACGTGATACAGACATTTATTCTATCAGGTTAAAAAATTATTAGATTCATTAAAATTGTTTGAAGTTAAAACAAACTTCATCAGCGGACGATTTCCGTTGAAAACGAAAGTGAGGCGTAAAAAGATGAAAGCGAAGCATGCTGCCGAAACAAGCTATACACCTCTACCATCCGCTGTTACATGCTTGTAAAGCATTAATTATAATTTTATGACATTTAATATTTATATGCAATACGTTTTAAACATTTCTGTTTTAAACATTTCAATGACAATCTTAATAAAATCAGTTATAGTAACATATATGGAATTTTATATTGCGCAGGTAGCAACGGGGCGTGAAAACTCTTTTATAGAAAATATTAATAATAAAACCCCGGAACTGACGCTTAAACATAAATTTATTTATCTTACACGCGAACTTTTTATAAGACACCAGGGCAAAATTATAAAGGAACAACAGCCTGTTTTTCCTTCATATATAATCGTACAGAGTGAATCTGCCATAGACAACGACACACTTCTTGCTCTTAAACAGATGCCAGAGTTTTATCATTTTTTGAACAGTAATACTGACATTACTCCGCTCTCTGGCACTGATCTTGCTTTGATTAAGCATTTTATGGGACTTGGTCCGAAAATTGGTTCTTCGCTTGTAAGATTTGATGAAAACGACCGCATTGTAGTTATTGAAGGCCCTCTAAAGGGCATTGAAGGCAGTATTATCAAAGTAGACAAACGCAAACAACGAGCTAAGATTCGCGTTGAATTTGCAGGTACTGCTCACACTATGGATTTAAGTTTTGAGGATATTGAAAGGAAGGGGTAAAAAAGGTGTCACACGGATGCCTTTGTGCGTGAGCACAAATGTCAATAATTTCAAATTACGCAAAAGCCACGCAGGGGCTTATTCGAAATTGCTACGCAATTTCCTTAAATTTTGAATTGCATAAACAGAATGTAGTTGGAATTGTTTTTCGCGGACCAGAAGGTAAAAAAGCAATCATGCAGATTATGCGTGCTAAGACTCCTAAACCTGATCCAGATCTCGAAAAACGCATGAAAGCATTTGAAAAAGCTGTAAAAAACGGATTGTTTGAGAAAAATGCAAGGGTTTAATTTTTACATAGAACAGCTTACCGAAGATACAAACCATTATCTGAATGAACAAAAATTCAACTTTGAACGCTTCTCTTTACGGTAGGCTATGGAGCAACCGCGCAAGCGGGCCACTGGACTGAGCGACTGTAAGGAGCGAGGGAAGCGGCTGACCGCCAGGGAATTGCGGAACAGCCGACCCTGGCAGGCACGAAGTGACTGACAGGGGACCGCCCAAAATATTCGAAAAAATTCTTAAAAAAAGCAGTTTGAGTTATTGACACAAAAGCGCATTTCTTATATATTTTAATACATCAACGCCGCAGTAGCTCAGTTGGTAGAGCGCCGGACTGAAAATCCGTATGTCGTTGGTTCGATTCCAACCTGTGGCA
>JAEEGL015337710.1_pt1 | contig 11116 bp, 9 predicted proteins | sample 9134231 | NCBI WGS metagenome assembly JAEEGL01 (sample SAMN16246548, study PRJNA631951) | gut metagenome | biome: gut microbiome; feature: rumen; material: fiber-attached | host: Bos | place: Iran: Karaj | collected 2018-10
CAGGAGAAATATCTCCGGGGAAAGACGGTTCAGGGAAGTACGGCCGGTGCCCTTCTGAACGTCCTGGAAGAGAGGAAGAGGAAACTTCAGGAAATTGAAGATTATTCCGAGAACCGGAGCCGGAAGGAAAAAGAATGCCTTGCGGTAAGGAAGCAGATGACCGAAGCGGCTATCGAACTTTCCGGAATCCGGAGAAAAGCTGCGAAAGAAATCGAAATCCGGATGGAACAGGCGCTTTCGGAACTGAATTTCAGGAAGGTCCGGTTCGAAGTGCGGATTGACAGTGATTCCGATACGTTCACTTCCAGGGGAATCGACGACGTCTGTTTCTGTATTTCTCTCAACGAAGGCGAAGACGTACGGCCTCTGGAGCAGATTGCCAGCGGCGGCGAACTGTCCCGGATCATGCTGGCGGCCAAGACGCTCTTTGCCGACCGGGAAGACATCCATACTTTTCTTTTTGATGAAATTGACAGCGGCATCAGCGGGGAAACAGCATGGCGCGTCGCGCAGAAGATGGCGGTCCTTGCTGAAAACCACCAGCTTCTGTGCATTACGCATCTTCCGCAGATCGCGGCGATGTATGACAGTCACTTTGAAATATTTAAAGAAACCTGTGCCGGCCGGACGCTGACCAGGATCAGGGCGCTGTCCCCGGAAGACAGCATATCGGAACTGGCAAGGCTCCTGGGCGGCGCCGAATCGGGGCCTGCAGCCAGGAATAATGCCGAAGAACTCAGACAGACAGCCGTGCGGTTCAAATCAGCCGCCGGTATTGGGGAAAAAGCGGAATGAGTATTTACGATACTTTGAATAAAGAGCAGCGCGAGGCGGTTTTCCATACGGAAGGACCGCTTCTTATTCTGGCCGGTGCGGGAAGCGGCAAAACCCGTGTCATAACGCACCGGATCGCGTATCTTCTCGAAGAAATGAATGTGAATCCCTGGAATATTCTGGCGATTACATTTACAAACAAGGCGGCCCGTGAAATGCGGGACCGCGTCGACCAGCTGATCGGCTTCGGCGCGCAGTCCGTGTGGGTCTCCACGTTTCATTCCATGTGCGTCCGGATGCTGCGCCGTTATGTGGAACGCCTGAAAACGGATGAAAACGAGTATCCGGGGATGGGGGAGCTCTCCTATACTTCCGGGTTTACGATCTATGATACCGACGACCAGAAAAGCCTGATCAAAGAGGTATATAAAGCACTCGGGATCAATCCGAAAGAATATGCGCCGCGCGCCGTGCTTTCCGCAATTTCTTCCGCGAAAAACGAACATCAGACGCCGGCGCGCTACAGACAGGAAGAAGCGGCGGACTACCGGACGCGCATGATCGCAGACGTCTATGACGCGTATCAGACAGCGCTGATGAAAAACAACGCCATGGACTTTGACGATCTGCTGATCCGTACTGTCGAACTGTTCAACAGCTGCCCCGAAGTGCTTGAAGGATATCGGAAACGCTTCCGCTACATCATGGTCGATGAATACCAGGACACCAATACCGTCCAGTTTGAACTGGTGCACCTTCTTGCGGGCGATCACGGAAATCTCTGCGTAGTGGGCGACGACGATCAGTCCATTTATAAATTCCGGGGCGCGAACATCAGGAATATTCTGGATTTCGAGAAGGTTTACCCGGACGCTTTTTCCGTTCGCCTGGAGCAGAATTACCGCTCTACCCAGAACGTGCTGGATGCGGCCAATGCAGTGATTAAAAACAATGAAAACAGGAAGGATAAACGCCTGTGGACCGACCGCGGGGAAGGAGGCCTGATCCGGTTCCGCGAGTTTTATTCGGCGCCGGAGGAAGCGGCTTTTGTCGCGGAGGATATCGCTTCGCGTAAACGTGCCGTTCCCGGTGCGTCGTTCAGGGATTTTGCGGTCCTTTACCGGACCAACGCGCAGTCGAGGCTCCTGGAGGAAAAACTGCTGATGGAAGCTGTTCCGTACGACATCGTCGGCGGAGTCAATTTCTACGAGCGCCGGGAAATCAAAGACCTTCTGGCTTACCTTAAAACCATAGACAATGCGCGGGACGACCTTGCCGTCGGAAGGATCCTCAACGTACCCCGGCGGGGCATCGGCCAGACCACCATCGGGCGGGTTGCCGGGTATGCGGCTGAACAGGACGTCGACCTCTTTACGGCGCTGGAATACGCCGGAAATATCCCCTCTGTCGGCGGCGCGTCAAAGAAGATCCTGTCTTTTGTCGAATTGATTTATAATCTGAGGGCCTTTTCCCGGACGGCGACCCTGGCTGAACTGCTGCAGGAAATCCTGGACCGGACCGGATATGAAGATGAGATCCGCGACGCCGGTGAAGAGGATGCCGAGAGCCGGATCCAGAATATCAGCGAACTGATTTCAAAGGCAGTCGCGTTTGAAGAGAATTTCGCAGACCGCGGCGGGGACGGAATTGATGAGGATATCCCGGCGCGGAGCGTATTGTCCGCTTTTCTGGAAGAAGTGGCCCTGATTTCGGATATCGACGAATACCGGGGCGACGAAAAAGGAGCGGAAGGCGATAAGGACCGGGTTGTCCTGATGACGCTGCATATGGCAAAAGGACTTGAATTCCCTCACGTCTACATCACCGGTCTGGAAGAAGGTCTGTTTCCGAGCAGTATGTCGATCGACAGTTTCGACGATGATGAAATCGAGGAGGAACGGCGTCTGGCTTACGTCGGCATCACCAGGGCCAAGGACGACCTGACACTGTGCTGCGCCGCTTCCCGGATGCTGCGCGGAGAAGTGCGCTATTCACCTGTTTCCCGTTTTGTCCGGGAAATCCCCGTGAAGCTCATGGATGAGGCGCCGGCTAAAAAACGGACAGATTCCGCCGCGGACAGGTTTTCCGGCGAATCATATTCTGAAACGGCTTCTGTCTCAGGACCGGCCAGAGACCGCCGCCTGAAAGCTGTTTACGTCAAACCGCATACAGCGGAAGAGCGGAAACCATTCATAGCGAAAAGTCTTTCGGACATCAAGAAAGGTATGCCGGTGCAGGCCGGGACGAAGCCTGATTATGAAGCCGGCGACAGGGTGGAACATATTAAATACGGGGCCGGGACAGTTCTGAAACTGGAGGAAGGTCCGCGTGATTATAAAGTAACCGTGCTGTTTGACGGAGCCGGGCAGAAGGTAATGTATGCGGCTTTTGCAAGGCTGAAAAAACTGGGGTGACTGTTATGAACGGTAAATATCACACGCTGACTGTTATTCTGGCCGTACTTGGCGCGATCGCGGCTGTATTTCTTGCGGTCTGGGCCCTGTACCTGTTTTTTGCGCCGAAGTATTATATCGGATATGACGATGAAGCAGGCGGAAGAAACAGCGAAGAAGACGATGGGGACGACGATGCCTGCGAGGAATGAAACCCCCTGTCCTCATTTCGGGATTTGCGGAGGATGCCGTTATCTGAATCTGCCGTATGAAGACCAGCTTGCCGTAAAAGACCGGGCTGTCCGTGAAAAACTTGAGGCGGCGGTTTTGGCCTGTGCGAAATACGTCGGAGAGGAAGAGACGGCGCCTTACCGCGATGTGAATCAGTGGCTTGCCCCGATTACGGAAAGCCCTCGCATTTTCGGTTATCGGAATAAAATGGAGTTTTCATTCGGAGACGCCGAAAAAGGAGGACCTCTGGAACTTGGCCTTCACCAGAAAGGCAGTTTTTACAACATCGTGACGGTAGACAGGTGCCGGATCGCCGACGGGGACTACAGGGCAATCCTGCTGCTTACCCGTGATTATTTCAGAGGTAAAGCGTTTCCGTTTTATCACAAAAAGACCCATGAAGGATATCTGCGTCACCTGCTGGTGCGTAAAGCCCTTCATACAGGCGATATCCTGATCGATCTCGTCACGTCTTCGCAGGCACCTGCCGAAGAGGAACAGATGCTTGCGGAATACCGGGATCTGCTGCTTTCTGTGCCGGTCAGCGGTACGGTCGCAGGGATCCTGCATACGGTAAACGACAGCCAGGCGGATATTATCCGCGATGACGGAACGACGGTCCTGTATGGGAAAAGCGAATTCGAGGAAACACTGCTCGGGCTGCGTTTTAAAGTGACGCCGTTTTCTTTTTTCCAGACAAACAGCTACGGCGCGGAGACGCTGTATTCCATGGCCCGTTCGTTCCTGAAGGATGAACGCTTTGATACCGTTTATGACCTGTACTGCGGCACCGGAACCATCACACAGTTAATGGCGCCGGCCTGCAGCAGAATATACGGCGTCGAGATCGTACCGGAAGCCGTGGAAGCCGCACGGGAGAATGCGGCCCGCAACGGAGTGGAGAATTGTTTCTTCTATTGCGGCGACGTTTTTGACGTGCTGGACGCCATTCCGGAGAAACCGGACATGATTATCCTGGATCCGCCCCGCGACGGCGTTCATAAAAAAGCTCTGCAGAAAATCCTTTCGTACAGGGTGGATTCAATTCTGTATATTGCGTGCAAGCCGGACAGTTTCGCCAGAGACCTGCCTGCATTCTTCGGCGCCGGCTACCGCCCGGTACGCGCCGGTCTCGTCGATGAATTCCCATGGACGGACAATGTCGAACTGGTGACGCTTCTGAAAAGAAAATCCGGGAATGAGACCCGGAGTATCCTGGACATCCCGTAATAACTTCGTATTGGGCAGCTTTGAAAACTGTAAATGTGATAAGCATACTCAGGGTCGGTATTATGAAAAGAAAAGCGAGGTTTAACCCTGTATCCTGCATATACTGGGGCGTGCTGCTCGCTGTCAGAGTTTTTTATTATATCTGTCTGGGAATCGGATCCACGACAAATGACACAGCTTCATTTGTTGACTGGAGTATCAGCAGCTGTCAGCGCACACCGGGATATCCTCTGCTGATTGATGTTTTTCAGCTGCTGATGGGGGAGGAGTATTACCGGGGCGTATTTTTGTTTCAGGCAGCAGTCTCTTATTTTTCCTTATTTTTCCTGTTCAGGTGTATTTATATGCTGCTTAACAGGAATGCGGACCGGAAATCAGAAATCATTTCAGGAATTGATAAAGGGTCGGCTGCCGCATATGTGCTGGTCTTTTTATATGGATGCTGTCCTGTGACAGCAGGGTGGGATACCTATATACTGGCTGAGTCATTAGCGGTTTCAGTGACCGTTTTCTTTTTATATTATTCGATTAGATTTATCTATTCATTTGATATCAGGTACGGAATTGCGGCAGTCATTGTGTCGTTTGCAGCAACGGCAGTTAAAACGGCGCTGTTTGTTTACACAATAGATTTGTTTATATTATTCATTCTGATTCTTTTGTTTGACAGAAGAAGACTGGGTATGGGCGAGTGGATAAAACTGTTCGCGGTAATGGGCGCCGTGTCTGTCCTGTATATTGTCTGGATGAGTATCATTTATCACTATACAGGTGTGTTCAGTTTCGCAATATACAGTGTTAAGCACGGGGTTATCAAAACCCTGCAGACCGGGTTATTCATGAATTATCATGATCCGGAAACAGTGGCTGAAATAAAGAGTATTATTGTTGAAAATAACTGTAAAATTTCAAACTGGTCGGTAGTATGGCCGATTTTCGAACTGTTTGATAACATGGCAGGCGTTAACAGTTTTGCCCGGGAATGTTTAAGGTCTGATCCGGCCGGGTATTTTGCCTATCAGATGAGACTGATTTTCAGTACCGGTGACGAAGTATTCTGGCTTTATTACCCGCCGGCCGGTGCTGTACGGGTTATCCAGGCGGCGTATGATTCGTTCCTTACCGTGAGGACAGTTTGCTGTACCGCGGCAGTTACAGGGCTGCTCCTGGTGATCCGGTGGATAGCCGACAGGAAGATCCCATATGATCTCTGCGGTTTTTTCGGGGGATCAGTGTCAATTATTGTTTCTGTATACTGGGGCTCGTATTCGGCCTGGGGCAGACTGCTGGTTTTTATTCTGCCGTTTTTTGTCTGCAGCGTCAGCCTGATCATCCGTGAAGGATATTTGTGTTTTAAGAGTATCACGCACAAATATCGGAATTCTTAATCATCCTTTAATTCTTCATCAATTTTGTTTTTATGTATGCCTTTTATGATGGGAGCATAGAAACGATGCAGCCGGAAGACAAAAGTCCGAAGGCAATACTCAATAGATTGATGGAGGATGGAAGATGGAAAACTTCGAAATGGTTGAAAAGCTCGTTGAAAAAGCAGGCGTAAGCTACGAGGAGGCAAAAGCAGCACTGGAAGAAAGTGGCGGCGATATCCTGGATGCCATGATTATCCTTGAGAAAAAACGCAAAGCAGCGGAAGAAAACAAAGAGCCGGAAGTCAAAGCCGCAGAAGTATCAGCTGAAGCCGTAAACCGGAATGCCGGATCCGAAACCCGGAACGATGAATTTGAAAGCCGGAAAGAAGAGTGGAAAAAAGAAAGGAAGAGCGGCTGGGATAATTTCAAGGCGGAAGTAAAGCGGATTGCAGAACTCAGTGTCCGGAATACTTTCCAGGTACGTAGAAAAGGCGAAACCCTGATCGCGATACCGACACTGGCCCTGATCGCTCTGCTGATATTTGCTTTCTGGTTTACCCTCATCCTGGTTGTCATCGGGTTATTCTTCGGATGCAGGTACAGTTTTGAATCCAAAAGCAAAACGGCTGAAACTGTAAATGAATTCCTGGATAAAGCGGCTGATACGGCCGAAACCATTAAAAAGGATTTTTCGCAGGAAAAAACGGAGTAAGAAGCATCCGCGGATAATGAATCCGGGTTTATCTGACAATGCAGAAACGGCGGGGTTCCGGAAGGAACCCCGCCGCTGATTTTCAGGACTGCTAAATTTCAATACTTCCGCCGTCCGTCAGTGTCCTGCCCTCAAGGCGCAGGAGTTTTTCGGCCATCAGGCGGGAAAGACCGCCGTTAATGATAGAAACATATACCAGGTCTTCCGTATTCTCAGCCGCATCCGCGGGCGCGTCGGCGTGATCGAGGATTTTGCCGGCCGTCTGCCGGACGCCTTCGACAAAATTCTCAGTGGCGGTATGCTGCAGGATGGCATAGTGGTCATAACGGCTGCGCGCTTCTTCCTCCGACATTCCGATGGGCATGAATTTCCGGATCATCGTGATGCTGAGGCTCTGCTTGAGCAGACAGATCATAATAAGGTAAGCGATGTGAATCCGGTAGTACTTCTTTTTTATTGGCTCCGGCATAATTTTTTTGCGTACGTAATTGTTGATGGCAGCCGCCGTAATCAGCTCATCCTCCACCAGTTCGGGCGGGATATAATTGAAATAATCACGGAGCAGCAGGAGCACCTGTTCCATATAGAGGCCGAAGTTCGGGATATTCTCCCAGGCCGGCAGCCGGAAAGTATCGATATACTTTTCCCATCTCCGCAGTTTTCCCGCTATTAACGCCTTATCGAATTCCATGATTGTCTCTGCAGGTTCCTTTTCTGAATATTTCCAGTGGAATATATACAATATTAGCGCACATTGTTCTTTGAGACAAGATAAAAAGCGTTTTCGGACGCTTGACTGGACCTGATGGATTTGTTAATCTTGTCTATAAGATTAGATAAAATAATCCGGAGGATTTCCGGTATTTTTTATTCCGGATGAGTAGCAGCGGGTTTTCTTATTGTAGGAGGAAGATTATGGCATATGTTATTGCAACAGATTCCGGATGCGACGTCGCGCCTGCCGTTCTGAAGGAATGGGGTGTCATCTGCGCAGACCTGACCTTCCGTTTTGAAGGAGAAGAAGCAGAATACACCAACCGGGAAATGTCTCCCAAAGCGTTTTATGATAAAATGCGGGCCGGCGGTATGGGCAGGACGTCCGCGGTCAACTCGGAGAGCTTCAAGGACCTGTTCCGCCCCGTGCTCGAAGCAGGGAACGACATTCTCTATATCGGTTTTGATTCCGGGATCAGCGCCACCAGTGAGCACGGGATTCTGGCGGCCAGGGAACTGGCAGAGCAGTATCCCGAACGCAGGATTATTGCGATCGATACTCTTTGTGCATGCGGCGGCCAGGGTATGCTGGTAAAACTCACTGTTGAGAAAAAAGCCGCGGGCGCAGACCTGCAGACAGCCGAGGCATTTGTGCGGAATCTTTGCCCGTCTGTTGCGACCTGGTTTACCGTGGATGACCTGGTTTATTTGAAGCGCGGCGGCAGAGTCAGCGCGGCAGCGGCTTTTGCCGGAAATCTCCTCGGTATCCGTCCTGTCCTGCATGTAGACGACAATGGCAAACTGCAAAGCGTTTCCAAAGCCCGCGGCCGCAAGGCATCTCTGGCGGCGCTGGCGGATGTGTATGCGGCTGACGGAAGGGCAGTGGGAGAAGACGGCAGGGTTTCCCGCGAATCCCGGGACGGGGCTCCTTACGTGATCAACCATGCAGATGCCCTGGAGGACGCTGAATATCTCGAAATGCTTATTGAGAAAAAGACCGGACGGAAAGCCGAGTTCATCATGGACGTAGGCCCTGTCATCGGCTCCCATACAGGCCCCGGAATCATCGTTTTAAGCTTTGCGGCTTCCAAACGCTGATGATCGCCGGCTGTGCCGGACTGACTGAATAAATAAAAAAAGACCTGCGGTAAACCGGTACCGCAGGTCTTTTTTACTGTGTTACGGATTCTATCTCAGAAAGTGCTTTCCGGATGCGTTCACGCACCGTTCCGGCGATCTGGCTGGTTTTCAGGTGTGCATATTCTTCATACGGGATCGGGGCAAGGTAGCGGACGTAAGTTTTTACCGGGCCGAAGCAGGAACTGTTGAACGGTTTATAGGAATCAAACAGCGCCACCGGGACAATCGGCATCCGGGCCATCTGGGCCAGTTTAAAACTTCCGGGTTTAAACTCGTCCAGCGTATTCTTTTTTCCGGCTGAATAGACGCCTTCCGGAAAGATGATGCAGCGCTGTCCCGAAGCGACCTGCGCCGCACGCTCTTTAAAAAGGAGAATGGTCTGTTTCAGGTCGTCAATTTTGATTCTTCCGCCATGAAGAAGATCCGTAAACTGGCTGACTACAGGTCCGTGGGAGGCTTTATCGTCAATGATGAACGAAAGCGGCTTGTTATGCGTCAGCACTATGCCCAGGACGTCGTATTTCCCCTGATGATTCGGATATAAAAAGTATCCGCCCTGTTCCGGCAGATTTTCAGTTCCATCTGCGACAGTACGGATAGCACCGCTGCACCGGATAATCTCGACGATATGCCTCGCCAGGGCATAGCGTTCCTCCTCCGAGTATTTCTCCGGATTATCTGCGTAACGCTGCATTTTTCGCATAAGGTACGGGATTCGGAACAGATTAATGAAAATGACAAAATAAAAACGGAACATAATAGCAATTCTGTAAGACCTGAAAGACATTTTTCCTGCCTTCAGCATACCATAGTTTTTCCGGCGTTACATAATAAAAGTGAAATTTTTCTGTCAGGATGATATGCTGAACTAGAATTACTGATGACGTTGAAACCGGTCCTGTACAGGCCGGCCAGATACTGATTATTGCAACAGGGGTGACGTAATGCTGAAGAAATGGATCAGGAAGCGGATCAGGGAACTGAGGGACGAGAAACTGCGGTACGGAGAGCATATCCCGGAGTATTATACTTCTCTGGAACATTTGGAAGACATATTTGACCGGAATGCGCGTCAGATGGCGTTCGCGGCGGAAAACCTGCAGGAAGCCGAAGCATGGAAAAAAGACTTACGGGAAAGACTCCGGGAGATTACCGGCATTTCCCGTCTGGTACGCGCGGAATTATCACCGCGGCTTCTGGAAACAGTCCGGAAAGACGGTTACAGCCGTGAAAAGTGGCTGATTCAGACTGAACCGGATATCTGGATGCCGTTTTATGTCCTGGTGCCGGACGGACGCAAAGACGGAGCAAAGCTCCCCTGTATAATCGCGCCGCACGGTCATAAGAGCAGCGGGAAAAACGGTGTGGCCGGACGGACGGAAATACCGTGCGTCGATGAGGTCATCCGGGAAACCCGGCTCGCGTACGGTCCGGAATTCGCTAAACGCGGATATATGGTATTCTGTCCGGATGCCCGCGGGTTCGGTGAAAGGCGGGAGAGTGTAAGGCAGGGAGATTCGGCAGGACGTTTCATGAACGGGTGCTGTGAACAGTTAAATCATATGGCCATCCCTTTAGGACTGACGCTCTGCGGCATGTGGATTTTTGACCTGATGCGGCTTACTGATTATATACTGACCCGGGAAGACTGTGATCCGGACCGGATTGCCTGCGCCGGACTTTCCGGCGGCGGTATGCAGACGCTGTATTTTACTGCGCTGGACGACCGGATCAGGTGCTGTGTCATAAGCGGATATTTTTACGGGGTAAAGGAATCGCTTCTTGAAATGCCCGGCAGCTGCAGCTGCAATTATGTGCCGCATATGTGGGAAACCTGCGATATGGGCGACGTGGGCGCCCTCATAGCGCCCAGGCCGATGCTGGTGGAAACCGGGAACCAGGATCCGCTGAGCGGCAGGCGCGGGACAGAGAACGTTAAAGAACAACTGGAAATTACAGAAAAGGCGTTCCGGCTGTACGGTGTGCCGGAACGCCTCGTATGGCATATTTTCGACGGCCCTCACCGCTGGGACGGTGAAAAGACCCCCGGTTTTATCGGACAGTATCTGTAAACGGAGGACAGTACCGGCGTTTGTTAACCCGCGTTTGCGGTGCTGTGGTAAAAGGCCCGGTCGTCGATCAGGATGTCGGCATCTGAATCAGAATCTTCGTTGAAGATCACTGCTTTTAAGGTATCGATGTACGCGAAAGCGTTGCCGCCGATTTCATCTCCGGGGCTGACAATAATCGTTTCCAGTTTTTTCGCATACTCGAACGCTCTGCCTGCCAGCGTGACGTTTTCTTCAAGCGTCAGGTTTTTCAGGCCGGTGCAATAGGAAAACGCGCTGCTGTCAACGAATGAATCCTGCGGGATTGTCAGGCTTTCCGGAAGTTTCGAGTATTCAAAGGAGCGGGAAAGCAGCCTGATATCGTCCGGGAGGACGACCGTCCCTGATATTTTGGCGTACTGGAAAGCACAGGCGGAGATTTCCCTGACGGTTTCCGGAATCACCAGATCTTCGAATTCACAGTATTCAAAAGCACTGTATCCG
>JAEEGL015817427.1_pt1 | contig 11116 bp, 10 predicted proteins | sample 9134231 | NCBI WGS metagenome assembly JAEEGL01 (sample SAMN16246548, study PRJNA631951) | gut metagenome | biome: gut microbiome; feature: rumen; material: fiber-attached | host: Bos | place: Iran: Karaj | collected 2018-10
CATTCGTCGTTGTCGGCCAAATTTTCGCAGGCTAAGATACGGGCATAGACATTAAGGGTCAAATCTGCCTTGCTAGCGTCCTTGGTCCAAGGCGAGCCACCTCCAATAGGTGCGGCGGTAGAATAAAAGTCACAGGCCAATTTTCGCCCTGTAATGCCGCAGTCTGCGATGGAACTGTGATAAGTGTACCGTCCGGTGCCGTTTACTATTATGCGTTCTGGTCTTTCACCCAAGACAGATACAATCAGATCCGTCAGGTCTTCATCCTGTAACATCGGGATTGCCACAATAGCGGTTTCTATCCGGTCATCATTAAGGGTAATTTGGGTCTTTATGTCCAACCCCAGATTATCGGATCGACGTGCCACTGTGTACAGGGCATCGTTTAGCTTTCGTGCAAGGAATAATTCCCTGTTTATCTTACCTTCGCCTTTGCAGGCATACCCCACAAACACGCCTTGATCGCCCCAGCCGTCGTGATCAACCCCTTTGGCGATGTCGGCAGATTGTATGCCGATCATGTTGATAACTTTGATTTGCGCTGGATCAATAGCATATTTGCCCCATATGGATGCGTAACGTTCATCATACCCGATCTTTGATAGGGCAGACTTAACATAGGTGGTCAAATCGCCTAGTAGGGCAGAAGTGGTAACCTCGCCGCCAAGGACGACAGTATTATCCTTGATCATCACTTCAACGGCGTATCTTGTATGTGGGGCTTGTTCGATTAACCGATCCAAGATATAACTTGAAATGTAATCGGCAATTTTATCTGGGTGTCCCAACGACACCGCTTCGGCTGTTCTTTGCATGATTTACTCCTTTGGTTTTGCAAGTTGAACCAAAGGTGGATTGCGGCGTTGTACCACGCATAATGCACGTTGAAAAACGGGAAATAAGCATAACAACTCCTTTTTTAGTCCATTTATAAGGCAGGACAAGTCAGGTTAAATCCACCTTTATGTTTGTTATGATAGTAGTTTCGTGTTAAAAAATCAAGGCCAAACCCATCAATAAAATCTGCTACGACACGCAGAATCTCGGGATAGACGCATTTTCTTTATAAAATTATTCACAAAGTCCTTGACTTGTGCGGATTTTAGATATAATATATGCCCTGTCATTCGGGCATAGTTCAGTCGGTAGAACAATGGACTGTTAATCCATATGTCACTGGTTCGAGTCCAGTTGCCCGAGCCAAGATTTCCGCGGTTTCCGCGGATTTTTTATATTAAAAATTTGCGGCAATATGTTCCGGCACATAGGGGTCAAAAATATCCAAAAATGATGTCGTTTTTTCTGACCAAATTTGATGTCAAAAAATGGGGTGTAAAAACACCATAATTTTGCGTATGCAAACACGTATGTCTGGGTGTTGCGTATGTCAGCGTATAACTTTTGCAAAAAAATGGGCAATAAAAAGCAATAAACAGCATAAAAAACGCGCACTTTTTTCCAAAAATTGTAGCCAGTGTTCGGCGAATAAATATTAAAAAACCGCAGATTTCTGCGGTTTTTTCCGAAACTTTTTCCTGAACTGCTCCAAATTTAACAGTCCGTTGTTCTACCGACTGAACTATGCCCGAATAACGCGACATATAATAACCATAAAATCCGCACAAGTCAAGGACTTTGTGAAGATTTTGCAAAGAAAATTCATATACCGCAAGAATCCGCCTTTTAGGGCATTTTTTGCCAAGGTGTAGACTTGGTGTAGACGAGAAAAAATCAGGTAAAAATCACGAACTGTTTTAGCAAAAATACTCCGTATTATTCCGTTGTTCTCGGAAAATATAAAAAAAGAAAATATCAAACAATATTTGGTTTTATTGGTTCGTATTCAATTTATAATAGAAATATGATACAGAAAGATTGTTGACGCTTATTCCATTGTTCTGTTTGGAACGCTTGCTTTTAATTAAATAATCGTGTAGGATTTTGAGCAAAGGAAACTTATGAAAGTAACAGCTGGAATATTTAGAAAAAACAACTCAGTATTGTTGATGCGGCGCGCCCCAACAGAACCTTTGGCAGGCGAGTGGGAATATCCTGGAGGTAAATTTGAAGATGGTGAAGACGGTCCGATTTGTTTGCATCGTGAATTAAAAGAAGAATTGGGAATTGATGCCAACATAGGCAAGTTAATAACCGTTGCAAAACTTCAATTAAATTCCGGTAAAGAGTTAGAATTATATGCGTATGAAGTTTTAGATTATTCCGGAGATATAACACTGAAAGTGCATGATCAACAAGAATGGGTGGAATTCACAAATCTGTTACAACATTCGCAATTACCTGCTGATTTAATCATATCAAAAACATTAGTAAACCAAGGAAGTAAATTATGAGTGCGGCGTTTTATCAAAATGATATCAATTCATTCAAAAATCAAAATAGTGAAGAAATCTTCGGTATCATAGCGCACAACGATGAATATGATTCTGGGGCAAAACAGAAAGACGCATGGATTGCACAAATTGATATATTGAAACGTGCATTAAGCAAAATTGATCGTGGTAGTATTTTATTTGAATATACTTTGCCACGTGTTGGTGGTCGTACAGATAATATATTGCTCATAGATAATACAATATTCGTTTTGGAATTTAAGGTTGGTACAGATACTTACGACAGCGAAGCAATAAGACAAGTCAGAACATACTGTTTTGATTTAGCAAATTATCATGAAGAAAGTCGTGATTGTAAAATAGTTCCAATTTTGCTTGCAACAGGTGTTGTTGGTATCTCGCATAAAGCACCAGAAGATGTCATCTTGACTAATGGTGATGATTTGGCGGATATAATTTTAGCAAATGTTGATGGTAGTAATACCCAAATTGATGCGACTAAATGGGCAAATTCCAGATATGTGCCCACTCCGTCTATCATAGAAGCGGCTGAGATTTTATATAATAATCATTCTGTTGCTGATATCGCGCAAAACAGTGCAGCAGAAAATCTTACAAAGACGTCCGATGCGGTTCAGAAAGTTATCGAACAATCAAGACAAAAGGGCCAAAAATCGATTTGCTTTATTACTGGTGTGCCGGGCGCAGGTAAAACGCTGGCAGGGCTAAATATCGCGATAGAAAATCAGAAAACAACTGGCCAGAATTATTCTTGCTTTTTGACCGGTAATCAACCTTTGGTTTCGGTATTGCGTGAAGCTTTGGCGGCGGATGATAATAGGCAGAACGGAACGCAAATTACAGAGGCACGTAACAAAGTTAAATCATTTATTCAAATAATACACCATTTTCGTGACGCTTCTTTGGATAATTTAGATGTGCCGCCGGTGGATAATGTGGTTATCTTTGACGAGGCACAACGTGCCTGGACGCAACCGATGTTGTCCAACTTTATGCAGGAGAAGAAAACTGCGGTCTTAAATAGATTAACAGATGAACAACGTACGCATTTCTTATCTATGAGTGAACCAGAAATGCTGATTGATTATATGGACAGACATGACGATTGGGCTGTTATAGTATGTTTGGTCGGCGGCGGACAAGACATCAATACGGGTGAAGCCGGTATTCAGGAATGGTTTGAATCTTTAAGACGTTCGTTCCCAGATTGGAATGTGTATGTTTCCAACAATATCACCACAAAAGAATACTTGGGGGATAAATCATTTACGGAACTTACTGCTGGATTGAAATGTGAAACAATAGACAAATTGCATTTATCTGTTTCACTTCGTGCGCATAGAACGACAGATGTGGCGAGTTTTGTTGACTCGTTGTTGGACAATAATGCTGAAGAAGCGTCAGAAATATATAAACGTTTATCAGGATTGTATCCAATTTATATTACTCGCGATTTGAATAAAGCAAAAAAATGGGTTAGAGAGCAAACAGAGGGCAAAACACTACGTCATGGATTGATTGCCAGTTCAAATGGACGCAGATTACGTGCTGATGGTATTTGGATTGAATGCAAATGCAAACCGGAAAAATGGTTTTTAGCCGGACGTGATGATATTAAATCTTCTTACTTTATGGAAGAAGCGGCCAGTGAATTTGATATCCAGGGTTTGGAAATAGATTATGCGGTGGTTGCATGGGATGCGGATTATAGATATGTGAATGGTGAATTCGAATATTTCAAACCAAGTGGTTCACGCTGGTTAACAATAAATCAAGAAGACAAGAAACGTTATCTGAAAAACGCATATCGCGTTTTACTGACACGTGCCCGCGAAGGTTTTGTTATATTCGTTCCACATGGCGATGATTCCGACACCACCCGCCAATGCCATTTTTACGATGAATTATGGAAATATTTAAAAAAAGTTGGTATAGATGAGTTGTAATACAAAAAGGATTAACAATGCCAGAAATAAAATGTCCAAATTGTGGGAAAACATTTACTGTTGATGAATCAGGTTACGCTGCCATCGTGGCACAGGTTAGAGATGGTGAGTTCCATAAATCTATTGAAGAAAGACTGAAACAGTTTGAAAAGGAAAAAGCGAACGAACTGAAACTGGTCGAAACCACTGCTAAAATGGAAAAAGAACAAACTGTAGCGGAATTAAAAAGCCAGATAGAGAATTTGAAAGCTAAATTGGATTCTAGTGAGAAAGATACGACCATAGCAGTTAACAAGGCGTTGCAGCAATCCAGTGATGCGCTGGCAGAAAAAGACAAGAAGATAATGGAATTACAAAATAATCTTAACAATTCCGAAAAAGACAAATTGTTGAAAGAAGAATCTTTGAAAAATCAATTTGCTGCCACAATAAAAGAAAAAGATGCGGAAATTGCTTTTTATAAAGATATGAAAACAAAGATGTCAACCAAAATGGTGGGCGAGAGTCTGGAACAACACTGTGATATCGAGTTTAACAGATTGCGCCAAACGGCATTTCCAAACGCATATTTTGAAAAAGATAATGATGCAAAAACTGGCAGTAAAGGTGATTTTATATTCAGGGACTATGTTGATGGGACAGAATATATATCCATTATGTTCGAAATGAAAAACGAGATGGATACAACCGCAACAAAACATAAAAACGAAGACTTTTTCAAAGAATTGGATAAAGATCGTAAAGAAAAGGGGTGTGAATATGCAGTTTTGGTATCTTTATTAGAAGCCGATAACGAATTGTATAATGGGGGCATAGTTGATGTGTCGCATAAATATGACAAAATGTATGTTGTGCGTCCGCAATGTTTTATTCCAATTATAACCTTGTTACGAAATGCAGCGTTAAATTCTGTTCAATACAAACGCCAGATTGCCGAATATAAACAGACGAACATTGATGTGTCGAATTTCGAAAAAGAAATGAATGAATTTAAAGAAAAATTTGGCAGGAATTATTCATTGGCTAGCAAACGCTTTAAAGAAGCTATTGAAGAAATAGACAAAACGATCACACATTTAAATAAAATCAAGGAGGCTTTACAGGGTTCAGAAAACAACCTGCGGTTGGCAAATGACAAGGCGCAAGATTTATCAATCAAACGCTTGACCAAAAACAACCCCACGATGACTAAAGCATTTGAAGATTTAAAAGAGGAGTAAAAGCTGTGTATTTATATTCTTTAAAAATAAAGGGCTTTAGAAAAATATGTGATACAGAGGTTTTGTTTTCCCCAAATGCAACATTTCTGATAGGCGCCAATAATGCGGGCAAGAGCAGTGTGTTAGCTGCTTTACAACTATTTTTAAGCAGCAAAGATAAAACGGGGGTTGAAGATTTTTATAAGGCTTCAGACAATAAAGACCCTGTGGACATAATAGAGATTATTGGTGAATTTCGTGGGGTAAATAAGGATATTATCAATGATAAAGAGTGGCGAGGGTTTAATGCCAGAAGAGTTTTCCCGATTTATAATGAACATGGTGAAATAGTCGATTATAAATTTAAATATAAGCGTGAGTTTTATCTTGATGGAAGCAAAGCTAGATCTTATATGGAGGGGAGGCACGCAAACCCAAAAGAACAATTTATTGTAGGTAACAGAACGACTTGGAATGATTTAATGGGAGCGGGATTGCCGAGAAATAAAATACCGGTCGCAGATGATGATTTAGATGCAAAAGTTCCAAAAGACATACTTTTGCAGATGGAAGATGTTGAAGAATTTTGGGATGTTATTGAAGACGATATAGAGTGGCAGGAAAATCCTGGAGGGATATCTAATAACATTCTTTCAAGATTGCCTCAATTATTACTAATCCCGCCATATGATAATATTGAAGAATATGGAGAAAAGAAGGGAACCCTAGCAACGGTTTTACAAGAGATATTTCAAGAAACTACACAAAACTCTGAAAGTTATGCTACTGCTAAAGCGGCATTATTGGATCTGGAGAAAGAAATGAGCCCTGATAATCCAGACTCTCTAATACAACATATGATTTCAGAGTTAAATGTTACAGTGTCATCCATCTTCCCAGGGGCAAGCGTGATTGCTAGTGCCAGCCTTTCTTGTGATGATGTATTAAATCCTAAATACAAAGTTGAGTTTGGAAGTAATGTAAAAACAAAGGTTGGATACCAAGGAACGGGCCAAATAAGATCTGCAGTATTGGCTTTGTTGCAATACAAAGAAGAAAGAGATCGTCGCAACGGCAATAATAATAAAGATTTGATAATTGGTTTTGAGGAACCAGAATTATATTTGCATCCACATATGGCTTATTTAATGAAAGAGGTTATTTATAAACTGTCTGAAAATTGTCAAATAGTGTGTTCAACACATTCTCCGTATATGATAGACCTGTCAAAAGATAGGAAACAGATATTAAATAGGTTGTCTGTAATTCATGATGAAGATGGTGTTGAGCAAACAAAAATAGAAGCTTTTAACATATCACCTGCATACGAAAGTTTACAAGAAGATGAAAAATCATATCTAAAAATGTTGTTAAAAATAGATAGTGAAATAGCAAAAGTGTTTTTTGGGCAAAAGATACTTATTGTAGAGGGTGATACAGAAGAAATAGTGTTAAAGAAAATTTTGTCATTATTAGAAGAAGAAAAACGTAATAAGATAATAGCAACATGGACAATTGTAAAAGCTAGAGGCAAACCAGTTATTATACCTTTAGTTAAATATTTAAGAACAATGGGCTTTAGTGATATAACGGTGATGCACGATGCTGATAATGAAAACAATAGGGCAATGATGTTCAATCAACCAATAAAAGATGCGGTTGGAAATGACGATCGTGTTATTGTTTTAAATAATTGTATAGAAGAAGAACTTGATTATGCTGCTCCTGCAACCGATAAACCGTTTACGGCATTTTGTAAAGCAAATGAATGGCAAGAATATATGGATGTGCCAGAATCTTTTAGATTGAAACTGGAACATATTTTCGGTTTAGAAAATTTATAAAATCTTTGTGTATTGGTAATGCCCTTTTATATATTTGTTGTGATAAGTGCCCTTGGAGTCGGCCTTAATCAAATCCAAAAACACGGTTTCGGGAACATCAAAATATTGGTACACCCCGCCATGTTTAAATTCAATTTCTAATACCCTGTTTGCGAAACCAACCGTTGCTATATTGCTTGATTCAACCGGAATTCTATGCATGTTTAATCCTTTTTTGTTAATTATAACGTAAGATTTTATTGTTTGCTATGATTTTATGCGGGATTTCATTTATTGTTAGCGGTATTTCTAATTATTAACAAATATTATTCCAAACCATTTGCGTAAAAGGTTGAGGTGTGCTTGGTATGTTGTTGCGCTGGATTGTTCGCGCTTAAATTCGGCGATTTCTTCGGTCGACAGGCCAAGTTCCCTGATAAGTCGATTAGCTAGCCCAATAAGGTAGAAAACGTTTCCTTGGGGGCTTTTTAGGTCAATAACGATGCCTGTCTGATGCTTTGCGTTGGGTATAGTGGGCATATCTTTGCACTGGGTGGCTTTAAGGCGGGCGACCATTTGCACAAACTTGTTTTGTATACGGCGGAGCAGCCATGCCTGGCGACAGGTCAATTTGCCGCCATTTGTACGGCGAATTGCGGCCTGTAGTTCGCGCAAAGATCGACATGCGGCAAAATACAGCATAGCAAAATCTGTGCGATGGTTGGGCAAAATATCGTCAAAATGCGTATATTTCATAGACAATCCTTTTAAGGTTGTCGTATTTGTCCGTATTTATTGCAATTTGTCCAGTCTTTTGTTCAAAAAATAATAAAGGGCCTTTCTTGTTGTTTTTATCACATTTTTTTGCTATTTTGTCCCAAAAGGAATAGAAATGACTTATGCAGAATATTTGATGAAATGTGAATCTGTTGCAAAAGTGTTGGTAAAGATCGCTAGTGGTGCCAATGTATCACCTGTAGAACGCGCCAAGGCAATCAAAGATGCAATTGAACTTTTTAATCACGAAACATCACAGAATAAGCAATGAAATTCGCTCTAGTTGATAATATTAGACAAGAAGCAATACCCGGAATAAACGGTACTTGTCCGGTTTGTGGTGCTCAATGCATAGCTAGATGTGGAGAAAAAAATAGAAACCATTGGGCACATAAATCTAAAAAAGATTGTGATCATTGGTGGGAAAAGGAAACTTTTTGGCACAGAAATTGGAAAGACAAATTTCCAAAAGAGTGGCAAGAAGTTATAAATTATGATTCCGTGACAGGTGAAAAACACGTAGCAGATATCAAAACAGATACTGGTTTAGTCATTGAGTTCCAACATTCTTCAATAAGCCCGGAAGAACGTAAATCAAGGGAGGCGTTTCATAAGACTATGGTTTGGGTGGCTAATATAGTAAACAAAAGAGATGTAAAATTATTTGAAGAATATCCACAAGAAGGGATGTCCAAAAAGAGCGAAATGGATATCCCAACAATGTGGTTTGATAGCAAAGTCCCTGTTTTGTTTGATTTGAGCGATCCAGAACAAGAAAAGGTAACAGATTTGCTTTATTGTATGTTGCCACAAACAATGAGAAATTGGTATAAAAGGTTCGTTATAATTTCTAAACGAGATTTTGTAGAAAAAGCAAATAATGGTTCTTTAAAACAATATTTGCATGATTTGATGATTGAATGGCAGCAAGAGGTAATAAAACAAAAGCAATATGACGATCTGTGTGAAGAAGTTAGTAAAAATATGGAAATTTTGTGGAATTATTCAGATAATTTTAAAGGAAGGACGAAAAACTGGAATGTAAAAACTATAAAAAATACAAAGAGTTGGAAAAATATTGATGGTAAATGGTATATACCAAGTGGTGATAACTCTTTGTTGTTGGTTGATAGGTACCAGGGGTGTGAATTTGAACAGAGATTCCCGGTATGCGAAGGTAGCGTCAAATCGCTTTCTGATTATTATGACAAAATAACAAGTTCTAAGTGCTTAATGTATGAAGGGCGTGCGTATAATGGCGAGTTGTGCGCTGGTTATGCGATAGCCAAATGTTTTGATAAATATCAAGATTTGATATATGTCATATGTAGAGAATCAAAAGGGGCGTTCGTAAAGAAACAGTATGAACGAGATTATGGTTTTTACAGCGGAAATGCAGGGTTTGAATGGTTGAAGTGTCCAACTGTGCCATGTTCATATAACTTAATTGTAGTGGGCTTAAAGGATGCCAAATTTATTCACCGTCACGTGTTTGATTTGGCAAATTGGCTAATGGAACGCGATTATGAAATTTTACCATCAAAAGATTGAACTTTTATTGAGCAACCTGTATGTTGTAATGCAGAGAACAAGGAATCGTGTGTCCGTGGTTCTGTTGGCTTACCAGGGTGTAGCAAATGTGTAGATAGAATGTGGCGAAAATGTAGACCACGTGTAGCGAGAACAAGGAATTATGGTAACGATTTTCTGCAGGGTTGAAAAGGGTGTGTAGATGGGGTGTAGACCGCTTGGTGTAGACAGGGTGTAGCAGATTATTTATAACAAGACAGATTTAGATATAATTTAAGGGTAAAACAGTATGAATTTTTGTCTGTAATTGTAGCGTATTTTAGCGCATTTTTTCAGATAGAGAGTAATGTGGAGGGAACCCTTTGGCGCCGTTAACAGTCCGTTGTTCTACCGACTGAACTATGCCCGAATAACAGCGCTTATAATATACCCAAAATCCGCACAAGTCAAGGACTTTTTAAACTTTTTGCTTGGTTGTTTATAAGTCCGATTTTCCGCGGTTTTTGATAAATGGTTATATGTGGTTATATATCTGGCGCATTCCAAATCAATTATCTTTTTTTCGGTATTTTTCATCGATTATAAATTTGAAAAAATCGGCTGGTTTTGCATTGGTTGCTTCAAGTATTTTTGAAATACTGCTGGTCGAAGGCCATCTTGGTTGTTCATATTTAGAAAATCTTTTGCTTTTGTTAAATGTGGTAGGATCCAAGCCGCTGCATTTAGCCAAGCCAGAGCAAGACATTCCATGTTCTTTTGCAAATAATTCGATGGCGTGCCAGATTTGATAATGATTCATAATTATTTCTCTGTTTTTCTATTTTATTCCTAATTCGTTTGGGTATATTATCATTTTAAGAGAATAAAATCAACAAATACAACCGTAATAAGAATACAAACCTAGAAATATAAAGAAATATTAAGTGTGTATAAAATATTAGATAGGCTTTATTTCTATGCCGACAACTTGTTCACGTGTTAATTCTTCAAGAGAAATAAATCTCGTAATCACATCCATCAATTCATCAATATTTGTAAATCCAGTGCGTTTAATATCTATTTTTTTAAACAAAGATTCAAAATCTGGTGCAACATGCATGTTTAAAACTTCACATACAATATATTTATCTGGATTTTCTGCATCAAACAATTGGAATTTATCGCCGATTTTTATCTTTTTGCGTTTGTCATCATATGCGCGTAATTCAATATCTTTTTTGCCAGATTTTATCAGTTCAAAATATTTGTTACGAACACTCATTGTGAATTGGCAGGAAATATTTGGTGAAATGCTTTTGTTTTTTATCATGATTTTTTACCGTGCTTTGTGCATATATTTTTCAAATCGTTGAATTGCAGAATAATTTAATTTTTCTAATTCAAGATATGATGAGTGTTTTTGAAATTCTTTCGATTTTGCAATGGAGTCTTGAAAATATTTATCTGCGTCGCCAGAATTATCTTTGAAC